>WLWF01001682.1_pt1 | contig 17325 bp, 33 predicted proteins | sample 6718331 | NCBI WGS metagenome assembly WLWF01 (sample SAMN12718692, study PRJNA515312) | sponge metagenome | isolation source: marine sponge | host: Mycale hentscheli | place: New Zealand: South Island, Marlborough, Capsize Point | collected 2003-05-01
TAAGACATCCCTACATATACTCTCTACTAACCATACATATTTTTTTCCTTTGGGGCGTCTTGCATCTAATTTCAACCGGAGAACTATAAATGAGTAGCAAAGATATGTTTGACGAAGCTTTTCCAGATGGGAAGCAGGTCGGCGGGAATCATTATAAAAAATTTATTATTCAACCATGGACTTTTATTAGAAAAAATGGCTTGAATCCTTTTCAAGCAAATGTAATAAAGTATGTCTGTAGATACTTAACTAAAGGTAAAACAATTGAAGATCTTAATAAAATAAAACATTATTGTGATCTAGAAATACAACACTTAAAAGAAGAAAATAAAAATGGCTTATCTAAACGCTAATATACCAGTAATAGAATGTTGGGTTAGAGGTAATTATTTAAGAGATCAAAAAGATTCACATGATAAATATTTTGAAGTAGGAGTATTTGGTTTTAGTTCTATACCAAACAGAGTGCCTTTGTTTCATTTTTTAATGGAAGATGGTGGTTTATGGTGGCGAGCACCTATTACAGCTTTCTGTACTAAACCAGGTGTAAAAGAATTGCCACTAGACGAAGTAGTTATGTGGGATAGTTTTAGTTACAACGTAAGTGTTACAACTTTTTATGAAATTGCTGGTTGCACTATGGAATACACTTCAAGACGTAAAATAAAAAGAAAAGGTAAATATCTTTTTACAATTGATTGGTGCGCAGGAGATTTTAACGAATTAAATTTTGGTTATGCAGAAAAACCAGATCAACATAAATGTGGTCATGTGCTTGAATTAGAAGATGGTAATTTTGCTATACAACCAAACAACAGATTAAAAATTTATGATCCATCTATGGGAGTAGACCCAAACAAAACTTTGATTAACAGACTTGTAACAAGTAAGATATATTCTGTTGAAAATTCTGCAAAATGGATTACTGATGAACATGAACAAGGTAGCTATGATTACCAACTAAGGAATTTAGATGAAGAAAAAGATTAAATGCGAACACGGTAAGTGTAGAAGAAGTGCTATTGTTGTTGAGAATAAAAAATTTTATTGTGCAGATTGTTATTTGTTTGCAAAAGGAATTAATTTACGTAATGTAAAGGCAATAAGCGATACAAATAATAGTCGAAGAATACATTAATGACAACTGAATTAGTATTTAATCAAACAGAATCTGATTGGAAAAGACCAGAAAGTTATCCAGACTTATCAGATAGATCTATTATAGCTGTAGACTTAGAAACTAGAGATCCCAATATTAAAACAAAAGGACCAGGATGGGCTACTAAAGATGGTGAAGTAGTAGGAATAGCTGTAGCTGCAGATGGTTTCAAAGGATACTTTCCTATAGGACATGAAGCTGGTGGTAACATGGATAAGAATATGACTTTGAAGTGGTACAAAGAATTAATGGAGAATGGTGTAGATAAAGTTTGTCACAATGCTTCTTATGATATTGGTTGGACTAGATCTTTAGGTATAAAACCTGTAGGTAAAATTTACGATACGATGATAGCTGGTGCATTAATTAATGAAGATAGATTTAGCTATTCTTTAAATGCATTGTCATTTGATTATTTAGGAGAAGTAAAATCAGAAGCACAACTACGAGAGAAAGCAGAGGAGTGGGGCCTTGATGCTAAAGCAGATATGTGGAGATTACCTGCAGGTTACGTGGGTCCTTATGCAGAACAAGATGCTGAACTTACATTAAAACTTTGGAACAGATTTAAAATAGAAATACAACAACAAAACTTATCTAATATATTTAGTTTAGAAACTGAACTACAGCCTATCTTAATTGAAATGAGAGAACATGGTATTAAAGTTGATGTTAGTAAAGCAGACTCATTAAAGAAAAATTTTATACAAGAAGAAAATAAAAGATTAAAACAAATAAAAGATATGAGTGGCCATGACGTAGAAATATGGGCAGCAGTTAGTGTAGCAAAAGCTTTTGATAAACTAAAGATTCCTTATGAAAGAACTGCCAAGACTAAGGCTCCAAGCTTTACAACTAATTGGTTACATAACTGTCCTCATCCATTAGCTAAATTAATAAGAGAAACTAGAGAGATGAATAAGTTTCACTCTACATTTATTGATTCAATATTAAGATACGAACATAATGGTCGAATTCATGCAGAAATTAATCAATTAAAATCAGACTCTGGAGGCACTGCTACAGGTAGATTATCTATGAGTAATCCTAATTTACAACAGATTCCTGCTAGAAATAAGGAGTTTGGTAAGCATATTAGAGCTCTTTTCTTACCTGATGAGGGTAAAAAATGGGGTAGCTTTGATTACAGCCAACAAGAGCCCAGACTGGTGGTACACTATGCATCTAGCGTTGATCAGGGTTTTGAGGGCTCCTATGAGCTTTTAAAGGCCTATGAAAACGATGATGCAGACTTTCACCAGGTTGTAGCAGAAATGGCTGATATACCTAGATCTCAAGCTAAAACCATCAATTTAGGTATGTTTTATGGTATGGGAAAGGCTAAATTATCTGCAGAATTAGGTATAGATATAGAACAGGCTAAAGCTATCTTGAATGCCTATAACGAAAGGGTTCCTTTTGTTAAGATGTTATCTAATAGATGTATGACTACAGCTGATAAGAAAGGTTGTGTTGTTACTATTAAGGGAAGACATTGTAGATTTGACAGATGGGAACCTAAAACTTTTGGTATCCATAAATCTATGACTAGACAGGAAGCTGAAAGTAAATATGAAAGAGGTTCTATAAAAAGAGCTATGACTTATAAAGCATTGAATAGATTGATACAGGGTTCAGCAGCAGATCAGACTAAACAAGCGATGATTAATTGCTACAACACCGGCCACCGGCCACTACTACAAATACATGATGAACTTTGTTTTAATATTAGTAAAGAAACTGACATAGAAGAAATTAAACAACAGATGGAACATTGTTTAGATGATGTGCCATTAAAAGTACCTAGCAAAGTTGATCTTGCAATGGGTATAAACTGGGGTGAAGCAACGTAATGCCATCTAAGTTAGATGAATTAGCATTAGGTAAATGTCCTCATTGCGAAACAGTTACAACTTTTATACCTACAAAAAAATTAAACATTTATATTTGTGATTATTGTGAAAGCAAAGTTAGACAACATGTAAATGGAAAAGTGCATTGGTATAAATTTAGTGAAGTACCATTAGGTAAATTTGAATAATGAAAGTTTTAATAGCTTGTGAATACTCTGGTATTGTAAGAGAAGCTTTTAAAAAAAAAGGTCATGATGCAGTAAGTTGCGATGTAATTCCGACTGAAACAGTAGGAAATCACATACAAGATGATGTTTTAAAACATTTAGATAAACAGTGGGACCTTATGATTGCACACCCACCATGTACTTATTTATCAAACGCAGGAGCTAGATTTTTATATCCAAAAGGTCAATTAAATAAAGATAGATTAAAATTAGGACTAGAAGGTAAAAATTTTTTTATGGCATTACACAATGCTAATATAAATAAAATATGTGTGGAAAATCCTATTCCATCAAAAATATTTGAACTACCAAAATATAGTCAGATCATACAACCATACGAGCATGGCCATCCAATACAAAAAAGAACTTGTTTATGGTTAAAAAATTTACCTAAATTAAAACCTACAACTATAGTAGATATACGTCAAAGCACTAAGATACCAGGCAACTGGTTTAATAAAGGTGGTAAGGAAAGACAAAAAAATAGAGCTAGATTCTTTGAAGGTATTGCATCAGCAATGGCTAATCAGTGGGGATAATTTAGAGCGCAGTATCCTTGGGTATATTGTTAAGTTTTTTAAAGATTACTTAACTTGCAATATCTAAAAGACCTTTTTGTGCGTCTTTAACACTTTGATCATTGATCTTAACTTTAAGTTCTTTGATCTTTATATCGATCCACTTCATGTCAGTAGTCACTCTACCCTGCGACAACGCCTGACCCGCCCACTTGGACTCCAATTGAAGTTTCTCCGAGATTAACTTTTGTAGTGCCATCTCTTTTAACCTCCTCTAAGGTTAAGAAAAGTATGTCTGGATTATGAAACCCAGGACCTTCCTTTTCGGTTAACTGCTCTGAATCATAACTCTCACTAAAAGATTCTAAAGCAGCTTTATCATTCTCAGCTTCTACATTTTCATCCAAATAAATGTTTTTGTAGTTAGCTTGGATACGATAAAGTTTCATGAGATAATCTTATCAAAAATGTGGTATAAATGCAACGTGTCAATGGGGGTCAAAAGTGTTGAAAACACTAGGTTTTTTAAACAGTATTCGTAGGTGTACAAGTAAATCTAATAAACATCTTATATTTATTAATCTCTTCTGGGCCAATTTCTCTCATCATGTCCATAGATTGTTGATAACCAAACATAAGACAATCATATTGATTAGTAAATGTTGTAGAAGACTCAATAGGTGGGACACAAGTATTACTAACTTGAGAACAAATAATTAATGCTAATAAAATTTTCATATTAATCTTGACCTATCTTATTTATCATCTATATAGATAAGATAAATAAATATAAATATTAACTATTATACAGGAGAAAACATGAAGAGTAAAAGCAGAACCTTCTTTAATCTTGTCACAGAAGTAGATGAGATATTAGGTAAAATGCATGCCAAAAATTCTAATGGTGAACCAATACACCCAGGAACAGATCATTGGAATGAAACAAGAGACAGACTTATGTCAGTTAAAATAGGTGGTGTAACTAGATTTACTACTTATCCAATTAATTGGAGTATGTCAGAACATTTAATACTTGATGAATTATGCAGCAGGAAAGATGTTCATGAAGCTCATATACAGCTTAGAAAGGAATTAGAATAATGGGTGATCATATTACATTAGCAATAATTGCTATATTTATTTTAATGTTTCCTAAATTATTTATAGGTACAATAGCTGTCATCGTTGCATTTTTTATGGGAGTAACAATATGAAAAACTTATCATGGCAGGACAGAATGCTTAAAGCAATTACAAAAATAACTAAAGCCAGAAGATGGACTTTTGGTGACAACAATCCTTACTTTGAAAGAGTGTGGAATGTAATTATGAATCCAAAAATTTTAACTAAACAACAATGTAAAGAGGAGTGTAAAAAACATGGCTATAAATAAAAAAATGAGAAGAGACAAAGAACATATGGCAATACGTAGAAAAAATAACTTTGAAGATCGTTATGCTAAAGGCATACACTTTGATATTAGAAATAAAGGTACTTGTTATATAACAATGAAGACTCATGCGGGTCCACTTACTGTTTATATTGATGCTATGGATGGGTTAGATGATGCACCATTAGTAAAAGCATGGATACCAGGCAGAAAAAATAAAGAAATTAACTTGAGAGGAAAATAATGGATATAGGTAAATGGAAATCAGTAGCAGTAAAAAAAGATACACATACGTTATTAACTGCTCTTTGTAATGAAAAAGAACGTAACCCAGCTAGGATGATATCTAAATTAGTAAAAGATTATGCAGAATTTCAAGCAAAGAAAAAAAATATATCAGTAGATAAATATATTTCAACTTTGTTAAAAAAGAATGCGAATAAATAGAGATAAACTTAATTGTGTAAATAAAGAAACAACCATTGATATTACTGTAAATAATAATCCTGGTTTGTATTTTTTATTTAATGAAGAATATAAATTAATTTATATTGGAGAAAGTAAATTTCCTCTATCTAGAATATTAGATCACTATTCAAGAAGTTATGAAGGTAGTAAAACTAAAAAAGGTATTGGTCCTGTATTTACATATTTTAGAATTATATTGTTAAGCACTGATGAGATAAGAATTAGACAACATTACGAAAAACGTTTTATAAAACAATACAATCCAAAAATAAATCATGGATCTCATCGAGCACCTTACACCTTAACTTACAGACAAATTAAAGCACATGTTTTATTACATGAAAAATTTTTTAAGAACATGAGTTGGTACAGATATATAAATGATGAAGTACTAAAAAAAATGGATGCAGGGTTAAAACATAAGAAAAAATTAAGAAGAGCACAATATTTAAAAACTGGTATATGAAAAAAACATTATTAAAAATAAATAACATGAAACGATTCTGTAAATGGTTAGATCAAACAGGAGTACATCTAGAAATTATACGGACACTGACCACACATCCTTGGATGATGTCATGGAAAGAAAGAGCTGGAATTGAAAAAAGATTAAAACAAACTCGTGATAGAGATTATTTTTGTTTTCATAGAGCAAAAAATAGATTAAGATGGCGAAACGTTTACACACGTTTTCATCATTACGAAAAATCACAGGAGTTATTAATTTATGTTAAAAAACGATATGCCAGGCAAAAGAATAAAAAAATCTAATTTAGAATCAGTATTAGAAATACTAGCACATAAGCTAGATTCTAAAGAATACTCTAAAGTTACAAGCGTGATGTCTATGTTATTTATAGGACACCAGTTCGATTTAACTTCAGATGGCTTTGAATTTATTAACTTAGCGATAAAAATTAAAAAAGAATCACATAAAAAAACATTTAAAAAAGCTTTACATAACAATGTTATTCGGTTAAAACCGAAATCGTCTTAGGCATAAGACACAACTCTCTTTTTTTAGTTAATATAGAGTGAGAGGGTAGTTAACGGGAGACTGTTGCTACCCTCTTTGAACACTCTTGACTTTAACTTTAATACAACATATTCGTGTATGTATGGAGCTACTACATGAACATATCATCAAAAATTCTAAAAATTATGGGCTTAAACATAGCTGAAAAATTGATAGAAAATAACCAGAATCCTGACATACGCATATGGCGTTCTGTCATTTCCCTTGCTTTAGAAGATGTAATGATCACTAATCAGAACAGAACAGAGTCTGTTTTAAAAGGTGATGCACATGACTGGTTCTGTAGTGACAGCGAGGACTTTAATATGGTATGCTTTCAGGCAGAATTAGAACCTAAATGGGTTAGAATGCGCTATTTAGATGCGTTAGAGAAGGGTGTAATTAAGTTTACACGTAAGCAAAATTTGAATATAAAGTATACTAGAGAGTATGAAAAACTTAGAGCAGCAACCGATAAAGATCAGAGACGCAAGCACAACAAAATTATTGAGCAACTGCGGCAAGCTATATTTAACTGCACCGATTAATTCACTAGATCGTAAATTTTATAAATTTTTATTTAAAAAATTAAAGTCGAGGTTTTATAACTGATGATGACTACAGCTGATTGCGAACGTTTAGAAAAATACTTGAAAAAGATTAGGAAAAGAAAAGATTACGAAACAGAAAGAGTTGAAGAAAAAGAACGGCCACAGGACACCAGGCCTAAAGTCCACAAAGGCCCTCACACTCCTGATTGAATAGATCAGCCTGACCATCATTTTTAAATTTAACTTCATCTAGTGGCACACAAGATCTGTGTACGAAGTTTTTTACTTTGGGATTATATCTACGCATTTCTTTATCGAAGAATACAGCTTCTTTAAACTCATTAGGTCTATTGTCTCTCATGTCTATCCAGAAATTGTCATCATGAAACGGACACCCGATACACGCTGATTTTACAGGTACATTAAAACCTTTGCCTTCATACCATTGCAAACAATGGTCTCTTGTCATCTTCTTTTCTAGCAACGGCCATCTATTTTGTTGCCACCAAAATCTAGAAGGTTTCATACGCACAACTTCATCCATAGATATACCAATCCATACCTCTACCCATTGATTTTTTTTCATTTTTTGTCTAGGCTTGTAGCCCATAATTTCTCTAATTTTTTTAGCAATCGGAGTTATCTTGTATTCTCGGGTGCACTGTCTACGACCCATACCTTTTTTACCTTTGTCATTTAAGGTGTAGAAGGGTGCTGAAGCGAATTGATTACCACCTGGAGATAGCGCTTTTAATATGTCTTTGTCTAAGTCACCTTTTTTAGTGATATAGACCGGATAGGATAATTTTGTTTTAAGATAGTTTAAATGGTCTATTACTGTTGAGGGTTCCCAACCCGTGTCTGCGAATACAGCTGCGTCTGGCTTTATTCCGAAAGCTCCTTGGTCTGCCATCAGGGCCATAGTGCTTGATTGTACTCCTGCACCTAGTGAAAGTATTCTTACTGTCGGTTCTTTGTCTCTGATTATCATTTGTGTCACTATTTTTATAGGTTTAACGCCATTTGTCAATCTATATAAGATATTTCTACCTAAAACACTCGACACAGGCTCCCAGAATGTCTGACACTTGTGACATAGACCTCTTTTTAGACTATTTACATTGATATTACTTACTTATTTGATGTCACAAACACTTTTATTCTGTGACATACACTGACATTAGTGACACTAGACCTCTTATGGACAAAAGACCTAAACTTGGATACAGTCTTAATTGAGTTAAAAATATCTTATTAGGATTTGAGAACATGGCTGGAAAAAAGAACACCTTGAAGACTATGCACGATTTGACTGCAAAGCAAAGAAAGTTTGTAGACATTTATGTTGCTAACTTCGGATTGATAAGCAAGACAGAGGCTGCAAAGCAAGCTGGATATGTTGCAAAAGATCCACACACAATTGCATCAAAATTAACTAATCCCAATAGAAACCCACATGTTGTAAGATATTTAGAAAAACGATTAGCTGTTGAAAGAAACAAGTATGCTAATCCATTACGTTCACATAAAAGATTCGAAAGATTTGGAGATGACGCTGCAAAGAAAAATCAGTTTGCATCTGCAATTAATGCTGAATATAGATCTGGCCAACTTGCAGGAATGTTTGTTGACAAGAAAGAAATAACCAACAACACTCTGGAGGGTATGTCTCGTGAACAACTTGAGAAGCGCTTATCTGAACTCGAATCAAAGATCGGTGAAGCCAAGAACATCATTAACGTTACGCCAACAGAAAATAGTTAAAACAGGTGATTGGATGATTGTATTTAATGAAATACATAATCCACATTTATCTATGAATGTAGGACAAGTTGATATAAAAACAAATAACAAAAGAACATATGATTCTAAAAAAGATCATGGTACAGATATGACATATGAAAATGAATTTAAAGTAAACAAATGAATAAATATAAAATAGGTAAGACATATAAAAAAACAATTCCTTTGAATACTAAAAAATTAGGTACAAAGATAAAAGACTATCCTTTTGTAGAAATAGCTTGGCTTGATATTGAGGGGAATGCCGGTTGGTCTGACACAAAAACATTAAACAAAGAAAAATTACCTGTTTGTGTTTCTAAAGGTTATCTCGTATCACAAATAAAAGGTGTAACTAGAATATTTACTGATTACATCAAAGCCAAAGAAGGAGACTCATTTGAGAATATTGGCAATACTACTATAATCCCAACATCAGTCATACAATCTATAAAAATATTACATTAATGGATTTAATTATTTTACAAGACGGACTCTACGAGCTTATACCTGCAACAAAAGAAATGTTTGTAGGAGCAATCAAACCAGCAATAGTAGATTGTTTTTCTATGTGTGAAATTGTTAGAAATATACAGACAACTTACCTAGAAAGTATAAATAAATACGTTATGGTGGACAGTGGAGCGTATTTTTATGGTTGTATTTGCAACTAACTTGTCTTACATCAAATGGCCTTAAAAAAACGTGAATCATTGTTGTTTCAACGAATGCGTAAGAACATTAAAAAGGCGCATTTTACAAGGATAGAAAGCTCAACAGTACAAGGTATTCCAGACGTACACGGGTGTATAGATAGTAAGTCTTTTTGGATTGAAATGAAGTCAACTGAGGACAAGTTTCCGGTACTGTCTAAGTTCCAAATGGCTTGGTGTTATGAGTATCAAAGAAATGGTGGTAATGTATTCGTGCTGCACTCGGCCCTCTCGCACAGAGCTTTAAAACTTTACAGAGTGTCCGGTGAGGTGGATCCCTCGTCCCCATCCTCGTTTTCTCGTTCCCTCGTTCTCGTTTATACCTCACCGGACCCTGTACCGGAGCTGGCCTGGCAGGAGCTCAGGATGCAGCTGGTGAGAAATAGTTCTTGACAGCAAAACCTCGTTTGATATAAAGGAAAAGTCCATAAGGATTACTCAAGAGTAAAGCTCTGGCCTCCGTCCATGGAGAGAGTGCAGCGTGGCGAAACCTCGGTAGTCCTTATTTATCATCTGTCACCACCGGCTGGTCCTTGCTGGCCGGTGGCCTTCACCAAATCCTCGTTTCTAATCCTCGTTTCCTCGTTCCCGTTCCTCGTTTTAGTTCCAGCGTCCCTAGCGTGCCAACGGCTGCATCTCACCAGCAGCAGACTGGCGTGGAACCTGTGGTGGATCCTCGTTTTCTCGTTGGGAAATGTACCTTTTGCTTACCTGATTAAAGAGCTGGGCACTGGGATCCAGCAGCGGCTGTGATGCGGCTCACCTGCTGTTCGAAAATTTATTTAAAAATAGTTCTTGACATCTATCCCATTAGGTCTTATCTATGCACACATGTGGATTATATATACGACAACAATTTACCTGACCCTTTTGTTTGGCACAGGTATTATATCATTAAACTTTTAAAGGAGGACAGATGGAAAAGGACAACATAGTCTTCTCGTGTAAGGAACATGGGAAAGAAACATATTTTAATATTAAGAAATTAGAAAAGCACAGAAAGATGCGTAGCTATGTATACGTGTGGTTCAAGTCTGCAGGCCAAGCCGAAAAGATGTGGGTTAGGATTACATCGGGAGATAGGAAGAAAGGTCAAGGTAGACTCGACAACATGCCAACCGTCCTTGATCACCTAAAGCTAGGCGATAACATTCGCTTCAAGACTGACAAGGAGGGAATAACATGGGGATTATAAAAATAAAACAATGGCTCGTTGAGTATGAAAAACAAGAACTCGGTTTAATTAAGGATATAGCCGAGCACGGCTGCGAAGGAGGAGTTACTGGATTAATATATTATTTTGAAACCTCGAAGTTCCACGATGAACATGAAGATGAGATATGGTCAATTGTATCTCGGTTTGCCGTTGACAGCGGGCAGACTATAATGCAGTACATAGCGGTAGTGGCGAAGGATGCTGGGGACCTGAAGCAGCTTAAATGTTCCCTCGTTTGGCTTGCCGTTGAGTCGGTAGCACAGGACCTGGATGAAGAGCGCCAGCAGCAGGATGCTGGTGAAGCTGCGTGTTCGTAATTTTTCTACTAATCTTTGCGCTAATTCTTTGGCCGGAGGCCACCTCGTTCTCGTTCTGGATCGTGGTCTCGTTGGTAGTTATGGCTTTCCAGGGAGCTGGCCAGGCGCAGCAGCCAGCACCAGTTACGGCTGCTTCAGGTTACGAAGCTGTCTTACCTGTAGGAAAAATAAAGTTTGACATCTATCCCATCTATGATAAGTCTTTATCATTAACTAAAACAAAGGAGAAAAAAATGGGACTAGATCAATTTGCACATTTGCGAGATCAGAAACCTGATTGGGAGAAGATCTATTCAGATGAACATGAGCCAAAGAAAGATGGATTTGTGTGGAGAAAACACGCAAGACTTCAACAGTTCATGGCAGTCCAACACGCTAAACAAAACAAGCACCAAGTACATGAGGGAGATCTAGCACATCTCGGATTTAATGGTGGCGATGAACCTGTGTTCATTACAGAGGAACTCGTTAAAGATTTAGCTGAAGCCATTCGTACTGACTTTAAAAACTTTGTAGCCAAAGATGGTTTCTTTTGGGGACAACAGTTTCAAGAGGAAAGTGTGAAGGATAATAAAGAAATGGATTTAGAGTTTTTGCAATGGTGTCGTGACATGGTTGCAGAAAAGAAAGTGGCGATCTATCATTGTAGTTGGTAGATACTCACACTACGAGCGAGGTCTTTTGTCAGAGTAGCTCCTGTTTAGACCTCGTTTCTCGTTTGCCGTTTGGTCGGCAAACTTTTTTATTTAACTTACCAGTCCCAGCTGGTGCTGGTAAAATTTGCTTCGGAAGGACACATGGATACAATAAAAATAGAACTAACTGTTGAAGAACTAAATTTAATATTAAATGTTTTGACTATAAAAAGTTTAAGTGATAACTTGGATAAAGAAGAAAAAGTCTTGGGTAATAAAATTATGCAAGCACTAAAAAAAACAGAGGAGAAATAAAATGGCACAACAAAACGAAGAACATCTAGAAGTAATAAGTAGCAACAAAGCTAAAGCTTACGAAGAGCAGAAAGAAATGCGTGAGGAGTGTTCGGCATTCATTACCACTTGCTCAACCTTTCATTTGCAGGAAATACATTCAGAAATCAAACGACTAAAGAAGAGGTATTAATATGCTTATCCTCGTTATAATCCTCGTTGCAACCTCGTTTCTCGTTATAGACCAATAGCAGCACCTGGCCAGCAGCAGTTCCCAGCACCAGCACTGGCGAAATTTTTCGCCAGTTCAAGTTATTTTTTTTTCGTGAAGTTTTAAAAATTTGCCATGATGTCTAGGTCACATGACAGGTCAAATCTTAATGTGTGTTGCTCTATGGAAGACTTTTTTTTAGATAAAAAAAGAATTTGCATTATCTTTTAAAATAAATTAGATTTAAGACAAATCTATATTTTATAGATTAACAACTAAATAAGGATAAATAACAATGAACAAAAAACAAAAAGCACAAGTGCCTACATTGAGTAGAGCAGATAAGCGAGTATGTAAAAGTTACATAGATCAATCTTATCTTTTAAATAAATATCAAACATTGAAAGCTGACACAAAAGAGATTGTGGTTTCATACTTTGATAAAATAAAAACTAATGTCATTATTCTAGATGACCAATCTTACATTCAAAAGATTGAACGAACTCAACGAAGATTTGATAGTAAATCTTTTATTGAGTATGTTAAAAACTGTGGCGATCACAAATTGCAGTTGTTAGTTAATGGCTATTACAAGCAAATAGAAACGCTTGAATTAAAACCATTTAACGATAATCTAGAGAAAATAAAAAAAGGAGTAAAAACAAATGCCAAATAATAATGACAATAGCAACCTACCATCAATGAGTGTTTTATCTCAAATGATACAGACGACTATGCAGAACAAAGGCATAGACCAATCAAGAGTGCAATCACTATTGAACGAAGACGCAAATGGTAAAACACTTAACTATCAAATACTTTACAAGTTATTGGAAAGTGCAGTTGAGGAGTTTATCCTAATTAACAATGGCAACCCTTTAGCTGATGACTTTAGAAATAGAGTATTAGATAAAATGTCTGATGTTGTTAATATGCTGACAGGCAACCAACCACCTAACAACAGCTAATCAATTCTGATTGTGTGGCGACTAGATCGCCACACAACCCACCCTCACAACCTCAATAGAGGTACCAAGCCCACCAATTACACAGCATCTCACAACCCGACCCCCAACCCCCTTTTTGCTTTATTATGGTACCTGACGCTTGCCCTTTACAATCAGAAACACACATGTATAAACTATAAAATACTTATGAATCTAGACACATTAACCACTGATCAATTAAGAGATCGTGTAGAAAAAGCTTTTATTGAACACATTAAACTTTGTCAGGATAATTTTTTATATTTTGTTCAAGCAGTTTGGCCAGATTTTATTTGTAGAAAAGCAAAAGAAAGAGAACAGTGGGGCCATCATCAACATATTGCTGATGAGTTAACTTCTATTGCAAGAGGCTCTAAAGGGAGGCTCATTGTGAATATGCCACCCCGTCATACTAAATCTGAATTTGCATCTTTTTTGTATCCAGCTTGGTATATAGGGAAGTTTCCTAAGAAAAAAATTATGCAAGTTTCTCACAACGCAGAACTAGCAGGTAGATTCGGTAGTAAGGTAAGAAATTTAATTGATAGCCCAGAGTACAAACAGATCTTCGGAGATGTTAAACTTCGGGAAGACAGCAAAGCAAAAGGCAGGTGGGAGACTAACCATGGTGGTGAGTACTTTGCAGCGGGTGTTGGCGGTTCTATCACAGGACGAGGGGCTGATTTGCTTATTATAGATGATCCTCATACAGAGCAGGATTCTTTATCGGATTCCGCTATGGAGAGAGCATTTGATTGGTACAACTCGGGACCCAGACAACGTTTACAACCAGGTGGTTCCATCTTGTTAGTAATGACTAGATGGGCTCAAGATGATTTAACAGGTAGGTTGTTAAAAGGACAATCTGAACCTAAAGCCGATAAATGGAAATTAATAGAGTTCCCTGCAATATTAGAATCAGGAAATCCTGTTTGGCCTGAGTATTGGAGCAAAGAAGAACTAGAAGCAGTTAAGGCATCTATTACGCCAAGAAACTGGAATGCACAATACATGCAAGACCCGGTGGCCGAAGAAGGAGCAATCATTAAAAGAAATTGGTGGATCCCTTGGAAAGGAGAGGTTCCATCTCTAAAACATGTTATTCAAAGTTATGATACTGCATTTTCTAAAAAGGAAACTGCTGACTATAGTGCTATTACTACGTGGGGTGTATTTGAACCTACAGAAGGAGAAAATTGTTTAATTTTATTAGATGCAGAAAAAGGTCGTTGGGATTTTCCAGAATTAAAAGCAGTTGCTTTTGAAGCTTATAAATATTGGGAACCTGAATCCGTTGTTATTGAGGCTAAAGCATCTGGCCAATCTCTAATACAAGAATTAAGACGTGCAGGTATTCCTGTTATAGATTTTAATCCTACTAAAGGTAAGGATAAACATTCTAGAGTTAATGCTTGTGCTCCTGTATTTGAGTCGGAAAATGTATATTTTCCAGACGGAGCCCATTTTGCAGATGAAGTTATTGAGGAATGTGCAGCATTTCCTTTTGCTCAACACGATGACTATGTAGATTCTACAACCCAAGCTGTGTTAAGATATCGTCAAGGAAATTTCGTTTCAACATATTTAGATGAACCTGAAGGTATGAAGATCGAAAGAGATTATAAATATTATTAATTATGGCATTAGACTCTAATAAGATTGCAGATAATTTTATCGATCAGATAAAACAAGGAAGCTCTCCAATACCGAAACAAGATAACACTGTTATCGTAAATGATGATAGTGATCCTTCGGCCGTTGGTGGGTTAGCAGCACTCGGTGCTACTGTAATTGGAGCAACCGCTCTTGGTAGAAGAATACCTGGAATCAAATCTTTTCTAAGACCATTCGGTAAGACACCAAAAACAAATACAACGTATACACCTAACAAAGCAGTAGAGGAAATAGGTGACATACCAACGGCCACCGGACAATCCTCTGAATTAGTTTTAGCGCCAGGCAAAGAGTTAGCTACAGTAGGTCGTTCAAGAATTGGTGAAGTACAAAACATTCCTTTTACTCAAGGTAAAGGTTATAAAGATACTAATCCATTAGTAGGCTCTGCTACTTTCGATAGAGTTATGGAGGCACCTTTTGATAATGCTCCAGCAAAAAAATGGATAGATTGGTTAGCAAAAGGAAATACTGATTTAAGAATTCAAACAGGTCCGTTAGCCGGTGTCTCTCGTAGAGTTACACCTGATGAATTAGAAGAATTAAATTTAGTTACTTTTGCTAGAAGCATGGTTCCAAAAGTAGGAAGAGATAAACCAGGACAAAGATCAGCTGTGGATAAATTAACAGAAGTAATTAAACCTAAAGATGGTTTTCTAAAAGTTATGGATGATCAAAACATTCCAGTCGATAGAGATACTTTACTAGATTTAATTAAAGGAGCTCCTGTAAATCAATTAAAAACTTTAAGACTAGGAGTTAGAGGAGATCCAGAAGCAGATTTTATACAAGCGCAAACTGCTTTTAAAATTGCAGCAGATAAGATTCCAAATAAATCTATAACTACGGACGAGTTAGTAAGTAGAATAAAAAGTAATTTTTCAAATTCTGTTGAAACAGCTTACGAACAAAAAAAAGCAATTCCTTCAGGAGTGTATACAGAAATACAAGAAGACTTAGTTAAATTAGGAAGAGAAGTAGATAATCCTCAAGATTTTTCTTCTGTGCTTCAAGACTTTAATAGAAAAATAGGAAACTATAATCAATACAGTAAGAAACCAGAGGGTGTACCAGAATTTTTAAGATATCGAGAAAGTAAAGCTGGAAGTGACAATTATTATCCAGCTTATAAAACAGGTATGGGCTATACTTATAAATTAGATGCGGGAGAAAATTTTACTGAAGATGTTATTTTTTTTCCCAAAAGAGTTCCTAATGTTAGTGGTGGTAGATTTAGTCCACAGGACTCTACTCACTATATGGATAATGAAATAGGCTTTATAAGATATGATGACTTACCTAATCCTAAATTAGGAACTAGACATATAAGAGTTTCAGAAATACAAACAGACATACACTCTCCTCAATTTGATTCTGATAAAAAAGCAAGATATTTTAAAAACAAAATAAATCCTTTTAATAGAGACGCAGAAATAAAAATTTTAAAAAAACAAAGAGATGAGTTGTTAGAAAAAAGAGCTCCTTATGAAGAGCTTGGTAGAGGGATTGCAGGTTTAACTAGAAAACAAACACAAGAACTAGCAAGAGTTAATTATGAGCTTGGTCAGCTAGAAAGATCTGGTATGTCTAAACTAGCAGCAGGACAAACAATAGATGAAACAACAGCAGCTCCTTTATCTAGGTCTTGGCCAGACTATGCTGCTAAAAGTATGCTAAGAACGATGGCAGAAAGAAATATTAATGCTTTGTCTATTGTACCATCATCTATGAACAAAGGAATTAAGATGCCTCAAACATTACAATTAGGAGATGAGATTAATTATGGTTTAATGGATGGTAAAGTAATGATTAGAACTAAAGAGGGTGTTTTAAAAAAAACAAATCAATTAGCTGCCAATGTGGCTCCTTTTCAAAAATTAGCAAAACAATATGGAGCAAAGTTTGAGATGGCTCCTATGCCTAAAAGTAATCCAGATAAACCTTTTAAAATAATAAGATTATTTGATAGTGCAAAAAAAGGTTTAACAGAAAATAGCAAAAACGGTAGAAGACATTATAATAAAAAAATAGGAAACGATTATATATACGAAGATCATGTTGGTGCTGCTAGCACTAGAGAAGAAGCAGAAGAAATTTTAAAAATAAGACTTTCTCCTACAAGAGATCAAGGTGGGGCTAAAGATTATATTATTAAAGAAATGGGTGCGGAGAATCCAGATCTATATGAAATGGTTCCTACATTTATAGCATCAGATGATGTCTTGAAGAAGTTTCTATTGCCAATGAAAGCTTATATGAACGTAGGTGGGTTTGTAGACAAGACCAATATATTTAAAGGATTATTGTAATGGCAGG
>WLWF01001683.1_pt1 | contig 17324 bp, 30 predicted proteins | sample 6718331 | NCBI WGS metagenome assembly WLWF01 (sample SAMN12718692, study PRJNA515312) | sponge metagenome | isolation source: marine sponge | host: Mycale hentscheli | place: New Zealand: South Island, Marlborough, Capsize Point | collected 2003-05-01
TAAAAATTTGCGTCTTAAAAAAGTGTTTTTTAATAAAAGCGAAATTAAATTAATTAAATTAGGTTTGGATAATATAACTTCAATTGCTTTTCTTAATAGTGAACCTTTAAACGTCAAAGATAAAACGGCGTTAATTGCTTTAAAAAGACTGTTTGAAGACGCGCCTTAAAAACCCGTTCATAGCGACGATTGGCGGCCTACTGGGCCGCTTTTTTTATGCCCAGTTTATGACAGTTAATCAAACCGCCCCTTGCCCCGCGGTCCGTGCTTAAAACCTACCGGACCGTTGGCCGTGGTTACTGGGCCGTTTTTTTTTAGCCGTGGTTTGTGCTGCTGGTCCAACTGGACGCGGTCACCGGCCCAGTTTAAGGGCCGTGGGTAGCCGGAACCGTGGTTACTGGACCGTCGGCCGGTGACAACTGGCCGTGGCTACTGGACCGTGGCCCGTGGATATTTCTCCGGGTCCCTTCCGATATCGGGTCATTTTTCGTGGTTTTCGGGCCAAAAATCGCGATTTTTTCGCCGCGGCCGCGGTCGCTGGGGGCGGCGTCATGTACCATGTTTCTCGCAAATATTTACCAGTTATTTGATATAAGCTTCACTATTGTATAAAAACGCGTATAATCGCATAAATTAGGATACTTATTCAGGGGCCCCTATGAACGTAGCTATGAACCCAAATCTTGAAGAAAAAAGACTGAAACTCGAACTGCGTCTCGCGCAGCTTGACAAGAACGAGAAGTGCCAAAAAGATTTTTTAACATTCGTAAAAACAGTTTGGCCCGACTTTATCGCGGGCCGTCATCACCGTATCATTGCCGAGAAGCTTGAGCGCGTGGCCCGTGGTGAGTTGAAGCGTTTAATCATCAACATGGCACCGAGGCACACGAAGTCTGAGTTTGCATCCTTTTTGTTTCCTGCGTGGATGATGGGCCAGAACCCGAAGATGAAGATTATTCAGGCGACGCACACGACTGAGTTGGCGGTAAACTTTGGACGTAAGACGAAGAACTTGTTGGAGAGTGACGAGTTCAAGGATATTTTTCCGGAGGTTAAGTTAGCGGCGGACAGTAAGGCTTCTGGTCGGTGGGACACGAACAAAGGTGGAATGTATTACGCCGTGGGCGTTGGATCGAACTTGGCGGGCCGTGGTGGTGATTTGGTGATTATTGATGATCCACATTCGGAGCAGACTGCGATGAGCAGCAGCGGGTTTGAGGATGCTTGGGATTGGTACACTGGGGGCCCCCGACAGCGTCTTCAGCCGGGTGGTAGCATTGTTTTGGTTCAGACGCGTTGGTCAGAGAAGGATATGACGGGGCAACTTTTAAGGGCTATGGCTAAAGATGATTTAGCGGATCAGTGGGAGGTTGTGGAGTTACCTGCTATTTTCGAGGACGGGACTTCGTGTTGGCCGGAGTTTTGGAGTTTGGATGATTTGACCGCGGTCCGCGCTTCTATACCTCCGAGCAAGTGGAACGCGCAGTATCAGCAGAATCCTACGGGTGAGGAGAACGCGATTATTAAGCGCGAGTGGTGGCGCAGGTGGGATAGGAAGACGGTTCCGCAGTTGGAATATGTGATACAAAGTTATGATACTGCTTTTAGCAAGCGAGAGACTGCGGATTATTCGGCTATCACGACTTGGGGTGTATTTTATCCTAACGAGGGTGGAAGTGGGCCGAATTTAATATTACTTGACAGTAAGAAGGGTCGGTGGGATTTTCCTGAATTAAAGCAGATGGCGTTTGACGAGTATCAGTTTTGGGACCCCGACACCGTCATCGTGGAGGCGAAGGCGAGTGGTTTGCCATTGACGCATGAATTGCGGAACATGGGGATTCCGGTGGTGAATTTTACACCGAGTCGTGGTAATGATAAGGTAACGCGGGTACACAGTGTGTCGCCATTATTTGAGGCTGGCATGGTTTGGGCCCCTGATGAGACGTTTGCGGACGAGATTATAGAGGAGGTAGCGGCCTTTCCGAATGGTGAGCATGACGACCTTGTGGATAGTATGACACAGGCATTAATGCGGTATCGTCAGGGTAATTTTGTACAATTACCAACAGATGATTGGCAAGATGAGGAAAACAGTGCTACAGTGAGGGCATATTATTAGGAGATACCTATGGCTAAAGAACCAGTTGCTGGGATGATGGACCGAAATGTTCCGTCTCAATTGGACGAGGACGACTTACGTGCGGAGTTGGAGATTGAGCTACCGGACAGTCAGAATGTTGTAGAGGCTAACTTTATTGGAGAGAATGTTGGCGAGATAGAAATATCGGAAACTGAGGATGGCGGCGTTGAGGTAGATTTTGAGCCACAGGACGAAAAGGGTGAGGACGAAGGGTTTTATGCCAACTTGGCGGAAAACATGGATGATCGGGAGTGTTCTCGTGTAGCGTCGGAACTTATGGAAGAGTACGATGCTAACAAGGCGAGTCGTGCGGAATGGGAAGACGCTTATTCTAATGGTTTGGAATTGTTGGGTTTTACTTACGATGACCGGACGCAGCCTTTTCGTGGAGCCTCCGGCGTGACTCATCCGTTGTTGGCGGAAGCTGCAACGCAATTTCAGGCGCAGGCATTTAACGAATTGTTACCGGCTTCGGGGCCCGTGCGTACTGTAGTTATGGGTAAGGAAACGCGGGAGAAGTACGATCAATCGCAGCGCGTTCAGCACTTTATGAATTATTATATATCGAATGTAATGGAAGAATATACGCCTGACATGGATCAGATGTTGTTTTATCTTCCGTTGGCTGGTTCTACGTTTAAGAAGACCTATTTTGATGAGACGTTGGACCGTGCGGTAAGTAAGTTTGTCCCTGCGGAGAACTTGGTCGTACCGTATGAGACTTCGGATTTGGAGACATGTCCGAATATTACGCAGGTTGTGCGGATGTCATTGAATGATTTACGCAAGCGTCAGATCAGTGGTTTTTATCTAGATATTGACGTTATACCTGCACAGAAGGAATTAAACGAGGTATCGACAGAATTAGACGGCATTACGGGTATGGAGCCTAATCAGATAGATTATGACTGTACGATTTTGGAATGTCACGTTGATTTGGATTTGGAAGGTTATGAAGACGAGGACGAGGATGGGGAGCCAACGGGTATTAAGATTCCGTATGTTGTGACGCTGTCCATGGACAATGGTCAGGTATTGTCTATCCGTCGTAATTTTTTAGAGGATGACGAACAGAGGAAGAAGATCCAGTACTTTACGCACTATAAGTTCTTACCGGGCTTTGGTTTTTATGGATTGGGTTTGATTCACACGATTGGCGGGCTCTCCCGAACCGCCACGGCGGCGCTGCGACAGTTGATCGACGCTGGTACGTTGTCCAACCTCCCTGCGGGCTTCAAGGCCCGCGGACTACGGATCAGGGATGATGACGATCCATTGCAGCCGGGTGAGTTTCGCGACGTTGACGCGCCCGGTGGGGCTATTAGAGATAGCCTCATGCCGCTGCCTTTTAAGGGGCCCGACCAGACATTATTTAATTTATTAGGTTTTGTTGTTCAGGCGGGTCAGCGGTTCGCGACCATTACTGATTTGAAGGTTGGTGATGGTAATCAGTCCGCGGCTGTCGGTACAACGATAGCGATGATGGAACAGGGCTCACGGGTCATGAGCGCGGTTCATAAGCGCTTGCATTATGCAATGCGTCAGGAATTTAAGATTTTGGCGCGTGTTATGTCGGAAAGCTTGCCCCAGCAATATCCTTACTCTGTAGCGGGCGGAGACGAAACAATAATGCGCGAGGACTTTGATGATCGGGTAGATGTTGTTCCGGTTAGCAATCCGAACGTATTTAGTCAGTCTCAGCGCATCGTTTTGGCGCAAACCAAGTTACAATTGGCGACACAGGCTCCGGAATTGCATAATATGGGCGAGGTATTCAGGGATATGTACGAGGCGATGGGCGTTACGGACGTTGATCGCATACTTAAATCTGCCCCGACTGAGGAGCCACAGCCCACGGACCCTGCCTCAGAAAACATTGCGGCTATGGATATGTTACCGTTAACGGCCTTTGAAGGTCAGAATCATCAGGCGCATATTATGGCGCATTTAGTTTTTGGTTCTACGCCGATGGTTGCACAGATTCCGAAGGTTGCCATGGATTTGCAGAAGCATATTATGGAGCATGTGAAGATTGCGGCGCAGGAGCAGGCTATGGTAGCTATGTCTCAACAAGGGCAGCAGATGGGCGACGAGGCTCAGATGGTCTTGCAGATGGAGCAGACGGTTGCTCAGTTTATTTCTGAGGGTATGCAGCAGGTTAAGCAGTTGTCACAGCAAGTATCTGGTCAGGGGCCCGATCCGTTGGTACAACTCAAGGAAGCAGAGTTGCAGCAGAAGGCGCAGGAAGCAGCGGCGGACAGTCAGGTGGATCAGGCGAAATTACAGTTGGATGCACAGAACCAAGCAATGCGGGCGGAACAGTTCGACAAGCGCTTGGAGGCACAGGAACGTCAGACAGACAAGCGCATAGATTCTGCAATGCAGCGTGAATTACTTAAAATGAGGAGATAGTAATGCCAGAAAACACAGATATGAAATATTATGAAGGAATGGTTCAAGGTGTAGAGGGTGTTGGCTCGGCAGCTAGTGCTATTGGCAAAAGAGCAACGGGTCGAGCTTCCTCAGATCCTAATACTCCGTTAACTCCAAAAACTTCTGCTCGTAGAGGGGCAAGAAAACAACCGGCTCCTACCCCACCTTCTCCCCGTACTCCCCGTACTCCGACTCCGGGAGGCCGAACAAGAAGAAAACAACCTACACCGGATACACCAAGGAGGAGAAAGACCTCAGATGCGGACAAAAAAGCTTTTACCGATCTTGAGCAAGGCGCTGACATCAAAAGAAAGGCCGCGGAAGTTCGTAAGAAGAAAAAACCTGAGAATCAATCTTTGCGTCCTAAAAAAAGACCAGAGAATCTTACTTCCCGTAGGCCAAAAATAAGACCAGAAGTTAGGCCAAAAGTTAGGCCAAGCTAATGTCGGATAAACTGCCAAAAGTAAGTATTGCTGTAGTTGGGGTTGTAATCGCCCAGATCGGCGGTTTTATTTGGTGGACTGCCCAGCAAGCGAGTACGATTTCTAACCTTGAAGAGACGGTAAACATTCTGACTGTTGAGAACAACGCTACTGATAAGACTAATCTAATTAGGGATGTGCAGCGTAATACTGACCATCTGCAAGAGATTATTGATATATTGTCAGAAGTTTACGAAGAGATTGAAGACGCCGACAATGAGATCTGGGAAGAGGTGGATCAGATCCACGAAGATTTAGGAGGTATGGCTAGTCATATGATGGCTATTGTTAAATTGCAATCTCGCATAGCTATTTTGGAGAAAACCGTTGAGTTTACGCGCAGCGATGGAATGTAGCGATGGACCCTGTTACCATTTTAGCTGGATTAAAAACTGGTCTAGCCGCTGGAAAAACTATTGCTGGATTAAGCAAACAGATTGGGCAATTTTTTGACGCAACTGACCAAGCTAAGAAACAATTACAAAAAAAGGGTATATCAAGCAAAAGCGCCAACGCTACGGCGCTGGATCGCTGGGCGAAGGTTAGAGCAGCAGCAGAGGCTGAAAGCGAACTCCAAGAATGGATCACGCAAACTTACGGAAGATCAAAATGGTTAGAGCTATTAAAAATACGCAAGGAAGTTTTATTAGAAAAGCGCGAGGCAGAAGCTCAAGCAAGGCGTGATGCTATAGAGCGACAAGAGTTAATGGTTACTTTAGTAGGCATATTTGTACTTCTTGTTATGACGTTTATAGGAGCCACCGGTTATCTTCATTATATGGGGTGGTTAGATGTAAGGGATTATTTTCCGTGATATATGTTTTGGTTTTTTTACATTTTATTAGTACAGATCGACTACAATACTATCAAATCGGTACATATTCGGATAAACAGGAATGCCTAGATCAAGCAGAGAAGGCAAAAATAATGGTGACACACAACTCAATGAAGGTGACTTGCCTAGAAGTGAACAGCCAACAATAGTAGAGCATGGTAAGAAGTTTGCAGGCTATGATAAAAATGGTAAGTTAATTATATTGGGGTATAATAGGCAAATAGTACAGGAGTATTCAGATGCCCAAAGCAAAGTACGATTTAAACGACAACGGAAAGATTGACCCAGATGAGCGTCAGATAATGCTTGAAGACAGGCGCAGGATGATGGAAGACGCCGATGCCAAGCGCGATGCACAGTTACGAATGACTTGGTTTGCTCTCAGTGGAATGGTTTTATATCCTTTCGCTATTGTTGTTTCCTCTTGGCTAGGCTTGGAACAAGCGTCTAAACTACTGGCAGATATAGCTGCTGTGTATGTTGTTGCCGTGTCAGGTGTAACCGCAGCCTATTTTGGTTTTACAAATATGGGGAGTAACAAATAATGTTACAGTTTTTAACACCACTAGCAAGTCTGGCGGGATCATGGATTGATGCCAAGACTACTAAACAAGCTGCTGAAGCAAAATTAAAACTTACAGAAGCTGAAGCTAAAGCAAAGATATTACTGTCTGAAAAGACAAGCGTTGCCGATTGGGAACGGGTCATGGCAGAGAACAGCGGATCGTCATGGAAGGACGAATTTTTTGTAATTGTCCTAAGTATTCCATTAATTTTAGCCTTCGTACCGGGTGCCGAGGGCATTGTAGACAGAGGTTTTGAACAGCTTCATAAGGCACCGGACTGGTATTTTTACAGCTTGGGCATTGCAATTTCAGCCTCTTTCGGTGTGAAAGGGTACAAACAATTCGTTAGGAAGAAGTAATGAGTTATATGAAAGATATAATAGTTCTTGTCTTAGTTCTGGGCTTGATGAGCATACTTGGCCTTATAATATACGATGAGTTTGCTATGGCTAACGAACATGGCGGAGAGTTGCACCCGGATATAATTGCATTACTTCAGATGAGCTTAACCGGCATAATCGGTGTTGTCGGTGGATATGTTGGGGGTAAGTCTTGATGTACACTTATTTTGTAAAATCCATAGACAGGATTGTTGACGGAGACACGATAGACATCAGCATAGATCTTGGGTTTGATTTGACCAAGAAAGAGCGCGTTAGGCTTGCGGGAATAGATACTCCGGAGAAGAGGACCAAAAATTTAAAAGAAAAAGAGATGGGTTATCAAGCTACTGAGTTTTTGGAAATGCATCTTATGGAAGCATCGAAGCTTACTGTTAGGACTGAAAAAGACGGTAAATTCGGACGTATGCTTGGTTGGTTGTACAAATCAGACAAAGACACAATGTCTATTAATCAGATCATGATAGATAAGGGTTATGCTTGGCCTTACGATGGTGGGACCAAGGTCAGGAACTTAGAGGATCTTATGGCTAAGAGGGATGAAGCTAATGGCGTTTGAAGCATTAAAGATGTTGCAGGAAAAATGTGGCGTTTCTCCGGATGGAGCGTTTGGGCCTAATACAGCCAAATCCATAGTAAAGCACTATGAATTGTCTCCAGAGCGTGGCGCACATTTGTTGGGCCAAGTTGTTCATGAAAGTGGTACGTTTAGATATACCTGTGAAAATTTAAATTATTCTGTTCAGGCGATGATGAAGGTATGGCCTAGCCGTTTCCCTACAGAAGAGAGCGCCGAGCCGTTTGCCAAGAACCCCAAAGCACTTGCTGAAAATGTGTACTTTGACAGGATGGGTAACGATACGAAAGAAAAAGCCAGCGCCTACATTGGCCGCGGATTTTTACAATTAACCGGATATAACAACGTCAGGTCCTTTGCCTCAGACATGCGGGTTCCAGAAGTTTTAGAAAATCCAAAGCTGCTGGAAGAAGACTATGCGATGGAGACGGCTTTGTGGTTCTTTAAGAAGAATAACCTGTGGAAAATATGTGACGAAGGTGTAAGTGACGACGTTGTAAAAAAGCTGACAAAAAGAATAAACGGCGGCTACACCGGACTTGATCATCGTATAAAGGAGACAAACAAAATTTACGGGTGGCTTAAATAATCGCATAAAGTCACAGTTTCTCCTAGTAAATCCTATATCTGTTGTGTAAGGTGCAATTAATAACAGGAGGAGCTATATGCAAATAAGTTTAGCCGAGGCTGTTTTTCGTCTTTTACGAGAGCGGCGCGAGGCGGTTCACGACTTGTTAATTTATGACAATGTCGCGAATATGGAGCAATATCGTGAGCTTATGGGTAGTTTAAAAGCCCTTGATCACGTGGAACAGGAACTCAAGAGCCTGCTAGATAAACAGGAGCAAACTGATGAATGAAGGCACTAAAGTAGATCTTTCTGGCGCGGCAGCAGCCGTAAAAGAAATGAAAAAAGAGAACACTGCAAATCTTGCAGATGCTTATGTCGATAAGCCGATACTCAATCCAGAGACGATTGGTGCAAGCTTATTAGACCGGATGCCATACCCTACGGGTTGGCGCATTCTAATCCTTCCATATCAAGGCAGAGCCAAGACTTCTGGTGGTATATTTATACCGGAAGAAGTTAAGGAGCGTAGTCAAGTTTCTACGCAGGTTGGCTATGTTTTAAAAGTTGGTCCTCTTGCGTATCAGGACAAGGACAAGTTTCCGACGGGTCCTTGGTGCGAGGAGAAGCAATGGGTTATGTTTGCCCGTTATGCTGGCTCTAGGTTCCAGATAGACGGAGGAGAAGTCCGGATATTAAACGACGACGAAATTCTGGCGACAATTATGGACCCAGAAGATATTCAACATCTGTAAGAGGTAAATTATGGCAGAAGAAAATCAGGTAGAACTTGATCTTGGAACAGAAGAGGAAGTGGAAGTAGAAGCGGAAGCTCCTCAAGAAACGGAAGAGGTTGAAGTTCTTGAAGCGGATTCAGACGATCAATTTAAAAAAGCTGAAGACGCTACTCAAAAAAGAATTAACCGTTTAACGAAGAAGATGCGTGAGGCAGAGCGTCAACGAGAAGAAGCGTTGACATATGCCAAGAATGTTCAGGCAGAGTCTGATCAGATGAAACAGCGCATGGAATCTTTGGATAACAATTATGTCAATGAATACTCTTCCAGAGTTACATCCCAAATGGAACAAGCTGAAGCTGACCTTTCTCGTGCAATAGAGATTGGGGATAGCGCGGCTACGGTTACGGCTCAACGAAAGTTAACAAGTCTTGCCATTCAAGCGGATCGGGCCGAACAGGCAAAAGCCCAACAAGAGCATCAAAAAGCTCAGACGCAGGCGGCTGCTCAACAAGTTCCCCAACAGGCGGCCCCGCAGGTTCCTAAAAGGCCTGACGCTAAAGCAGAGCAATGGGCTTTGCGTAATTCGTGGTTTGGAGATGATGAAGCCATGACATACGCTGCTTTTGGCATACATAAACGACTTGTCGAAGAAGAAGGGTTTGACCCCACGACCGATGAGTACTATAGTGAACTTGACCGCCGCATTGATGGTAAATTCAATACGGGCGCAAAAACCACTAGCAAACGACCCGCCCAGACGGTTGCTGGTGCCACAAGAAGTACTTCTGGGCGCAGTGGGAAAAAGGTTAGACTCACCCCTAGCCAAGTCGCAATTGCGAAGAAATTGGGTGTGCCGCTAGAAGAATATGCGAAACACGTGAAGGAGTAAGAACCATGACTGAACAGACAAACAATCGAGCTTCTCGCGCAACACAAACACGGGAGAAACAGGCAATAAGAAAGCCTTGGGCTCCCCCGTCAATGTTAGATGCACCGCCTGCACCGGATGGTTTTAAGCATCGTTGGATACGCGCCGAAACGCGTGGATTTGATGATACTAAAAACGTTAGCGCAAAAATGCGCGAGGGTTGGGAATTAGTTCGTAAGGACGAATTTCCGGACTTTGAGGCCCCGGTAGTTGAATCAGGTAAATATCAAGGTGTGTTTGGAGTAGGCGGATTGCTTCTCGCAAGAATACCGGAAGAGACTGTAGCTGAAAGAACTGCGTACTTTAATGAACGCAGCCAACATCAGCAAGATGCGGTTGACCACGATATGATGCGCGAGAATGCACATTCAACCATGAGGATCAGCAATGCTGATCGTCAATCTCGTGTAACCTTCGGTGGCCCACAGAAAGATTAAGGGCTGCCCCTTTAGGAGAAAAGTAAGATGGCAAATCAAAATACTGCCTTTGGTCTACGTCCTATTGGGCTTAACGGCGCAGGCGCAAATACCACTGGTGTTACTCAATATGAGATAGCAAGTAACAACACTGACGCAATTTTTCAGTACTCTCCGGTTATTCCGTTGGCTGCTGGTGTAATTGGACTTGTTGGTAATGCTAACGGTGGTACAGTTCCTGCTCTAGGAGTCCTTATGGGCGTAGAGTACGTTGATAGTTCTACAAAGAAACCAGTCTTTAAGAACTTTTGGCCCGGTTCAAATAATGCAAGTGCAGATACGAACCACCCTATAAAAGCCTTCGTGGCGGACAACCCGAACCAACTATTTATGTGTTCAGCGGACACAACGTCTACTGATCGTGCAACTGCACTATCACATATTTTTGCAAACTGCTCTTTGGCAACTGCAACATCTGGTTCGACAACAAATGGTAACTCAACTGCTGAATTAGATATTTCAACAGTTAACACAACTGCTACCTTGTTCATGCGTGTAGTCGGCCTAAGTGGCGACGAAAACAACTTGGACTTTGCGTCAGCAGGGGTGAACTATGTTGTTCGTTTCAATTTTCATCACAACGCACCTGTTGCGGCCTCCGCGTCGCAGACAACGTCGTTGTCAACTGGCATTTAAGGAGGGCTGAAATATGGCTATTTCTCGCGCACAATTAGCGAAAGAGTTGGAACCCGGTCTTAATGCCTTGTTTGGACTCGAATACACTCGTTACGAAAACGAGCATGCAGAAGTATTTGAAGAGGAATCTTCAGATCGTGCATTCGAAGAAGAAGTAATGCTTGGTGGCTTTTCCACCGCACCGACAAAAGCTGAAGGCGCTGCCATCAACTTTGACGATGCACAGGAAACATACACTGCGCGTTACACACACGAGACAATTGCTCTTGCGTTTTCTATTACGGAAGAAGCAGTTGAGGACAATCTTTATGATCGTCTTGCATCTCGTTACACTAAAGCTTTGGCCCGCTCTATGGCGCAGACAAAGCAAATCAAAGCGGCTTCTATTCTAAACAATGCGTTTAGCGCAGGAGCTAATGCAGTGGGTGACGGAGCAGCATTATGCTCAAACGCTCACCCAAGCCTATCAGGCAATCAGCGTAACTTACTTACAACAGCGGCTGACTTGAACGAGACTTCGTTAGAGCAGATGTTGATTGATATTGCTGGTTTGACTGATGAGCGTGGTCTAAAGATCGCTGTACGCGGTATGAAACTCATCATTCCAAAAGAACTGCAATTCATTGCAGAGCGCGTGATGAACTCAAACCTACGTTCAGCAACTGCGGACAATGACGCAAACGCAATGAAGAACATGGGTATGATACCTGATGGGGCCGTGGTTAACCACTTCCTAACAGATACAGACGCTTTCTTCATCAAGACGGATGCGCCAAATGGTTTCAAATACTTCAACCGTTCGCCAATTAAGACGGCAATGGAAGGTGATTTTGACACCGGCAACATGCGATTCAAGGCACGTGAGCGTTATAGCTTTGGTGTTTCTGACTGGCGTTGCGTTTTCGGTACACCCGGAGCGTAAAGTATGTTATACTGAGGTTATCTTTTTGCAAAAGATTTCCTCTCTGATAACTAAGGGGCCTGTAAAGGCCCCTTTCTTTTTTCTTTTCCTGTGTTATAGTAGTGCTATCCCTGACAACGGCATGGTGCCGTTGACTAACCCAGACAGGAGATTAACATGGGTACAACAACTTTTTCAGGTCCAGTAAAAGCTGGAACCGTGCGTGAAGGCGGGTCTGCTAACGTAGGCTTTGTCAAAATGGCTCAAACCGCAGGTTGGACACAATCCGCTACAGCAGCCGATACCGGAATTATAATTCCGGCAAACAGTCAAGTTACTGAGGTAATTATTAATATTACTACAGCAACGGCTGCGGCCAACATTAGCGTTGGTACGTCTGCCACTGCAAACGAACTTTTCTCAGCACTTGCCGCGGGTACTGCTGCAAACGTCTTTAAGTATGGTTCTGCTGGAACTATAACGGACGGTGACACTTGGGCAGACATTGGATCATCAGATGCTTCAATTTTTATTAAGTTTGCTTCTGGTACTACTGGTGTCGGTTTCATAACAGTTGAGTACATCCAAGGCATCAACAACGCGTAATAGGAGATAACTCATGGCAGATGCAGCTACAGTAGTTATGAAAACTACAGTTCTACCGGACGAGATAGCTAAAACTATCGAAGCCACTACCACTGTTTCGCCAAAAGACGCGAATGACAAGTGGTACTACAAGCTTACCAGTGTCACAGCCGCAAGCACGGATTTGATTACAGGCTATTACACCGATTATACGGCGGTAAATGCTAATGCTAATCCAGCAGCCGTAGCAACCGGTGACAAAGTTGAGTTCATATATATAAAAAATACGGACGCAGCTAATCACATTTATGTGGTTTTTGATGCTGGAACCGCGGCAAATACAACGGGTGATGCAGTAAAAATTAGTCCTAACGAGTCTTTTTTTGCTAGGCTTCCTAATGCTACGGTTGCTGACATACACGCCATTGGTCACGATGGCTCAAGTGCAGCAACGGCGACTTGCATTGTTGCAGCCTTGTTAGACGATGTATAGTAAGGATATTTAATATGTCTACTTCTGATGTTAAAACAAAACGCGTGACAGCCACGGGCTCTGTAGCCGTTGGTCCTGCACGTATTCGTCAGATACAGCTTAAAACAGGTTCAGGAACACCTCGCCTTACCGTCACTGACGGTAACGGCGGGGCTACTGTTTTGGATTTGGATTTTAATGCTTCTGACACACACTCGGTAAATATACCGTCTAATGGTATACGGGTGAGTGACATTCATGTATCTGTGATTACAAACATTACGGCGGTAACTTTTTTCTTTACTTAGGGGAATTATTGTGGCTACGACAAAGAATGTTAAGCGACTTCCTTCTGGTAGAATAAGTTACAGAGGTGAAACCTTTGCGGGATACAACAAACCTAAAAGAACGCCTAATAAGTCCAAGAAGAGCGCAGTACTTGCTAAAAAAGGGTCTGAGGTCAAGTTGGTTAGATTTGGTGATCCGAATATGTCTATCAAAAAAGCCCAGCCCGGAAGGCGTAAGAACTTTCGAGCTAGGCACTCGTGTGATACAGCAAAAGATAAATTTACGGCCAGATACTGGTCTTGTAAGGCTTGGTGATATGAAGGTTGAAGAGGTTTTAAAGCTTTTAGAAAAGCACGAAGCAGAATGCACCGAGCGGTATCAAAAGATTGATAAGCAGCTTGATAAGCTTGACATGCGGTTGTGGGGAATTGCTCTTTTAATTATAGCGACCGCGATAGCAGGAAGGCTTTTATAATGGCATATTCAAAAAAATCAAAGAAAGCTTCTTCTAAAAGTAAAGGAAGTAAGATTTGTCCAGAAGGAAAAGCTTGGGCACAACGGACTTTTGATACATATCCAAGCGCGTATGCCAATTTAGCGGCCTCCAAATACTGTAAGGACCCTAATTATGCTAAAAAATCAAAGGGTGGTAAGAGAAAGGGCCGATAATGGGCAAGCTACAAGATTGGGTTGATCAGGATTGGGTAAGAATAGATAGTTCTGGCAATATTGCAGGGCCTTGCGGCACTTCAAAGAATAAAAAACGTCCAGATAGATGCTTACCTCGCTCAAAAGCGCAAAGTTTAAGCAAATCAGAACGTAAATCCACTGCTCAAAAGAAAAAAAGAGAGGGTGCCAAGGGTAAAAAGGTTGTTTCTAATACCAAAGCTGCAACCGTAAGGATGGCTAGAGGCGGAGAAGTGGCTAATCCAAAGCCAAAACGCCCAATAGTAGGTCCAAAGAAGAACGGAAAAGCGGTAGCTCGTGGTTGTGGGATTATCCTTGCGGATAGAGAGAAGTACACCAAGGGATCGGTGACTCAGTCATGAATATAGCCCGGTTTCTTCCAGATTTGAGCGTTGAAAAAGGAATTGTGAACGAAATTACGCAATGGACCTCAGAAGTCTTAGAAAAACCAAACGCGTTTTTTAATGATTTACCCGCTTGTCCTTATGCGAAACAAGCTCTTATTGATGAAAAGGTTGCCATACTTTTTAAGTATGACAGCCATTATCAAGTGCTTTATAGCACTATTTCCCAATTTGAAGATATTTTTGATTTAGCAATTATTGTGGATCTAGGTAATAATAAAAGTGCAGAGGACTTTCACAACTACCTTGATGACATCAACACGGCTATTTCTGACGGTATGTTTATTGATAAAGACATGTGGGTAATGGGTTTTCATCCGGATGACGAACCCAGCGACTTTGAAGAAGAAGTAGACTTTGATCCGGTTACTGAAGTTGAGTATGCAATGATTTTTGTTCAAAGGCTGTCTAAATTGCAAGTTGCAGCAGACAAGTTGAATAAAAGAGGCTATTATAATAGCTATGGAAGTGATTATAACGTGATTGACACGTATAGTCGTCGTGAAACCTTATATAGGAGACTAAAAAATGGCAATGAAACCTCGTAAAAAAACTGGCGTTAAAAAAATGCGTGGCGGTGGCATGGTAAAGAAAATGCGCGGCGGCGGTATGGTAAAGAAAATGCGTGGCGGTGGCATGGTTAAAAAAATGCGTCGTGGCGGAGCCGTGAAGAAGAAGTAAATGGCGACTTCAGGTAGCGCAGATTTTGAGCTAGATGTAGCAGATTACATTGAAGAGGCTTTCGAGCGATGTGGCTTGGAAGTCCGTACAGGGTATGATCTTACTTCAGCGAGAAGGTCTTTAAATCTTCTTTTAGCGGATTGGGCTAATCGTGGACTTAATCAATGGACTATAAAACAAAGGACTGTCGCCATGGTTTCTGGTGACGGTGAATACGATTTAGGGTCTGATGTAATTGATGTCTTATCTGTTGTAGTTCGCAGAGATGGGACAGATTTTCAATTACAAAGATTAAGTCGTGATGAGTATTTAGGAATACCCACAAAGACAACAACGGGTAGACCCAATCAATTCTTTCTTGATCGACAGCTTACCCCAAATTTAAAAGTTTGGCCTGTTCCAGAAAACAGCACCGATGTAATACATTTTGATGCTTTGACTCGAATACAGGACGCGGATGTATATACTAATACTCTTGATATGCCTTTCAGGTTTTATCCCTGTCTTGCCGCAGGGTTAGCATATTATCTGGCCCTTAAACGTGCCCCAAATCGTGTGCAGCTTTTAAAGGCTGTTTATGAGGAAGAGTTTGAACGCGCAGCGACTGAGGATAGAGACAGGTCTTCTTTTAACGTTGTTCCTGATTTTCAGTATTTTAGGGTAAGTTAATGGGTAAATTCGCCTCTGGAAAAAATGCTTTAGCTATTTCCGACCGGTCTGGGTTTCAATACCCTTACCGGCTCATGAGGCGTGAATGGAACGGTTTGCTTGTTGGACCCGATGAGTTTGATCCAAAACATCCGCAGTTAGGTCCTTTTAGAAAAGTTACAGATTCTGAAGCTTTAGTTGATAGCAGACCGGAGCAAAACGTTGCTCGTCAAAGATCTACTCAATACGGCTTTAATCCTGTAGGTTTTAAAGAGATTGAGGGGATTACTGGCGACAATGATTTAGTTGGAACGGGTCAAGTTGGCACTGTTACTATTTTCTTTCCAGAGACAGTAGGCAGCGAAGCTACTGGCGCGGTTGGAGATGTAACGGTTATTTTACCTGCTTCTGTAACAGTTGCTGTGTCTGGTTTTACCTCTTTATCTGGATCGGTTGGCACGGCGTCTGTGGAAGAAGGGATAGTCGTTTCCGTTACTGGTTCTAGTAGCACTTCTGCGGTTGGGTCTGTGACAGTTTTAACAGCAAATGTAATTGCTGCGCCTACAGGTCTTAACGCCACATCTTCTGTTGGTTCCGTAACAGTTGCATCAAATGTAACTAATTATGCTGTTACTGTTGCTTCAGGCACAAACTCGTATGGAACAGGTAATAAATATTATATCAATGGTTCTGTGTCTCCAACGCTTACTCTAAACGAAGGCAGCACCTATTGGTTTGATCAGAGCGACTCAAGCAATAGTTCGCATCCCTTACGGTTTAGCACGACTGCAAATGGATCACATGGCGGCGGTTCCGAGTACACCACGGGAGTGACCACAACAGGAACTCCGGGCAGTGCGGGAGCGTACACAAAGATAACAGTGGCGTCTGGTGCGCCAACGTTGTATTACTATTGTACCAACCATTCAGGTATGGGAGGCCAAGCGAACACACCATGAGTTTTACATTTGATAGTTTAAAACAAGCCATACAGGATTATACAGAAAACACGGAGACGACTTTTGTTGCTAATCTCCCTGTATTTATAAGAGCCACAGAAGAGCGCATATTGAAAAACGTTCAGCTTAATCTGTTTATGCGTAATCAAGTCGGTGCCATGGCTGCGGGTAATCAGTATTTGGGTGCGCCTAGTGATTTTTTAGCTCCTTTTTCTATTACAATTTTTAATTCAACAGCCGGTGACGACAAAAAAGAATTTTTACAATTTAAAGATTTGTCTTACATTGAGTCTTTTCACCCTGATTATACCGTTCGCGGTAAGCCGCGGTATTACGCTCAATTTGATGTGGGCAATTTTATATTAGCGCCTACTCCCGACGTTTCGTATGATGTGGAGGTTCAATATTTATTTAGACCAGCCAGTCTAACTTCTGGAGTAGGTACGGCTACTTCTTGGTTAAGCGAAAATGCTGAATTAGCTCTTTTGTATGGGTCTTTAGTAGAGGCGTATACTTTTATGAAAGGGGAGCCTGACATAATGGCAAATTATGATAAAAGGTTTCAAGAAGCCGTTATGGGACTTAAAATGTTGGGAGAAGCAAAAGAAACCACGCAAGATTATCGCGCAGGTAAGGTTATCAGGGATAAACAATAATGTTTAAATTAAAATTTGAAGTACCGGACGATCCTATCGTCAATGTACAAACAACACAAAATCGAGGGTTTACTCCCGATGAAGTCGCAGAACGCTGCGTTGAGAAACTGATTAGTGTGTCGGATAAGGCTCATCCCGCTATCAGAGATCAAGCTAAAGCGTTCCAAAAGCACATGGAAAAAGTGGTTGCATTTTATATGCGCGAAGCTATTCGCAGTGACCGCACAACCGTGTATAATGCCCTTAAAGATGCGGGGC
>WLWF01001684.1_pt1 | contig 17318 bp, 25 predicted proteins | sample 6718331 | NCBI WGS metagenome assembly WLWF01 (sample SAMN12718692, study PRJNA515312) | sponge metagenome | isolation source: marine sponge | host: Mycale hentscheli | place: New Zealand: South Island, Marlborough, Capsize Point | collected 2003-05-01
AAGTTATAAAATGTACATTATAATTTCCTAAGTTTGTGAAATCCATAGAAGCAGTAGTTGATGAAATAGTTTGAGTTTCAATTAATTCTAATTGTCCATAGTTAGTGTATTTATCTGCTCTTGTTAAGTCATAAATATCTTTAGGGTTAAATATCCCTTTATTATTTCCAAAACTTTGTTCTGGTGCTTCTGGTATGTATCCATATTCACTCATTTAAACCACCCTGTACAATGTAAAAGTTCCACTTGCTATGTTTCCTGCTGACATATAAAAATGTACTCCATCACTTGCACTTGCAACTGTGTGAACTGCACCACCTTGATTGCCTATTAGTTTTGCAGTACTGTCAAAACCTGTTTCTTTAAAAGTTATAAATGAATATTCATTAGAAGAATTGAAATTATATAAATAATAAATAATATTATTTGCTTCCCCTGTTAAATTTCCTTGATTGAAATGTATAAGCCAATTATCTGAATTAGTTGAAGCACTATTAGAAAAAGTTGTATCTGTTCTTAACTGTTTTCCTGCAACATCATAATTTGCAGTTGTATCAGCAGTTCCACTTTTAGTAACTCTACTTTTTAAATTTCTTGAATTAGTCTGAGGCACTACATTATTAATTGTAACCATATAAACATCATCACTATCTATGCCTGTTAAGGTAACACTAGCTACTGCACTTGTTACTGTTTCTGTTGCTACTTGTACTAATTTACCCATTAGCTATCAACTCTCAATCCATAAGTTCTTACTGTTCCACCAAAATTATATCCACTAACATTGTAAATATTAAAACCTGTACAACTAGCAGTATTTTTCAAAACACCAATTCCTTTATATTCTTCATATCTACCACTATTACCCCACTCACTAACTTGTTTTAGTGCAAAAGTATAAGATGATGATGAATAAGGATTGAATATATAAAATGTTCCACCCTCACCACCTGAAGTGTTTGAATAATTTATAAAATATTGTAAATATGTTTGATTAGTAATTCTTAATTCTTGAAAAGCTGCATTATCAGCTAATTGCAATTGTGCAGTATCATAATTTGTTGATGTTATAATACTTCCACTTGAATTAATAAATCTTAATTGGTTCCAAGCAAAAAGACTTCCAGTTGTTGCTGATAAATTATTTGTTGTTATTTTATATATATCAAAATCTGCTGAAAAAACATTTGTTATATTAAGACTAGAAACATCAGAAGTTATTTCAGTTTCATTAATTAATCTTAGGTTACTCATATCTGTTTTACTCCATAGAGTTTTATAGTGCCTGTCATATTTCCAAAATTATCTTTAACTCTTATTCCATCAACTGTACTTGCCTGTGGTAAAACTCCACCACCAAAATACATATTAAGAACATTTCCAGAAGTTTCCCCTGTACCTTGTGCAGTTAAAAAACTGTATTTGCTGGAATTACCTAAATTATAAAAATATAAATATACACTTGTTGAAGTATTTGCAATATTACTTTGAGTAAAAATAATACCATTTCTACCTGTACTTCTTACTTCTGCAAAACTTCCTGAAGCTAAACCTGATTGGAATGCTTCTTGATAAACAGAAGCAGTTTCTAAAACTCCACTTTCATAAAATTGTATTGTAAAATAAGTTGTTGCAGATATATCTGTTGTATTAACTTCCATAAACATTACATCATATACATTTTCTTTAATAGAAGTAAAATCAACTGCACTAACACTAGTTACAGTTTGTTCTTCAATAAGTTCTAATGAGCCACCCCAATTACCATCTTTTTCTAATTGCAGTATTTCACTAGGTGTATATAAACCTGTATTCTTTTTTACATCATTTGGTTGTGTACCTAAGTAGGTCATAGTGATCCTTTAGGTTTGTCTAAGAAATGATACGTTATATTCTGCACTAGAAGCTGCTGAACATAAACCTTGTAGTTTATCCCCGGTTTCTAGCACGATCTTTGTTGTTATCTCTATTGTTGTACCAAATGGTAATGATACGTCGTTTAAAACGTGGCGTAATGTTCCACCAGACTTAATAACACTTAGATCAATAGTAACGTCTGCACTTGATCCACTAACATTAGATACTAAAATACCTATAACTGTTTCTGTTGTAGATGACGGAACTGCGTCAACAATGTCTGCTGTTGATGTTCCAAGGACACCTTGAACTGAATGTAGTGTATCTGCCATAAATTATTCCTTTCTTATGATAAAGCTAATACTAAACCTAGACTAACACCACTTGGTGCAAGTGCTACAATATCGGCTACTGTTGTTTTCTTTACGGCATTGCTATCGTCTGCGTCGCCAATTAAAACTATGTCTGCCGAAGCAACGGTTGCTGATGTAGCACTATTAGGTGCAATCGTTATATCAGCTGCACCAGAAGTAGCACCACCAGATAACCCGGAAGTAGCTGCTGTATTGACTGCTGTAATGTCGCCGTCGCCTATAAAACTTGTCCACGCTGATCCGTTATAAAACTGTAAAACATTAGTGTCTTTTAAGAAACAAAATTGTCCCTCTATTGGACTTGTTATTTGTGCGTCCCTTGCTGTACTATCTGCAAAGATAGCAACAACTTGTTCCATAAAGTAATCGTTTACATCTGCTGCTGTTAAAACTTCGCCTGTTGAAAATGTTTTAAATCCGTTTGCCATATTTTTAGTTTATCCTTTCTACTTTGTAATACATTGTATATGTCATTAATACCCTAGTTTATCTGTGTCTAAAATACCAAATAACGTGTTATCTAGTCTAAAAAATGCTTGTACATCTGCATTAGATAACTGATACGTCGTACTAAATATATCTGGTGTAATACTATAAGAAACACTATCAATAATTTCCAATGATGATATTTGGCTTGGCGATCCACTACCCGGTGGTGTTAACTCTACTTTTACTACGTCGCCTACATCTCTAGCTAATACTTTGTTTTGATTAGTTGTACTAGCTTCTGTTAAATCAACTTGTAAGTTATCAAAACGTATTAAAGCGTCTTTATATTTACCAAGTAAGAAATTTGCAGCTGCTAACACTTCTGTATCACTATCGTTATATAAACCAGTTCTTGACAATGATCTAACTAAATATTTAAGTTGGCTACCTGTATCTTGTACTGTTTGTGTTGATCCAGTTAATCGTTCTAATGAAACAATATTATAAATTTCGTTATCGTCATTAATATAATCTACTTTTAAGTACGGTATATCTGCACCGTCATCACTAAACGTAGCACTAGGTGTACTAGGGAACGTTGTATGGCGTGATTTAAAGGTTAGCTTACCGTCCTTAGCTATAAACAATAATCCGTTTTCTGACTGTTCTACGGTCTGTAAAACACCTAACGTATTAGCTGATAAATCACTAAGACTTTGCATATTAGATATACCTGTTTCAATATCTCTATTAGATCCAAATTTTACGTTTGCGTTATCTAAAATATTATTTATTAACGTACCACTATCAGTACTACTAAAACTTGCATTAATTAATTCAGTATTTGCAATTTTCATAAATGCGTCTGACGCTTGAAAGTTAGCAAATGAGTTGTTTGCGTCTGGGTAGCTTAGGTTAATATCAGTTACAAAACCTACAAATAAGTCCTCATAGGTACTTCCACCGTCTGTTGTTGCGTCAACGTGTATTTCTATCATTGGTTCAATACCGGGGTAATACGGACTTGATGTATTAGTATTTTCGTATTTTCTAGCGTTATTAAGCAACTGTACTGAACACGATCCAGTAATAAAGCTATCTAAGTCCCTTGATCTACCACGATTAATAGTTACGCTTTGTACGTCACTTGTTACATCAGTAAGCGTTGTTGCACCACCTAATTTACCACTATCTAATACACCACGTACTAGATCGTCTAATGTAAATGTATCTGGTGTAAATCCAATGCGAACACGTACTGTTGGTGCTGCCATTATTCTATGGTTAGAACTCTATTTAACGCACCAGAAGTTCTATTGTATTGGCGTAATGCTTCAACTGTTTTTTGTGCAACCTCTTGTGGATTACCTGTATTACCACTTATGTTAAAGGTGTTATTCATTACAGCTTGTCCTACTTGTTTTTGCATTTGTTGTTGACCTGCAAGTAAGCTACTAACGGTATCTGCCGGGGATTTAACTGCCGGTGCTGTTAGTGAAGCTACTTTTTGTTCTGCTAATCCAAATGATACGTTACCAAATTCACGTAGTTTTGGTAGATCAATGTTTATACCAATCTTACCTAATACGCCACTAACCTTATCAACAAATCCATTAATTGTTCTAATGAAGCTGTTCATACTGTTAATAACTCTGTTAATCATATTTTCAAAATTCTTTGGTAGATTTTCTAAAAATGGTTTTAAAAATTTATCTGCAATTTCTGTAAACTTTTGAAATGCTGGTGCTAATAAATTAAGTAATATCGTTACAATACTTATAATTGGTGGCAAAAGTGCTGCAAATAACTGACCTATGGAACTTAAAAACGGTGCTACTGCTTTAACAGCGTCAACAAGTTCTGGCCCGATCTCTTGCACTAAATCCATTACTACTGGTAGTAATTGTTCTGCAATAGGTAACAATTCAGCACCCATAGTAACTTTAAGTTCTTTAAGTTTTGCTTTAGCTTCCCTTGATTTGTTAGCAAAACTTTCTTGCGTTCTATTTAAGTCGCCTTGCTGTACTGTTGTTTTTTCTAATAATAATTCATACGTTGCTAATGCTTTTTCTTGTTTAGTTAATTCACTAGCAGCTGTTTTACCGGTCATAGTAAATGCTTTTTGTTGTACGTCGGCTTCCATTATGGCGATACCGTAGGTTTTCAAACTCTCTCTTTCGCCTAATAACGCTTTGGTAAACGCTTGCATAACTGGTTCTGCACCACCTTGTACGTTACTAAATGAAGCTACGTCCCCGGCAAGTGTTGCTAGTTTTTGTGATAAGTCTGCTGATCCGTCTGCTGTAAATTCAATACCTTGTAGAACTGCACCAGATTGTGTAAGTAGTCCCTCTAATTCAAATGCTGCTAAACCTGCTTTATTTGCAAACTCATCTACGAAACCAGATAGTTTTGGCATTGCTTCGCCAAAGGTAGTTTCAAATGCAGATCGTGCTTCGGCAGCGTCTGAACCTAAATCTACTAATTCTTTACCTAAAGCTACACCTGCTACTGTTGCAATACCTAAACCTGTACCAATAGCTTTACCGGCTTTACCTGCAAAACTACCTAGACCTTGTAAACGCTTTTGTACTTTTGTTAGATCATCAGTAAATTGTTTCGTTTTACCAATAATTGCTATTGATATTTTTTGTTCTCTTGCCATTACTTAATTGCCTTTACTAATGCGTCAAACATTCTATCGCTGTATGTTTGCATAATATTGTTTTGGTTACGTTCAATAGTTTTACCTGCAACATAACCACTTTTACCTGCTTTATAAAATGTACTATCGCCCTTATCGTATCTACTACCAGTCCATTTTCTATATGGGAACTTAGCACCCGGTCTTGAATATTTTAAATTACCAACTTGTTGTGCTGTTATTGCTCTAGTCTTACCACTTCCACGAACTGGTACGTACTGAAATCTACGACCACGTTCTAGTGATATTGCTGTTGGGTATCTATCACTTGTCTTTACGTTAACCTTTGCTTCGGTTCTAGTACCACTAGCTGTAAAACCCATTGCTGACTTATTAGCCATAGGAACTTGTTGCTTACGTGCTAATGGTCGTATATCTGATAATTGTTCTTTTGCTATCTCTCTATGAAACTTAGATAAAACTTTAAGTACGTCTTTTTGACCATATCGTGCTAGATCTTTTTTCAATTTAATAATCTCGCTATTATCAATAGCTATATCTGTAAATTTTGCTGTTCTAGCCATATTAATTATCGTACTTTTTGTTTATAACTCTTAACAATGCGTCAAACATATCCATATCAAGTTCTAAAACCTCATTTGGACTTATACCTACTTCTAAACTAATTAAAGCTATAAGGTCTATAAATCCAGTTATACTTTTGGGTTATCACTTGCCCCGGATATATCTAAATCATCTACTTGATCTATCCAAGTATCGTAATCATCAGTCACGCCGTTACGTTTAGCACCAAGCCACGCCAAATACAATAACCACTCGTACCTTTGTTCTTCTTGTAACTTAGATACTGGTATGTCAAACTTGCGTTCAAATTTAACTATATCGCCGGGTTTTATATTGACTTCTAACTTTGTGCCGTCGTTCATAACGACGATCATATTACCCATTAGGAAGTTGCTCTTGTAATTGTTCCAGAAGTTGGGAACGAAACGGACATAGTCGCTAGTTCGCCTACTGCGTTAGCAATCGGTATGTGTTGATTTACAAGCACGTTACCAGAATAACTAGGGTTAGTTGCACTAACTGATCCACTTGTTGGTTTAACAACAAATGCTGTTGTACTACCAAGTAATGGGAACAATGTTGCGTCCACTTCCGAAGCTGCGAAATCTTGCTGAAAATCTATTGATAAAGTTCCAGATTTTAAACCACCTGTTCTGGATTGGAACGTGTCCCCCATTGCAGTAGTCATAATTTCATCAGCTGTAATATCTAATGTAACACTTGCTACGTGGTCTGATAAGTCCACGCTGTTTAATGTAACACTAGCGTCTGTTAAAACAAATTTTGCCAATGTGTACTCCTTTCAAAGTTAATTGTATATATTATAAATGAATTGTAGTCTTGTTTGTTATTCTATGCCGATAGTTGCGTGAATACCAAAATTAGGATTAGTTCCAGATATTGTATATGATAGTCGCCAATAGTCATCACTAACTGCACCTGCAACACTTTGAAAATCTGATCCTATTGCTGTTATGTCGCTAAAAGTTATACGATCTGTTGGACTTGTGAAACTTCCATTGTCATCTGATTGTAGTTTAAAAGTTATTGTTGGTGTTGATGTACCACTAACGCTATAACAATGTATTGCTACGTATGCTTTTTCAGTTGAACTAACTGCACCTAGTTGATAAGCTGCACTATTGCCTGTTGCTGTTAAATCGCTATCTAATGCAACTGTACCTCTTACAACAATATCTGATGATTGTGATTTAGATATTGTAAATGGTGCTAACTCGCCTACTGTACCAAACATTTGATAACTAAATAATGTTGACTTCATAAAGTAAGCTGTATTGCCTACACCTGCGTCTGGTATCGTTGTGACAACTAATTCGTTGCCTATGCTTGTACCAAGTAGTGCGTCTGGTAGGTTTGCCCCGGCTTCATAAAAACCGTCCATTGATAACGTACTATCTTTTAATCCACCTAAAAGTGATCTAAACCCACCACTATTAATTGTGGTTGCGTCTTGTTCTTCTGCTGTAATATCTAGGTTAACGCTAGTTATGTGGCTTGATAGATCATAACCACCACTAAACACTTTGCCGTCATTAAAAACATATTTAGCCATTATCTACTTCTTCCCACGCTTCATTAATATCTGGTGTACTTTTATCATCTTTTTTATACGTACCGTCTTTTTTTCTAGCACGTCTTTTTTTAATTGTAGTAGGTTCTATGTGTCCACCTTTAATTAATGACTTAGCAATATTTTCATCATCAATAGTTATAGTGTCGCCTTTTACTTTATCCATAACTTTTTTATTACCAATTATCTTATATTTCGCCATTAACTACCTTTCGTGTACACTTGTATTTCTAAATTAGCACCTACACCGTCAATACCGTTTAAATTAACATCAGCTGCGTAATTGCTCATATTTACTACCCTTGCGTCTGTATCGCTTAGACCAAGTGTTTTGTTATTATATATTATTTGTCGTATGCTTGATGATCCACTACCTGTAACAAATGCGTCTAGTTTATCTTGTGCAGTTCTACTATCTGCACGTTGTACTGCAACTAACATATCAAATGTATAAAGGTCTGTTCCACGTTGCATTGCTAAATCAAACTCTATTGCACTTGGTATAAAGATTGCTACCGGGAAGTTTATAGCGTTATCTGGTACTGTGTCATAACAACGTATGCCACTTATGTTGCCAACAGTTGTTTTTAAACCGTCCCTAATCTCTGATAGTGTAGCCATTACGCCATACCATAAACTGTGCCTTTGCGAAATGGTGCAATCATACGTGTAATTTCTCTGTTTTGCTGTATATTTACTACACCGAAATCGCCGACACCTGCAACGCCCAATGGTGCGTTCCTCATTGCAAACAACTCACTAGCTAACATTAATGTAGCTTGTCTTATTTGCTCTGGCACACTTGCGTAACCCCAGTTAGCTGTTATTTCTGCCCTAGGTCTGTTGCTTGAAAAATCTAATGGCCATTCATTACTACCGTCGGATATTAATTCAATAATGTAGTAAGGATTGCCTGTTATACCACCAACTATGCCGTTTATAGGTAGCACTTGGTAGTAATTACTTGCAACGGTAACTTCATACGTTCCGTCATCATCATCATCATATTTAACAACTAATCCTGTTGTTGTACTTATATCATCTACACGAAGTCTGTATGGATCGTTTGTAAAAAACTTTCTTGCCGAAGCTGATCCGTCTGCGTAGAAGTAACGACCACAAAATGTATCAATCTGCCTACTAGCTGCATTAATTGCGTCGTCTAGTAGATCATTGTCTTGACTATCGCTTGTTGGTATTCCAACAAACGCTTTTAATTCATTTTGAGTACAATAGCCGTTAGTTATGGACATAGGTTATTTACCTTTTTTTCGGCCTTTACCTGTGCCACCTTTCATTTTTTTACCGTAACTTTTACCTTTTGGCATAGTTACTTTTTTTTCTCTACTTTTTTTTCGGCTTTAGGTTTTGCAGTTTTTGTTTCAACTTTTCCACCTGCTGCTTTAATAGCTTTTTTAACTTCCTCAGCACGTTTTGCCTTTCCGTAGATTTCATAATGCTTTAATTCTTTCTTTAAAGCGTTTATTAAACTTTTTTTATCTTTTGCCATAATGTTCTTTCTAAGGGTTTAGTGTGTCGGTTGCCCGACACACATAAACCAATTTAATTAAAAGGTTGGTGTAACCAATCCTGTTCCAGATATTTCTGAGATACCACTTGGATATCTTCCAGAAGCAAATGCGTTGTATCCATAAACAACCATTTTTGTTGTTAATGATCCAGCGTTTGTTTCTTCAAATTTTAATTGGAAGATGTTATCTTCAAATAAAATCATATCATCTGTTTTCATAATAAGGATACTATCCTCATTTGTTCCTGCTCCCTCGTTAGTAGGTATGTTAGCGTCGGTTATAACTGGAAGTCCTAAAAGATTTCCAACTACGTTACCGTATGCTGCTGCTTCGCCAACACCTATTGCGTTGTCTGGGTTGTTACCAGCTGGAACTACTAACGGTCTGTTAGAACTGTCAAGTCCTGCTGTAATGAAACCCCAACGTCTTGGGTGCATAACGATTGCAGTTGCCGGTGCAAATCTGTTTGAGTTTACCTCTTGGATTGCGTCGGCTAATTTAGGATAAAGTTCAGCAACAGTTGGACTTGCGTCTGTATATGTTGTTGTATTTATTGATCCTACATTTTTTATACCTAATGGTTGCCCGGAACTTCCCGAACCGTCAATAAGTAAAGCGTCTAGCTTTGAGTAGTAAGCTGCAACAAGGTCGCCAAAAATGATGTTTTCTAAGCTAAAGCCCGGTTGTCCACCACGCTCTAATGCTTGTCTTGAAACATCTTGTTGACCTGCAACAGTATCAACGTTTACAGTCAATAGTGTATCGTCAATGTTAGTTTCTGATACAGCTGAATTTTGTGTAGCTTGTTCTGCTGTTGTTGATCCAGTAGTAATTCTGGATACTTCTACTTTCATACCAAATGCTGGTAATGGTTTTTTAGGTACAGCGTTATATACTGCTGATCCTGCTCTTGCAATAGGTGCGTACTCATCAACTAAGTATTGTGGTACAACTAACCCTGTAAAAGCACCAGTTCCAACATCTCTAGCTTCAAACTCTTGGTGTTTGTTAAGTCTTTCTTGTGCTGAAAAATCGCCACTTTGTGAACGATAAGCGTCTGCCATAAAACTATGATCGCCGTCTTTACGGTACATATCTGGTTCTACAACCTCTACGACTGCTTCCCTTTCGCCCAAGTCATCATCTTCAACACCAAGTTCTTGTCTGCTTTCTTTAACTGCTTTAAGAGTTTCAGCTGCTTCTCTTGCTTCGTCTATTTTTACGTTTAAGTCCTTGATTTCAGCGTGAAGTTCTTTTGATCTATCAAATTTAGCGTCAAAATTTTCCCCTGCTTCTAATGTTTCAAGTTCTTCAACTAGACCGTCAAGTTCTGCAACTTTGCTATCTCTAGCTTCTTTTAATTTTTGCAATGTTTTTCCTTTGTGTCTTGTTTTTATACTTCTGCGTAAGGTGTAATTAATAAGTGTGATACACGGCTTTAATTACGGCGTTACGTCTTATTTGCGTATGTTATCCCTTTCAAGTTGCATTTTCAACAACTCTACTTTAGGATTACTACGCTTTTTATCAACGTCATCACTTTCAGCGACTTTATTAATAAAACTTTCTAAAACTTCTGTGGCTTGTTCGCCATTTCTTGCTTCTACTAATTCTTTGTGTAGGTTATCAAGTTCAACACCTCTAAGTTTTGCACCTGCCCACGGATTAGCCGGGTATGTTACAACTGATACATCAAATAATCTAGCTTCTGTAACTTCCCTGTTTTCTTCTCTTGCGTCAAAATCATCACGAATAGCTGCAAATGCAAATGACATTTCGTTTAGATCGCCACGTTTCATTGCACTAGCTATTTCTGCAACTGTTGGGTTTGACGGATCAAGTTCAGCTCTTACAAACAATCCATAGTCATCTTCTTCTAATTCTAATGTACCACTTGATGTTCTAGCCAAAGGTATACCGTCGTGATTTACTAAAAACCTTACGTCATCTTGTTCATTTAATGTTTTCTTAAAAGCACCCGGTTTAATTGTTTCGGTGTATTGTCCTCTTTGATCTCTAACGCCGTAACCCTTGTTAAATACAGAAGCATACCCAGTAAACAACAATGTATCTTTATCATCATCATTACGTTGTTCTACTGCTGAAAATGTAAAACTTCTATTTTCGGTTTGTCTATCCATTTCTTTAAGAATAGTGTTGCGTTTTTGCATATCTACTGTTTGTGATATAGCAACTACTTTATCTATTTTGTCCATTAGCTTATACCTCTTTTTTTTCTGTTTTTCTGCTTTTACATCTTTTTTATTTTTTGCTCTAGGTTCTAATTTACCGTCACTTACAAGCTGTGCAATTTTTCTATCTGCCCAGTCCCCTGCTTGTGTTGGATTAGTCCAAGGATTAGAACCCCACAACAAAAATGCCACGTCTGAAGCTCTGTAAGTTGACGGATCATTAGGATTACTTGCTTCTCTATCTAAGTCGGATAAGTGTCTTTTATGCCACGCACCCATTCTTACTATTTTATCTATACTTACATCTTCGCCATTAGCCATAGAACGTGCTTCACGTTTTGTTTTATCTGTAAGTCCGTCCCCGGCTTTGTTTAAATTATCTAAACCACGTTGTGCATTAGTTTGCATAAACTTTGGTGGCTTTCTATCTACTTCCCTTTTTTCTAAATCTTGATTTATTGATTTTTCTTCTTTTTGTTTTGCTTCATTAATTAATATTGCTTGTAGCTGTTTTTCAGCTTCTTCGTGTGTTTTATGACAACCCATTATAAAACCGTCATCAAGTTTTACAACGGCGTGTCCCTCACACTCTTTATTATCCATTTGTATTTCGTATGGCATTAGTCTGGCCTTAAAACGTGTATTGAACCTGTACTAGTTGCCATAAGTCCCCATAATTCGTTATCTTGTTGAACTCTTACAACGACATCAGTATTGTTTGGTAAATGAAAACCATTAGATGTTGAAACATCTGAACCACCTAAATACATATTGTTACCACTTGAATTGTGTAAATTAATTGTTTGTTCGTAATTTACACTTGAAATTATTTTTACAGCTGATGAATTATTTAAAGCAACTTGTTGACTAATCATTTGGTAGTTCGTTTGTAGGATCGTGTTGGTCTGTACCTTGTGGTGTTGCAAGTGGATCTACTAGCCCACCTTGTAAACCTATATAGAACTTGTCGCCACCCTCATAAGGTTCTAGTTCCATTTTTGCTCTTGCTTCGTTTGGTGTCATTACACCAGACGATATAGCAACTTGAAAACCCCTAACCCTACTTAGTTGATCGCCACGTGCAAATTCGTCTGTATCTAATCTAACATATTGTTTACCCGGTAATAATGAACTAAATCCGTCCTCAATGCGTCTAATCCAAGGAAGTAGTGTATGCCTTACAAATGCTAGTCCGTTACTCTCAATATTTGAATATACGTTTGATCCGTCTTTAGATAACAATAAATGTGCTGGTATTCTAAATACTCTTGCAATTTCATTTACTATCTGTTCACGTGCTTTTATAAGTTCGTCCCCTGCCGAAGCACTAATAGCTTTCCATTTAAGTCCACCTGTAAGAACTGCTGGTTTTCTATTTCTTGAATGATTGTTTAACCAAGTTTCTTTTAGTACGTTAGCTTGTTCAGCTGTAAGTTCTCTATCTGTTTCTAAAACAGAACTTGGTGTACCACCTTGACCATAAAACTGTGCTATGTGTCTTTCCATTGCTAATGCTAAACCGTATGTATTTCCATTTACTCTTAATGGACTAACACCAATAAGTTGTCCGGGATATGAATACCAAGTAAAATGTAGCATATTGTTTTGTGTAATCTTGCGTTCATCTTTGCCATTAGCGTTTGTAATAAAATAACATTTTTCGCCGTACTGCATTTCTACTTTAATTTTGTCTGGGTGTACTGGTGTTAACGCTACTGGTCTGTTTTGTCTATCTCTATCTACTAAAACAAATGCGTTACCGTGCATTGCCATTGATGTAATAATTTCGTGCATAACTTGAAAGATTGTTTGGTTTGCATTTGGTGTTTCTAAAAACTTTGGTTTATCTGTAAATATTGTCTTTGCACTATCGTATCTAAGTGTTTTAACTGGTAATAACGCAATACTATCAGCTAATAATGAAATGGCACTAAATACTGTTGAAATGCCTAATGCTGATATTTCGTTTACTTTTTCGCCGGTGTAGTTATAAAGACCACCCTCACGTAGTGCTAATAGATCGGTTAGGTTGCCTAAAGCTGCGTCCCTGTTTTCTGCTCTTTTGAATAAACTCATCTAACTGTTAAATAACTTCCTAATATCATAAACGCACCTGCCACTATAAAAGCAAGTGATGTATTTAATGTATATACACCATAAATTATAAGACCTGCACCAAGTACTTCTAGCATTGTTGTTATATAGTTAATCATAAGTTTATAATAGCAACTTCTGGTTCATCATCTAGTGGATCTGGTGCAGTTATTCTATCTAACATCATTACCATTGCAATACAGCTATCAATCTTTCTTTTTGATCTACCTTTAGATAATCGCCAACCCATATCGGTTGTTCGTTGTGCAGCTGACATAACTTGATCTGTAAATGTTGGATCGCCATTATGTCTAACTTTATTATTTGCAATCAAGTCATAAGCGTTACCACACGCTGGTATCATTCTTGAATGTGTCTGTGGGAAGTTAACCATTGGTACACCTCTATCAAGCAATACTTGTGCTGAACGTTCAAAAAATGCTGGATCGTATGCTACTTCTTGAACCTTATACTTTTTCATTAGATCAACAACAAATGCTTCTATTTCTTGATAATCCATAAAGTTTTCGTCTTGTGGTAGCCATATCTTGGCTTTTGTGTAAATTACGTCGTTTTCATCTTTTTGACCATACACTATGGCAACACTATCGTGTCTTAATGCCATATCTATACCAACAAACAAAGGTCTATCTGGACTAAGTTTCATTTCTGTATCTTCACACGCTAACCATTGTTCTATCTCAATCCAACTTTCCTCATCTGTTCTAGTCCATTGATTTAAGTGATAACGTTGAAATTCGTTTATAGGTAATGATTTCATTCTTCGTCTAAGGTTTTCTATTGGCCACCAATCATTAGGTATAGCCGGGTTTACTTTTTCCCAAATATCCTCATCTTTTGGATCATCTTCTTCATTTGCACCAATCCACTTAAAATAAAACTCTGGATCTTTTTGTTTACCTTTTTCTTTTAGAATGCCACGTTGATACATACGACCTGCCATACTATCTAAATCGTGACCTGCTGTTGTAATGTTTAGCACTAAACCGTCTTTACGTTTTGCTGTGTTGTTTGATAAAACATAATGTACACGTTCTAAGTTAATATTATTCCATTCGTGTATCTCATCAGCTATAAAACAACTATTACGTCCACCGTCTGCTGTTCCTGCTTTTGCTGCAACTCTAAACGCTCTACCCGGTGCATTCTTAACTTGTATTTCATTTTCAAACGTTTCAACCATATCTCGTAAAAAAATACTTTCAGTACACATAGTTTTCATAGTTCCAAATACTAGGTTTGCTTGTTCATAACTTGCAGCAGCTACGGCAACAAGTGGGGAAGTTACACCACTACCAAGTAATTCATACATTCCTATTGCAGCTGCTAAAGCTGTTTTACCATTACCTTTTGGTAAACCAATTAATGCTTCTCTATATTTTCTTTCGCCATTATCTTGTATTTCATATAGATCGTATATGATTGCTTTTTGCCAATCATCAAGCGTAAATGGTTCGCCGTAAAAATCGCCCTCGCCGTGTACACAAAACTTTTCAATAAATTTAACAACTCTTGAACCTTTTGTTTCTGGTAACGTAATCATTCTTCCTCAAATTCTGTGTCATAGTCATCAATAATACAATTACAATGCAAACTACATTTACAACATAAGTTGACGTGTTTAATTTTCATTTTCACACATTTTGCAAATTATCTTGCTTCCGTCTGGATCATAGAATAAATCATAACATTGTTCACACATCAATATATATTCAACTGCACCTGCCATTATTCGCACCTTTCACATTTATACATACGACAATTTAAACACTTATTGTGATACCTTGCATAAAAATAACTACTGCAATTTTTACAAGGTTTCATATAATCACTTTGTTTATTATCTACTATTCTTCTTCCTGTTCTAACATCTTTAATCTTGGATCTACTAATTCTTTTTCTTCGTCATCTGTTAAAAGTTGTTGAAGCTGTTTAAATCCCATTTGTGCTTCCCCAAATGCTATGCCTAGTCTTTGTCTAGCTAATGGTGTTAATCCTAACTCTTGCTCTAATTTTAATACTTTTTCTTCTAATTTCAGCGTTAGCATAATTAATGGATTTATTGTAGGTTGTCCTTTTGATCCAACTGATAGTAAACCATTATTGCCCATATTCTGAATAGTACGATTAGCACGTTCAACTTCGTCATAATATTGAAATAAACGATAAAATGCCGGGAAGTCAACTCTTTGTGCTGTACTAGCTAATTCACTATCCCAATATTCTTTCCAGTAGTTACGTGTTTTAGTTAACCACCTTGAATTAGGTTTTGGTGTTTCAAATGACTTACCACCTTGTATTACGTTCAATGAATTATCCCTATGCCCTGTAAGTTTATCTTTTTGTTTTGGTAATCTACCCCTTTTAGCCATTATATACTTTCAACTAACTCGGCTTTTTGTCCTGTTAGGTTTTCCCACCGATCTATTATTACTTGGCAATACTCTGGATCTAGTTCTAACATAAAGCAATTACGCTCTAATTGTTCACAAGCTATTAATGTTGAACCACTACCACCAAAAACATCTAATACATTTTGATTTTCAATAATATTTAAAACCCAAATCATAACTTTAATTGGTTTTGCTGTCGGGTGTAATTTTTGTTCACTAGACCAATGATGTTGTAATATTCTTGTTTGTTTACCGAAATTAGTCCAAGCTAACTCAAATTCACTAAATGATAAATTTGGATTTTTTTTATCCCAACATAACCAATCGTTGTTAACTGGTAATATATTTGCATAATAATTACCACCCCATATACACGAATATTTTGCATAATCTAATAATGGTAAAATATCTACTTTATTTTTATCCCAATCATTACCACGATAAAAGTCTTTTTTACCACTACCTAATGTCTGATTGTTTGCGTCTATGCCGTATGGTGGATCAATTAAAAGTAAATTTATTGTATTGTTATTAATTAAAAAATCTAAATGTTGTTTATTGGTTGCGTCGCCACATACAAGCGTATGATTACCTAATTTGTATTTTTGACCAACCTTAATTTCTGTTGATCTTATTTCTGGTGCTTCATCTTCTATGACTTCTTGTTTTTTTACTAAAGCTAATAAATCTTTTTCATCAAATGATGTTGCTTCTAATAGTTCTAAATCACTTGCTACTGATCCAAGCATATCTGCTAAAAAGTCCTCATCATACGTTCCTAAGTCTGATGTACGGTTATCAGCAAGTGCAAACGCTTTTGCCGTTAATTCATCATCATCAGTAAAAAGTACAGCTATTTTATCCCAACCAAGTTGTTTAGCTGCTGCAAATAACGGAGCAGGATCACCCTTAGTGAGTTGGGTGAATTGCGGTTCGCCATAAGCCAGCGAAGATAATAAAAGTAAAATCATATTTCCTCTATGTTAAATTGTTCTTTCAAGATGCGATCAATCTCAGTAGGATCGCTCTTTGCTTTTTTGATAAGCTTTTTTACTTCCTCGGCCTTCTGCTTCTCAAGTGCAGAAGTCGCAGTTGATCTCTTTTCTTGCGCGGTCTGTAATGCTTTATCGTAGGTTTCTTTAGCGACTTGCCGCTTTTCAATCTCTTTCTCATATGACCTCTCAATTTGTTTTCTTTCTTTTTGCCATTGGGCAGAAGCCATGGCACGATCAAGTTTAAGTTTCTTTTCTACCTTCTTTCCATAAAAAAAGCAAACCAACATAGCACCAAGAACTACCAAACCTCTCCAGTGATTTCTCGCGAAGGAGCATAGCAGTTCCCAGTACTTTTTGATCTTAAGTAGAGTCACTTTCTGCCGTTTCTCCATACAGACATTGTATCGACGACAGATTGCCCTCCGATATAAACAATGGCGATCATTCCCCAAGTGTCTGGGTCTAGGCCGTATTGTGCGAGAAGAACAGTTGCAGTTCCAAAGACAAGCAACTTTCTTGAGATAACTTTACCTAAAATTTTATCAAGGAGGCTACCTTTTCCGCTCAAAGAGGATACACCCTTGCGAGCCCTTGCAGCAATGCCTTCGACC
>WLWF01001685.1_pt1 | contig 17313 bp, 26 predicted proteins | sample 6718331 | NCBI WGS metagenome assembly WLWF01 (sample SAMN12718692, study PRJNA515312) | sponge metagenome | isolation source: marine sponge | host: Mycale hentscheli | place: New Zealand: South Island, Marlborough, Capsize Point | collected 2003-05-01
GTACAGGAACTTGCCCTTGCACAAGTTGAAGTCAATAAAGCGGAAGCAGCTAGTGGCTCTGTCTGGAAAGGCGGTTGGAGACCTTTTGTGGGTTGGGTGTGCGGCACTGCCTTTGCTTATCATTTTGTTATTCAGCCTCTGGCTATTTTTGTCGTTGCTGCCTACGGTATGGAAATACCTGCTTTACCTGAGTTTGACATGGGTCAATTAATGACTGTATTGATGGGTATGCTAGGACTAGGGGGTTTACGAAGCTTTGAAAAAAGCAAGGGTGTGGCTAAATAATGGCACGACTTAAACTAGACGCACCACTTAGAACTAAGATAAAAAAGAAAACATCTATAGGGAGTTCAGTTAATTCTAGACCTCGTAGCAAAAACGATAAAAGAAGCTTTAAGAGGTATCGTGGTCAGGGGCGGTAATGAAAAATATTTTAGTAAAAACAATAGCTGTTGTTTTTTTGTTTTGTGCTACCTCGTCTTTAGCGGAAACTAACACTATTAGCAGCACCGTCTCTAGTACTGTTTCTAGTTCTTCTAACACCGTTGGCACGACTACGGTTGATCGGACACCCAGCACAGCAAATTCACCAAACGTTGTTATTAACAACAGTGACATTTGTACCACAGGCGTTGCGGGAGCTGTTCAAACGCAGATATTTGGAATATCGGGTGGCAAAGCAATTAGAGATGTTAATTGCGAGAATCTTAAACTTTCCAAGCAACTTTATTCTATGGGAATGAAAGTAGCCGCGGTTTCTTTACTTTGTATGGCAGATGCGCGAGTTTTTCAGGCCATGTGGGATGCCGGGACGTATTGCCCGATTGATGGTTTAATTGGAAAAAAAGCAAAAGCCGCTTGGTTGGCTAGTTTACATCGCGTTCCGGAAGGGGCGTTAGTATCTCAAAAAGAAAATTTAGCCATGTTAGCTAAAGAAGCCAAACTTACTGCAAAAAAACCACATAGAGGCAATCCCCCGTGGCCAAACTACACCCGATAGTTTTATTGTTCTTTTTCGCTAGTGCTGCAGCAGAAGACACCACCAACAACCTAGTGGACAACGACAACTGGTCGATTGATGGAGATGTTTATACTTGCACGGATTGTAAATGGAACGGTGCGGGACAGTCTATGGATCAAAACGCAGATATTATTTGGGTTTACAGCGACGAGCAAGGCACTGTGTCTCAAACGTTTGATTTAACTCCGTACAATGACATTGGTCAAATTGATTACGGGATGAGTTCTTTTGGCTGTAATAATACCCCCGGAGATGGAGGTTTTAGTTGTCATCAAACAAGTCAACCTGAGTACTACGATAAAATAACAGTAGAGTTAAATTATGGCGGCCAACTGTATACAGACACCGTTACCTTAGACTATAACAATTTTTATGTAGATTACTCTTTTTCCGCAGAAACAACATTTGACGCGGACAGTGCAATATTAAGTTTTTCTTCTATTGACCCCGCCGCATATTCAAAGTGGTATATGGCAGGAGCAACGCACAGTGCTTTTTTTAATGTCACTTATAATGTTATAGATTTAATAACCACCACACCTTCTTTAATAAACCCAGAGCCTGATTTTGTAGTGGATGTGCCGCAAGTTTCCGTGGACATTCCTATTCAGCCTATTGAGGTAGCTCCCTCACAGCCCGAAGTTATAACTGTGATCGAGATTCCTGTTGATTCAGTAGGGTCGGCAGTTCCTGATGTTACTATGCCGGATGCTGCTCCTGTTATTATTGAAATTGCAGAAATACAGGATTTAGATATAACTCCCGTGTCAGTTGGTCCTATGGATTCTCCCGAACCTGAAATTGTTGTAGAAATGGACCTTAATGAACCTGCCCCCGAACCTGAAATGCAAACGGAAGTGGTAGAGCCCGAAATGCAAACGGACCTGTCTGAACCAGAACAACAAATGGAAGCCAAAGAACCTGAGCCAGAGCCTACACAAAAAGCAGAAGCACAAGAGTCAGAAGAAAAACCGGAGCCTGAACCTGTTAGCGAACCAGAACAGGAGCAGGAAATGGAGGTAGCTAAAGAGCCTGAGCCAGAGCAGCAAGAAGAGCAGGAATCAAGTTCTGAGGCTAAAGGCAATACAAAATCAAACAGCGAGGGCAATACTTTAGTTGTACGGATTAACGCTGCCGACATGGATCAAGTCGCAGCAAACTTTGATTCTGTTTATAATGCCCAAGCACAAGCAGTTGCTATTGCTGTAATGACTCTGACCTCTCAAGGTTATGAAAATTTACCTAGACTTCAGGACGTAGCCTTTTATGAAGACAAAGGTTTGAAAGACAAAAAGAATTTCAAAGACAGGATTTGGGGTTCAATTTACAGAGATGATAAACTCTGGTCAGAAATGGTGGATGTTCAATATGAGTACTGAAATTAATATTGGCGGTGTAAAGTTTACGGGTGGCAAGATGTTTGCAGTTCTAACTGCTTTAAGTAGCGCTGCGGGTGTCATATGGGGGGCAGCATTGCTTTGGGACGATTACGAAGGTCACAAGAAAAAACTTGCTAACCTTAATCCTAATGCAATTGCTGTTCAAGTAGAGACTTCTATGATTAAAGTTGAGGAGGCAATTAGTTATGCAAAAGATATTAAGCAAGATTTACGAACGGATGTTATCAATGTTGAAAACGCTATGGAAGATGTTCACAAATCTATACGAGAAGTTGAAAACAGGAATCGTGTGGCTGTATCAGAAGCTAAAAGATGGTTTGACGAAAAGCTGTCAATAGTTGAAACACAAGGGCAGTTAACGGAAGCAAATAACCGGAAAATCATGCAAGATTTCCAACAGTGGTTTGATGAAAAAATAGACAAAGTAGATCAAAAATCACAGGCTTTTGAAGAGGATCATCTTAAATCTGTTCAAGACTTTCAAAGGTGGTTTGATGAACGAGTGCAAACCTACGAAGAAAGATCAAACGCTCAATTAGATAAAGCCCGAGCAACTTTATCCAACGCTCAAGAGTTATTTGATGCAAGGGTAATTGCAATTAACGAGTCTTTGCTGGAGTCCGAGCAACGAACAAAACAAACAGTAACCGACGCTCAAAAGTGGTTTGACGAGCGTGTTGTTTCTACGGAATCAAGGCTTAAAGAGGTAGAAGAAAGAATGAATAAAAGAATCGACCGTGCTTTAACTAACATATTAGCTGACCAATAAAGGATGTAAATGACGTTTAAACTTTCAGAAAGAAGTATTGACCGATTAAAGGGTTTAGATTCTAGTTTAATAGATGTGGTAAAAAGAGCCATAGATTTAACTGAAGTAGACTTTGGAGTTTCTGAAGGGCTAAGAACCTTAGAGCGGCAAAAAGAGCTAGTAGAAAAAGGTGCTAGTCAAACCTTAAAAAGCAAGCATTTAGGCGGAAAAGCTGTTGATTTGGTGGCTTATATAGGTCCTAGGGTAAGTTGGGAGCTAAGTGTTTACGACGATATAGCGGATGCTATGCGTCAGGCTGCAAAAGAATTAGACGTAACGCTTAGATGGGGCGCAGCTTGGCACAAAAATTTATCGGACTCTGATATGTCCGCAGAAGATTTAATGAATGAATACATTGATTTAAGGCGTTCTCAGAACCGAAGACCTTTTATAGACGCTCCACATTTCGAACTTGCATAAAAATTAGCTATTCCTATATAGGATATGCTAAGATAATCTACGATTTTATTAGACTATATGCGAGGAGCGATGGATGAGATATACGTAGCGGAAGCTGTTTTTAGAATTATTCGGGAACGTCGTTCAGGTATTGTGGATTTATTGCAATACGGAAACGTTAAATCAATGGAGCACTATCGTGAGCTTATGGGAAACATAGATTCCTTAAATCACGTAGAACAGGAACTCAAGGGCCTGCTAGAAAAACAGGAGCAATCTGATGACTGAAGAAGTAGCGAAAGAAAAAAAACCTAACTTAGCCGAGGCTTATGTAGATAAACCGGTGCTAAATCCAGAATTAATTACAGGTTCTTTATTAGAACGTTTGCCTCAACCTACGGGATGGCGAGTATTAATTCTTCCTTACAAGGGTAAAGCTAAGACTGAAAGCGGTATATTTTTGCCGGATGAAGTTCAAGATAAAAAACAAGTTTCTACACAAGTAGGCTATGTTTTGAAGCTAGGCCCCTTAGCTTATAAAGATCAAGAAAAGTTTCCGTCCGGAGCTTGGTGCCAAGAAAAACAATGGGTTATGTTTGCTCGTTATGCTGGTTCTAGGTTTCAAATAGACGGGGGAGAGGTAAGAATCCTTAACGACGATGAAATTCTAGCGTCTATTCTTGATCCCGAAGATATCCACCACTTATAAGGAATAAATGATGGCTGAAACAGAAACTAACCTCGAATTAGAAAATGAATCCGATACGGAAGTAGAGGTTTTAGAAACAGAAGAATCCGCTAAAGAAACATCGTTACAAGCTGAAAATGAAGACAGTTCCGACGATCAGTTTAAAAAAGCAGAATCGGCTACGCAAAAGCGAATAGATCGTTTAACTAAAAAAATGCGAGAAGCCGAGCGTCGTGAAGAAGAGGCGATTAATTATGCGCGTCAAGTTCAGACAGAGGCGGAAAGCATAAAACAGCGTATGAACACGTTAGATACTAATTATGTGTCTGAGTTTTCTACAAGAGTTACTGCTCAAATGGACCAAGCTGAAAGTGAGCTTAGTCGGGCCATGGAACTGGGAGACACTAAATCTGCGGTAGAGGCGCAACGTAAAATAACCGCGCTGGCAATACAAGCAGACAGGGCGGAACAGGCCAAAGCACAACAAGCTCAATATTTGGAGCAGGCTCAAAGACAAGCTCCACAGGCCGCGCAAACTCAACAATATCAACCACAGGCTGCGCCTAAAAGACCTGACCCTAAAGCAGAGGATTGGGCCCTTAAAAATAAATGGTTTGGGGATGATCAAGCTATGACTTATGCGGTTTTTGGTATACATAAAAAACTTATCGAAGATGAAAAGTTTGACCCGCAAAGTGATGAGTACTATACTGAACTGGATCGACGAATGGCGGAAGAGTTTCCGCACAAGTTGAAAGGCCAAAACAAACGTCCCGCTCAGACGGTTGCATCAGCCTCAAGAACAGCCACAACTGGGCGCAGTGGGAGAAAGGTTCGACTCACCCCGAGCCAAGTCGCAATAGCGAAAAAATTGGGTGTGCCACTTGAAGAATACGCGAAATACGTGAAGGAGTAATAGAGATGACTGAACAAAACAAGATCGACAGAACCCCTCGCGCAACTAAAACTAGGGAGAAACAAGATGTGCGTAAACCTTGGGCTCCCCCCTCTGTATTAGATGCACCGCCTGCACCTGACGGTTATACCCATCGTTGGCTCCGCGCCGAAACGCGAGGATTTGATGATACTAAAAACGTCAGTTCCAAACTAAGGGAAGGTTGGGAATTAGTTCGTAAGGACGAATATCCTGATTTTGAAGGACCCGTAGTTGAATCAGGTAAGTATTCAGGTGTTTTTGGACAGGGTGGTTTAATTCTCGCAAGAATGCCATTAGAAACCGTACAAGAACGTACTGACCACTTCAAAAGAAGAAGTCAAGATCAGATTGATGCGGTAGACCATGACATGATGCGAGAGAATTCACATTCGACTATGACGATTAATAAACCTGATCGTCAATCTCGTGTAACTTTTGGTGGTCCTAAAAAATAATATAGGACTGCTCTTTTAGGAGAAAAATATCATGGCAAATGCAACAACAGCCTATGGTCTTCGTCCTATTGGGCTCGTTGGAAGTGGTGCTAATTCAACCGGTGTAACCGAGTATGAAATTGCTTCTGACAACACTAATGCGATCTTTCAGTACTCCATCTGCGTTCCTCTAGCAGCAGGTGTTATTGATCAGGCGGGTGCCACATCTGGTGGAACCACGCAAGCATTGGGTGTCCTTATGGGCGTTCAGTACCAAGATTCTGTACAGAAAAAACCTGTATGGTTAAACTACTGGCCTGGTTCGGCCTCTGTTAGCGTTGACACTAACTATCCAGTTAAGGCCTTCGTAGCAGATAACCCTAACCAACTTTTCAAGGTAGCTTCAGACGCTTCGCTAACAGACCGTGCAACGGCTCTTGCAGCGGTGTTTGCTAACGCTTCTCTTGGAACCTCCGCACGAACTGGAAGCACCAATACAGGTGTTGCTAGTGGTGCTCTTAGCGTGTCTTCAATTGCAACAACAGCGACTTTACCACTTCGAATCGTCGGTATTATGGATGATGAAGCAAACAGCGATTATACCGCTGCGGGTATTCCGTTGATGGTTAGATTAAATGCACATTTCAACGCCGGAACCCGTAGGTTTGATTCACAAACCACTGCGGATTCTACCGGCATTTAAGGAGGGTTAGATAATGGCTATTTCTCGCGCACAACTGGCGAAAGAGCTAGAACCCGGCCTTAATGCCTTGTTCGGGCTCGAATACAACCGTTACGAAAATGAGCATGCTGAAATCTTTGAAGAAGAGTCTTCGGACAGAGCTTTTGAAGAAGAAGTAATGCTTGCTGGTTTCTCTACAGCACCTGTTAAAGGCGAGGGTACATCCATCAGCTTTGACGATGCTCAAGAAACATTTACAGCTCGTTACACACATGAAACCATCGCGCTTGCTTTCTCGATTACAGAAGAGGCTGTTGAAGACAACCTTTATGATCGACTTGCTTCGCGATACACCAAGGCCCTTGCACGTTCAATGGCTCAGACAAAACAAATCAAGGCAGCTTCTATATTGAACAATGCGTTCAATACAGCTAACCCTGTAGGTGACGGTGCAGCTCTTTGCTCTAGCGCTCACCCTAGTTTGTCTGGTAACCAGCGTAACGTATTGTCTGTAGCAGCTGACCTCAACGAGACCTCTCTTGAGCAAATGCTTATTGACATTGCAGGTCTTACCGATGAGCGTGGTCTAAAGATCGCTGTTCGTGGTACAAAGTTAATTATCCCTAAAGAACTGCAATTCATCGCAGAGCGGGTTATTAACTCAAACCTACGTTCAGGAACGGCTGACAACGACAACAACGCCATGAAGAACATGGGAATGCTTCCTGAAGGTGCAGTGGTAAACCACTTCCTAACGGATACAGACGCTTTCTTCATTAAGACAGACGCACCTAACGGCTTCAAATACTTTAACCGTTCGCCAATCAAAACGGCAATGGAAGGAGACTTTGATACCGGTAACATGCGATTCAAAGCACGAGAGCGTTACAGCTTTGGTGTTTCTGACTGGCGCGCTGTTTTCGGTACTCCAGGTGCATAACTTCTTGTAAAATAAGACAAAATTTTATTTTGTAAGATTTAGGAAGGGATAGGTAAAACTATCCCTTTCTTTTTGTTTAAATTTTTTGTATGCTATAGGTAACCTGACAGTTCGCATGGTGCGACTGACATTAGCCACGACAGGAGATTATTATGGCGACTACTACTTTTTCCGGACCAATTAAGGCTGGAACAATTAAAAACACAACAGGAACCACTCTTGGTTCTGACGTTAAAAATGTTGGTTTTACAGTAATGGCACAATCCGCTGCTATTACTCAAAGTACAACTGCTGCTGCAACAGGCATTGTGATTCCAGCCAACTCACAGATTTTAGAGGCAACTGTCTTCGTGACAACTGCATTCGATAATAGTGCGACTCTCAGCATCGGAACAACCTCGTCTTCCAACGAGCTTGCGACTGCTGTTGCAGTTTCAACAGCTAATGTTATCAAACTTGCCTCTCAGGCTACAATTACTGACGCAGATGCTTGGGAAGATATTGGCACAACCGATATAGAGATATATGTTGATTCAAGTGCTACTACATCGGATGCGGGTGTTGGTACTCTGACGGTTACTTACATTCAGAACAACAACTTAGCTTAACAGGAGGTCTAAATGGCTGGTTCTGATGTACAATCAAAGCGCTTGACGGCTACCGGTTCTGCCGGAGTCGGACCTGCGCGTATTCGTCAGATACAAGTTTTGACCACTACAGGTACGCCTCGTTTAACTATTACTGATGGTAACGGTGGCGCGACAGTTCTGGACTTGGACTTTCTTGCATCTGACTCCCACTCAGTAAACATTCCCGCAGAAGGCGTTAGGGTATCAGATATTTACGTATCTGATTTTACCGCTTGTACTGCTGTGACCGTGTTTTATAATTAAGGAACCCCTCTATGGCTGGTTCTGACATTAAAGCAAATTATGTTACCGCCACAGGAACTGTCGCAAGTGGTCCACGGCGGTTAGTTTGTATTCATTACCATACTGCGGGGTCTACAGGTAGCGTTGTTCTGAGAGACGGCGGTGCTTCCGGCGCTACCGTCTTTACCTTAGATTTTCACGCAAACTCTACCGGCGACCTCCAAATTGGAGAGGAAGGCGTAAAGTTCAACACTGACATTCATGCCACTTTTACGAACGTTACAAGCATGACGTTTTTCTTTAAGTGAGGGATTATGGCAACGACAAAAAATGTGACCAGAACTTCTTCCGGAAAAATTAAATACCGGGGGGAAACTTTTGCCGGTTTTAACAAGCCAAAAAGAACCCCAGGTAAACCTAAGAAAAGTGCGGTGTTAGCTAAAAAAGGTGACCAAATTAAATTGGTTCGGTTTGGCGACCCGAATATGTCGATTAAAAAAGACCAACCTGCTCGCAGAAAAAGTTTTAGAGCGCGTCACAAGTGTGACACCTCCAAAGATAAATTTTCTGCGCGGTTTTGGTCGTGTAAAGCGTGGTGATTAAAATGACTAAATTAACACCTGAAGAAGTTTTAAGTAAGTTAGCTCATCACGAAATGAAATGTGAGCTTCGGTACAAGAATATTGAGGAACGTTTAGATGCTCAAAAAGAGGATTTAAAAGGACTAAGCAATAAACTTTGGTTTTTAGTGGTTTTAATTATTGTAACTCCAATGGTACACCGTCTGTGGGGTTAGTATGGGTTCTAGAGTAAAAACAGGTCCAAAGTCCTCTCCTTGCGAAGTTACTTATTACAGAAAAGGCGGAGCCGTTTCCAGCAAGTCAAAAGGCAGTAAAATTTGTCCGGAAGGTAAGGCTTGGGCAAAAAGAACTTTTGATACTTATCCAAGCGCTTATGCTAATTTAGCTGCTTCAAAGTACTGTAAAGACCCTAATTACGCTAAGAAGTCTAAAGGCGGAAAGCGAAAGGGCAAGTAATGGGTAAGTTGCAAGATTGGGTAGATGAGGAATGGGTCCGCATAGATAGCTCAGGTAACATTGCAGGAGCTTGTGGTACGTCAAGAAACAAGAAAAACCCCGATCGCTGCCTGCCTAAAGCAAAGGCTCAAAGTTTAAGTAAATCGCAAAGAGCTTCAACGGCTCGTAAAAAGAAACGCGAAGGCGCTAAAGGGAAACAGGTTGTTTCTAACACCGAAAGTGCTAAAGTTAGAAAAATGGAAAACGGTGGGGTTGTGGCTATAGGTTGCGGCAAAATTTTGCCGGACCGAAGAAAATACACTACGGGCGCAGTTTCTAAAAGAGCATGACTTTTTTTATAGGAGATCCTGTAGAAAAAACAGTGGTAGATGAAATTAGGTCTTGGTCTAAAAATATACTAGAAAAACCTAATAAATTTTTTAATAATTTAGCGCCATGCCCTTTTGCTAGGGGGGCGTGGTTAGATGATAAAGTAGCTTTTTTGTTCAAAAACGAAGACAGCTATCAAGATTTATACACGACTCTGTCGCAGTGGGAAGATACTAACGATTTAGTCATATTGGTTGATTTTACGTTTGACGAAGACCCTGATAAATTTTATGGCTTTTTAGATGAGGTAAACACTGCAATTTCAAAAGGGTTTTTTATAGACAAAAATATGTGGGTTATGGGCTTTCATCCTTATGATGAAGCTCCAGAGTTTTCGGAAGAGGCTGATTTTGAACCTTTGACGGACGTAAATTACGCTATGATTTTTGTTCAAAGACTGTCTAAATTGCAGGAGTCTGCATACAAAATTAAGAAAAACGGGTATTATGATAATTATGATGAGGAGTATAATGCTTCTTATATTTTCAAACGTAGAGAAGAACTTTACAGGAGATTAAAAAATGGCAATGGCACCTAAAAAAATGCGCGGTGGCGGTATGGTTAAGAAGATGCGCGGTGGCGGCATGGTTAAGAAAATGAAAAATGGTGGAGAAGTTGGTAAAAAAATGTCTGTTGCAGAACTTCGTAAAAAAGCTAAAGAACAAGGGTACAAATTAGTTAAGGCAACCTAATTATGGCTACTTCAGGAAGCAAAGATTTTGAGTTAGATGTAGCGGATTACATCGAAGAAGCTTTTGAGCGTTGCGGCTTAGAAGTTCGGACGGGTTACGACCTAAAAACGGCTAAAAGGTCTCTTAATCTTATGCTTGCTGACTGGGCTAATCGTGGTTTAAATCAATGGACTATTAAACAACGATCTTTGACTCTTGTTGTTAATGATGGAGAATATGACTTAGCTGCGGATGTAATAGATGTGCTATCTGTAGTGGTCAGAGTTTCAGGTACCGACTATTCTTTAGAGCGTTTAAGTCGAGATGATTACCTTACCATACCAACAAAAACCACTTCTGGTCGCCCTAATCAATTTTTTTTGGATAGGCAACTTACGCCAAATTTAAAGGTATGGCCTGTTCCGGACAGTAGCACTACTTACACCGTATATTATGATGCGCTAACCAGAATGGATGACGCGGATACTTTTACTAACACAATGGATTTACCGTTTAGATTTTATCCTTGTTTAGCCGCAGGACTTGCTTATTACTTGTCTTTAAAAAAGAGTCCTCAAAGAACACAGATGTTGAAAGCTATTTATGAAGAAGAGTTTCAACGTGCTGCGGAGGAAGATCGAGATAGAGCTTCTTTTAACGTTGTACCAAAGTTTAGTTACTACAGGGCCGGGTAATGGCTAAGTTTGCGTCAGGTAAAGACTCTTACGCTATATGCGACCGATCAGGATTTAGGTATCCGTATAGAGTTATGCGTCGAGAATGGAACGGATTACTGGTTGGCCCCGACCAATATGAGCCGAAACATCCACAGTTAGGTCCTTTTAGAAAAGTAGTTGATCCGCAAGCTTTGCAAAATGCCCGACCGGATCGAACGGAACCTATGGATGTTTATGTAGGCGTTCCCACTGTTGAAAATGAAAATTTAAGACCAGCTACGGGTTTTGGTCAAGTTGGTTTGGTTACGGTGACGACATCATGAGTTTTACATATGCACAATTAAAAACGGCCATTCAAGATTACACAGAAAACGATGAAACCTCGTTTGTAAATAATCTTTCTATTTTTATTCAACAGGCGGAAGAACGGATATTAAAGAACGTTCAGTTAAGCCTGTTTCGAAAAAATGTTTCTGGAGGATTTACGGCTTCTAACAAATACTTGACTGCGCCTAGTGATTTTTTAGCCCCGTTTTCATTATCTTTTGTAAATTCAAATAGTGAGCATGTTTTTTTAGAATTTAAAGACGCTGATTTTATTCAAAGTTTTAATCCTAACGGTGCTACAGAGGGTGATCCGAGATATTACGCTGTTTTTGATTTAGATCATTTTATAATTGGTCCAACACCTAATGCGTCTAGCACGGTTGAATTACATTATTTTTATCGTCCAGTTAGTTTGACAGCGGGTGCGGACAGTGGCACTACGTGGTTAAGTGAAAACGCTCAGATAGCTATGCTTTATGGAAGTTTATTAGAAGCGTATACTTATATGAAAGGTGAGCAAGATTTAGTAGCTTTGTATGAAAAACGTTTTGGGGAAGCTTTAGTTGGAATGAAAATGTTGGGTGAAGCTAAAGAAGTTACCGATGAATATAGGGTTGGTAAGGTTATTAGGGCTAAACAATGAGTATTCCTGCATTAGATTTAAATGTTACACCTACTTTTACTGTCGATGTAAAAACTACAAGCAATCGTGGTTTTACTCCGGAAGAAGTAGCTGAACGCTGTGCAGAAAAGATTATATCTATTTCGGATACAGCTAACCCTGTAATACGAGATCAAGCAAGAACTTTTAAGAAACATTTGATTAAAGTCCTATCTTTTTACATGAGAGAAGCTATTAAAAGTGATAGAACCACAATATACAATGCTTTATCTGATGCGGGACATAAGGATTTAGCTGAATTAATAAGGAGAATTTGACATGGCTTTTTCAGGTAATTACATGTGTACATCCTTTAAAAAGGAATTGTTGTTTGGTGCACATGATTTTGCTAATGGTGCAGATACGTTAAAAATTGCGTTATATACATCATCGGCTACACTAGATGCTTCAACCACTGCTTACTCGACTTCTAATGAAACAAGTGGAACGGGATATAGCGCGGGTGGTCAAGATTTAACTAACGTTGATCCCACTACTAGTGGTACAACGGCTTTTACCGATTTTGCGGACGAAACGTTTTCATCGTCTAGTATTACCGCTAGAGGTGCTTTAATTTACAACAGTACACCTAATACTACTTCCATAGCTCTGACTAATCCTGCGGTCATAGTTTTAGATTTTGGGTCAGACAAAACGTCTACAACAGGTGATTTTACAATTGTTTTTCCAACTGCTGACGCTAGTAATGCCATCATAAGGATTGCTTAATGTCTAATGTTGTTGTCACCTATACGGGCTGGAATAGTTCTGCTTCCGCTTGGGGTGACGCAGGTTGGGGCGAAGATGCGGCGTTAACGGGTTTAACGGCATCGGTTGGTTCAGTCACTGTTTCGGCAAATGCAGATGCAGTGGTTACAGGACTTGCAGCACAAAGTGCTTTAGGCTCTGTAACGGCAATAGGTGAAGCAAATGTACCAACTACGGGGTTAGCGGCTACTTCGACAGTTGGCGCAGTAACAGTAACAGCCGCCTCAGAGGTCACTACAACAGGAGTTTCCGCCACATCCGTTGTAGGTTCAGTTACAGCTCAAGGTGGTACGGAAATATCCGTTACTGGTTTAGTTGCAACTGCTGCTGTGGGGAACGTCTTGGTTTGGGGAAATATTGTACCAAACCAAAATCCAAGTTATAGTACGGTACAACCGTCTCAATCCCCTAATTGGGAAAAAATAGCCGCATAAGGTGTAAAAAATGCCCAGTACATATACTACTAATAACGGTATTGAACTCATAGCCACCGGGGAACAATCGGGAACCTGGGGTGATACTACAAATACCAATTTAAGTCTTTTAGACACGTCTTTAGATGGACAAGTATCTATTACATTAGCCGCTACCGGATCTTCCGGATCGCCTAATCTTTTACCTATTAATAACGGAGCCACCTCTAATGGTAGAAACCGTTTAATTATTTTTGCTGATGGAGGGGACTTAGGCGGCACCGCTTTTGTTCAACTTACTCCTAACGATGCTGAAAAAATTATTTACATAAGAAATAATTTATCTGGAAGTAGAAGCATTTTAGCTTTTCAAGGAACGTATAATGCGTCAAACGATTACGAGATCCCTGCCGGAACCACTGCAGTGGTTTATTTCGATGGCGGCGGCACTGGTGCTGTTGCCGCTAATGTGTTTAACAATGCTTATTTTGATAGCTTGCGTCTCGGTGCTATCTCAGTTACAGCGGTTCTTGATGAAGATAACATGTCTTCCGATAGCGCTACTGCGTTGGCTACGCAACAATCTATTAAAGCGTATGTAGATACTCAGATTACTGCAGAAGACTTAGATTTTGCAGGAGACAGCGGAACAGGCGCTGTAGATTTAGATAGCCAGACATTGACCATTGCGGGGACCGCCAACGAAATAGAAACAGCCGCTAGTGGTCAAACATTGACTGTGGGGTTGCCAGATAACGTAACGATTACCGGTGATCTCACAGTAGATACAAATACACTTGCTGTTGACTCTACAAACAACAGAGTTGGTATTGGGACGAGTAGTCCTAGTCAAAAACTAACAGTAAATGGAACAGACGCAAGAATTTATTTAACTGGTGCAAATACTGACATTGACATGGACAATAGTGGGTCTGGTCAGCTATCGTTAGACGGTAACGCTTATGCTTTTGGTATAGCGCTTAATTCTAGTGGAGCAAACTTATACACTAATTCAGTTAGTCGTAACTTAATATTTGGTGTTAATGAAACTGAAGTAATGCGAGTAACTAATGATAGCGTTGGTATTGGGACGAGTAGTCCTTCTGCTACAATAGATGTTAGTGGTAATGCTAGAGGTGCTGTAACAACAGATAATGATTTATCTTTTGACTTATCTGCGACTAACAACTTTAGCTGCACACCAACTGGTGCAGGTACATTAACCTTTACAAATCACTTAGCAGGTCAGAGTGGATTCATCTTACTAGACAACTCTGGTGGTCACGCCATTGCTGCTGCAGCTACAACCAAAATCAACGCTGCTGACTTAACAGCTATCTCGACTGCTGGTGTCTACACACTCAGTTACTTTGATAACGGCACTAATGCTTATGTGTCGGTAAGCAGGAGCTTTGCATGAGTTTATTGCCTGTTGGCTTTGGTGCATCTGGTGATGACTATGAGATCACAGATAGTCTGAGGTTTCGTAGTTCTGCAACTGCTTATCTAAGTAGAACACCTGCGAGTACTGGTAATCAAAAGACTTGGACTTGGAGTGGGTGGGTTAAGCGAGCAAAACCTGGATCGACAGGTTACATATTTGCTGCTAGAACGGGTGTTTCTGGATCATACCTTACTTTGGTTTTTAGTAGTCTTGATGATTTGCGTATGGAAAGTAATTTAGAAACATCCTATCCTCTATATAAAACCAACGCCTTATTCCGTGACCCATCAGCTTGGTATCACATTGTAGTTGCGCTTGATACAACACAAGCCACAAGCACGAATAGATTAAAAATCTATATAAATGGTGTAGTGCAGACAACTGCTAGTTACAATGTCCCCGCTCAAAATACTGACCTTAATGTAAACAGCACAGCAACACATTTAATAGGTCAGCAAGCAAGTGCTGGATACCTTGACGGCTATCTAACTGAAGTAAACTTCATTGACGGTCAAGCATTAGATCCAACAGACTTTGGTGAGTACGATGACAACGGTACTTGGAAGGCTAAAGAGTACACAGGCACATACGGTACTAATGGTTTTTATTTACCGATGAAGCCTACGACACAGGCTGAATTACAGAATACAGTGTTGTACGCAGGTAATACTAATGAACAAAGTATTGACGGAGTAGGCTATGCCCCTGATTTTGTTTGGATTAAAAATAGAACAGGAGCAAACAATCATTATTTATATGACACACTTAGAGGCACTGATCGTAGTTTAAGCTCTCAGTCAACTGGTGCAGAATCAGTAGGCGGACAACAATTAACGTCTTTCGATACGGATGGATTCACAGTTCCTTATGATGTGTCTGGTTATAACAACTACGCAGGTAGAAGTTATGTTGCTTGGACATGGGACGCTGGAGATAATCAAACATCTACCGGTATTAGTTCTGTTCAATACTTTGGGCAAGGAGTAGCACAATCAGTTAAGGGGTTTGGATTTAGTCCTGATCTTGTTTGGATTAAAAGTAGAGATATTGCCGCATCCCATATTTTGATAGATTCTGTTAGAGGCTCTGGTTTTGAGCTTTCCTCAAATTCTATTGGCGCTGAAACTTCAAACGGTGTAACTCGATTTGAAAGCATTGATTCAGATGGTTTTACTATTGCAAACACAACAGCTGCTAGTATTAACCAACAAAACAGAAACTACATAGCATGGGGCTGGGATGCTGGTGACGGTGATCCAGTCCTAAACGAAGTTGGCACAATTGATTCAACAGTCAAAGCAAACGATGCTACTGGATTTAGTATTGTTAGTTATACAGGTAATGGTACTAACTCCACAGTAGGACACGGATTAACTTCTGCGCCTGCGATGATTATTGTTCGTGCTAGAGATAACAATAACGCTACGAATTGGGCTGTTTGGCATTCTTCGTTTAGCAGCACAGAATATATTTTCTTGAACTCAACTGCTGCAAAATCCAGTTCAGGCGGTGCTGCCCTATGGAATAGCACAGTACCATCAAGTACAGTATTTAGTATTGGAACAGATACAAACCCCAACTACAACACCAAGTCAATAATAGCCTACTGTTTCTCAGAAGTAGCAGGCGTATCTAAGATTGATAGTTATACAGGTAACGGTTCTACAACTGGCCCAGTAATTACTACAGGATTTAGACCGGGATTTTTGTTAGTAAAGAAAGCAAGTGGATCAGCTGCTTGGCAATTAATTGATGGAACTAGAGATCCATTTGCTAATCCTGCTAGTCAGGTTTTATATCCTAATCTTAGTGATGCAGAATATACTTGGTCTGGAGGGGCTTGGAACTTTACTAGCACTGGGTTTCAGCCAACGAGAAGTGATACTGACTTTAACGGAGACGGAGAAACTTACATTTACATGGCGTTCAAGGGCAGCTACTCAGACTACGTTAGCCCACTGAATGATGATGGCTCAATAGACAGCCGAGTCAAAGCAAACACAGAAAAAGGTTTTAGTATTGTTAGTTACGAAGGTAACGGATCTAACGGTGCGACAGTAGGTCATGGGTTAAGCAGCACACCCGAAACAGTAATTATTAAAGATAGAAGTAATGCAAATAATTGGGCGGTATATCACAAAGATTTAACTTCAACTAATTATTCTTTAGTGTTAAACTCTTCTGCTGCGGAAGTAAATTATGGAAGTAGTTTTATAGCCCCTGCTTCATCAACACTTTCTTTGGCTAATGGATCACAACTAAACGCTTCTTCAAGAGATTACATAGCCTACTGTTTCCATTCAGTTGATGGCTACAGCAAGATTAATAGTTATACAGGCACAGGTAGTGCAGGGAATTCAGTAACTGGTCTAGGGTTCCAACCTGCTTGGTTGATGATTAAAGAAACGACTAGCACAGGTAGTTGGGCAATTATTGATACGACTAGATCTCCTGATTATGATGCGCAAGGGGAGTACTTGTGGGCAAACTTAGCAAGCGCGACAGGCGGTGCATCTGCTCCGTTAACCTTTGACTCAGACGGTTTTACTATAAACAGTGGTGACTCAGACACAAACTCTTCAGGTCAGACCTACATCTACATGGCGTTTGCAGACACTAGAGATGAAAAGTTTAACTTTGATGCGTCTGGTAACAAGAACAACTTTGATGCTAACAACATCAACAGTAACGCTGAGTCTGAGACAACCTATGACTTAATGAAGGACACACCAAGTCTGGTTGATGAGAACGCTGCTAACTTTGCT
>WLWF01001686.1_pt1 | contig 17300 bp, 28 predicted proteins | sample 6718331 | NCBI WGS metagenome assembly WLWF01 (sample SAMN12718692, study PRJNA515312) | sponge metagenome | isolation source: marine sponge | host: Mycale hentscheli | place: New Zealand: South Island, Marlborough, Capsize Point | collected 2003-05-01
CTGCCCATGTACAGGTGATTGCTGACAAACCCAACAAAGGTTTTGGTACTTACTTCACCAAAGATGGTGGTCGTGGTAAGGATGGTCAGCGTAATCGTGACGAAGCAAAGACTAAGATTGCAGTGAAAGAGTTTGGTGTTCGTCATAACATCTGGAGAATCAACAACGCTGCACCACCAGATGATAAGAGAGCGTATGACCACCCTGCTCTGATGCCACAACTGCTGGCATCTGACCTTATTCAGTCTTATAGTTTTGAGGATGACCTGGTGTTAGATCCGTTCATGGGTTCTGGTACAACTGCTCGTATGGCATACAAACAGAATCGTAACTACATTGGGTTTGAAGTTGATCCAACCTATCACTCACTCTGTGAGACAATCAACAATGACGCAATGAATTCAGTGTTTGACAAGTTATAATAAATAATAATAAACATCGGTGAAGATGAAGTCATTCAATAATTTCTTTGTAGAAGCAGATGAGATGGCATCTCAGCAACCTAAAAGGGTTTCTGATGATGCTTTCTCTGTGTTTGGAAGACACAACCCTCCACATCTAGGACATGGACTGGTATTAGACCACGCCAGTAAGTTAGCAGAAGGTATTGGAGATAATGCACCAGCAGATCAGAAGTTTTATACCTCACACTCACAGGACCCTAAGAAAAACCCACTTCCTCACCCTATGAAGTTGGACTTCCTGAAACAGATGTTCCCTAAACATGCTGATAAATGGGATGATGATGAGAATGTAAGAACAATCTTAGGTGCTGCCACTAAGGCAGGTGACCAAGGTTATAAGAACTTCCACTTTGTTGGTGGTGCTGACAGGAAACAGGGAATGGAAGACCTGTTGCGTAAGTATAATGGAAACTTATATAACTTTGATAACATTTACTCACACTCTGCTGGTGAGAGAATGGAAGGTGAAGCAGAAGAAATGGGACAACAAGACACCTCAGGGATGTCTGATAAAGCAAAGGAAGAGTTGAAGCGTAAAATGTTCCTTGCTAAACTCTCTGCCTCTAAGATGAGAGGGTTTGCTGGTAAAGATGACATTGATAGTTTCTCACAAGGACTACCCATTGGTAAAGGATTTACCATGGATGATGCAAAGAGATTGATGAAAGCAGTTCAGATGTTCTCACAGAAGAATGAGTCCTGGGAGGTGGATTACAGGTCCCATAAGGACTTTATTAGGGAGATCTATCGTGGTGGTAGGTTGATGGAAGAAGGAGACTGGGTGGAGTCACTCACCAGTGGTCTTATTGGTAAGGTTCATCGTTGTGGCACCAACCATGTTATCTGTGTGTCAGAAGATGGTATAATGTTCAAGAACTTTGTGCATGATGTACAGGTCATCTAAATACCTAAAAAGATAGACACATGGATTTTGGTAAACTAAAACTTAATGAAGGTGTTGCTAATGGGAACCTTGGGTTCTCTGCTTCTCAGAACACCTCAGACTTTGCGAGAACACAGGGCAAAGAAGGACAAACTGGCGGAACCCAGAACTCTAAGGAACGACAGAATGCACAGAAAACTGCTAAAGTAGTCACAAAACAATCTCCTGTTCTTCAAACTCAAATGAATAACTCTTATAACCCAATGTTAGAACTTAGATCACGCAAAGAACTCATTAAGATGAGAGAAGCAGCTAAGTTTGACTGGCGTAAGGACCTAATGGAAGCAGCAAACCCTGAGGATGACCCTAATCATCCCTTTGTGGAGGTTATGCCTCACTCTGACTACAGAATGAGGGAAGCTAAGAAGAACCTTGGCAAGGGAATGGCACAAGATAAGATGCAACAAGGTGCTGTAAGTGCAGGTGTTGGTGGTTCTATGAGTGAAAGTGCTGTTGGTTATAATGATACTCAACCAGTAAAGTCTAAGAAAGATCAGGGTAAGGCACTCCCTAAGAGTAAGAACAAGTCCAAGGTAACCAACTCTGATAACACTGCCACACCCAAAGAGAATGCAGGAAGAAGGTTATTCAATGCTAAACCACAACTGAAAGGTAAGGCACAAGAGAAAGCAAAAGAGGGAGTGGTTACTAATGCTTTCGACAATTAATGAACTGAAGCTAACACTTCGTTCTCACGATCAACTTAACCCTAATCTGTGGAAGGATGAGAAGTTAGATCCTGAAGTTTGGCGCTCTCTAAATAAAATCGGCAAAGAATGGTCGGATTTTGCCAACATTCCAAGTGCCGCGATACGTGATGTGATCATCATCGGCGGGAATGCCAATTACAACTACACCAAACTTTCGGACATCGATCTTCACATTGTTGTGGATAAGAAGAAGATGGATTGTCCAGGACTATTAGACGATTATTTACAATCCAAAAAGCAATTATGGGCTTTAACTCATGACATCACAGTCAAGGGACAGCCTGTCGAACTTTATGCACAAGATTTTAGAGATCCCTTCCGAGAAGGTCAGGGAATCTATTCTCTCAAGTCTCATCGATGGTTACAACAACCAACGAAGTATAAAATCAACAGGTCCAACCCAGAAGTAGTAAGAAAGACTAAGGAGTGGATGGATATCATCGATGAACTCATTGACTCCAAGTCTGACGATGTAGACACATTTAAGAAACTAAAGAACAGACTCAAGGGAATGAGAGCTGGTGCCATTGAGAAAGGTGGTGAAACTGCTCCTGAAAACCTTGTGTTTAAAGAGCTGCGGAATCGTGGTTATCTTGATAAGATGAGCAAGTATACTCGTAACCTCGAAGACGAATCATTATCATTAGACTAAATACTCATAGTATTAAGAAATCTAATGTCTTACAAAGAAGAACTACAATCACTTGGTGATGCTTATTTCAATGAGGTGTATAAAGGCAAGCATGGTCAGTCTGACAAAGAGTATGCTGACTCCCGCTCTGATGGTGGTAAGATGATCTCTGGTGACTCTAAGATGAGTGGTGCTGAATTCACTCATGGTCGTAGGGTTAAGGCAGATAATCCTGGTATGCAACCTGATGTTGGTGGCAAGACCAAGCCTAAGTCTCAGGGTAAAATGGACAAAGGCACTCGTAATGACCTGATGTATCGTAAGGCAAACTTGAAGAAGGAAGAACTCGAAATTTACTCCTCCCTTGGTGACGCTTACGCCTCGATGTATGAGGGTCTAAAGCAAGCTAAGAAGAATGTTGGTGCTGATTCCTGTTGGGATGGTTACAAAGCCAAAGGCACCAAGATGAAAGGTGGTAAGTCTGTTCCTAATTGTGTGAAAGAGGAAGAAGAGTACTCTGTATCAGTGGAAGATGGTATCGCCCTGGAAGAAGGCAAGAAAGAATGTAAGGATGGGTATTATTACTGTAAGGATGAGAAGAAGTGTAAGAAAAAGAAGAAGAAGAAGTCATCTAACACCACCATCATTGTAGGAAGAGGTTATGGTGGACACCACCACCATGATCACGATGATGACAAGGAAGATGGAAATGAAGGCGGTGGAGACACTGGCGGTGGCGATGGCGGTGGCGGTGGAGAGTGATAAATAAAAGAAACTCATAAGAACTATGCCAGAAAGACAAAATAGTCTCTCGGATATTGGAACAGCCAAAATCCAAAGTGACTCCTACGACGTAGATAACATTTTCCTGACTGACCAGGGTTGGGTTTATCGTCACTTCAAAAAGGATGATGAATCAGAATTTTGGGATGAAATCATTGTTGCTGGTGAAGGGATCCCAACCCCTGTTGATGAAATTCAATACAGTCCAGAAGCAGATGGTGGTGGTAGTTTGCCAGTAACTAATCCAACATTTGAAGTTGGCGATACTTTCGCTGACATTCAATACTCTCCAGACTTTACTGGCGGCGGCAAGCCTCCTCTAGGACCTAATGAATCCAGATATACAACTTACGATCAGTATCCTCCAATTCCAACTGAAGATACAGATGATTCAACTGACACTCCCACAGATCCATCATCAACACCAACTGATGTAACTCTGGAATTCACTGGGGCTGATGGCACATCCTCTTACACCTCTGCAGGTGGAGCTAATGCGTCTGTAACCATTGAGTCAGGTGCAACACTCACCATCACCAATAACACTGGTGGTCACCCTGTTGATGTAAGAGTTGCTGATGGTGGAGCCACAGTCTCTACTGGAACCCTTACAGGAGCTCCTGCTGGTCCTGGTGAATCACTCACTTGGGACACCACTGGCGTAACTGCTGGCACTTATTATTATCAGTGTACTGCACATGCCACGATGATTGGCCAGATTATTGTAACCTGATAGAATGAAATTTGATGAACTGAATAAGGATAATTTCCTACTATTTGCCATTAAACATTATGAAAACCCAAACACTTCTACACAAGATGAGTTTGAGGAAGATCTAAAACGATTCAAATATGTTAAGAGATGGCTGAAGAAATACCACGAGAGTGGTGAAATGAACAGCCATCTTTTATTGAATCACATTATTATTATTTTCAACTGTTGGAATGATGCTGTTGTTCCAATGATGTTTTATAAGATTGAGTCCAAGTACTGGACTTATCTAAAATCATTCTTTATCTATCTCAATCGATTACCTGAGTATCCACATACTGGTATTCATGAACTTGACTATGATGTTAAGATACTAGAGACGCTTAGGGGCTTATAAGCCATCTTTGTGTTGACACTACAAGTATAACAATTATCACAAGGTTTGTTAAATGGCACTATCAATTGAAGAGAGAAGACTAAAAATTATAGAGGACGTTTGTGCCACTTGTGGCGATGGCGGTGGAGGAGATGGAGGTGGAGAATCCTCTGGTGCTAGTGAAGACAGTGAGTCAGGTGATTATATGAAACTGATGAAAGGTCTCAAGATGCTTGATAAGAAGAAGAAGAAAGTGGCACCTAAATAATGGAAATCTTTGTTGCCATTTTAGGGCCCCTGTTTGGTGGTGCCATTAGTTTAGTTGTGTGGCAGGCAAAACAAAACTCCGATAGTATTCATAATAGTCTTGGTGAACTACACTCTTGTGTCCATGATATGGATAAGAAGATTGATATTATGTCAGTAGATAATGTAAAGAACTTTGCAACCAAGCAAGAATTGATTCAACATGAAGAAAGAGAAGAGAATAGAGATGAGAAAATAAGAGAAGAGATGAAAGAAATCAGAAGTGATATCAAAGAAATCAAAGAAACCCAGTGGAAGATGATTATTGATAAAAACAAGAGTATCTGATACAATAAGGGAGTAAAACCCTTCTTGTATGTACATTGAGATAAAATACCTGAACCTCTTGTCTCCAAGACTGGATAAGTTCAAACAAAAGAAAGATTATCTCTGGAACTTCAGATGTCCCGTATGTGGTGACTCACAGAGAAACAGAAACAAGGTAAGAGGGTTTGTCTTCCAGGTGAAGGGAAACCTTCTTTATAAATGCCACAATTGTGGTTATAGTGTTCCTTTGCCTAAACTCATTGAACTATTAGACCCTGTGTTGTATAAAGAATACAGGTTAGAAAAGTTTAAAGACTCTAACAAACCAAGAGTTGATACACGCAAAGTGAATAGGGTTATTTCTACCACTCCAGTGTTCAAAAAGAACATTTTATCTGAACTCACGCCACTGGATAACCTAAATAATTCACACCCGGCAAAAGAGTATATACTCAACCGGCAGTTACCCACACAGGCTCTGTATTTTACAGAGAAATTTAAAGAGTGGACGAACTCTGTCAAGCCTGATACATTCCATGAAATCAAACAAGATGAGTCGAGGATTATTATCCCCTTCATCGATAAAGAGGGAGTTGTATTTGGTTTCCAAGGGCGTTCCCTTCATAATACTGGTCTGCGTTATATTACTATCCTCCTCCAAGAGGACAGACCCAAAATCTTTGGAATGGACAAAGTTGACTTCGATTTACCCATCTACATCACAGAAGGACCCTTCGACTCACTTCTATTGGAAAATGCAGTTGCTATGGCAGGAGCAGATATTTCCAATAGTAGGGATTGCCTGGGTACTAATGTTGTTTATGTTTATGATAACGAACCTCGGAATGCTCAAATCACCTCCAGGATCGAACGACACATTAAGGCAGGAGACAGAGTTGTCATCTGGCCTCATGGAATTAAAGAGAAGGACATCAATGACATGATCCTTAGTGGACATCCTGTCCAACAAATCGTGCAAGATTGCACACACTCTGGGCTTACAGCAACTCTCAAACTAAACGATTGGCGAAAATGACAACAGCAACTAAGGAACAGATCTTTGTAAAGAAGAGGAATGGAAGAGAAACTGAACTACTGGATCTGAATAAGATCCACGTGATGGTTGAGGAGGCTTGTAAGGGACTCTCAGGAGTGTCTTATTCACAGGTGGAGATGAATTCACATCTGTCATTTTATGATGGTATTACATCAGCAGACATTCAGGAGACACTGATTCGTTCTGCCTCTGACTTGATTTCACTAGAGAACCCAAACTATCAATTTGTAGCTGCTCGTCTTCTTCTCTTCTCACTACGCAAAAGCATCTTCCAAAAGATGTATGAGTGTTGGGATCTTGGAACACAGATTGAATATGGAATCAAGGCAGGTGTTTATGATCCTGCCATCACTGAGTACTACACTGCAGAAGAGATTCAGGAACTCAGTGACTACATTGATCATGAACGTGACCTGAAGTTCACCTACGCTGGTCTGAGACAAGTTTATGACAAGTACCTGGTCCAAGACAGGTCATCTGGGAAAATCTTTGAGACTCCCCAGTTCATGTATATGTTGATTGCTGCCACTATTTTTCATGGTTACCCTAAAGAGACCCGTCTCTCGTTCGTCAAAAAGTATTATGATGCGACTTCGAGGCATTTCATTAACATCCCGACGCCTATTATGGCGGGTGTTAGAACCCCTATTCGTCAGTATGCTTCTTGTGTTCTCGTTGAGTCTGACGACTCTCTTGATAGTATCTTTGCCTCTGATATGGCTATTGGGTATTATACGAGTCAACGTGCGGGGATTGGTATCAATGCTGGTCGGATACGGTCTCTGGGGTCTCGGATACGTGATGGTGAGGTTAAACATACAGGTGTCATCCCGTTCCTTAAGAAGTTTGAGGCCACTGTTCGCTGCTGTACTCAAAATGGAGTACGAGGGGGTTCAGCGACGGTTCACTTCCCAATTTGGCACAAGGAAATCGAAGACATCCTTGTTCTCAAGAATAACAAGGGAACAGACGACAACAGAGTCAGAAAACTAGATTACAGTATCCAGATCTCAAAAATCTTTTATGAAAGATTCATCGTTGATAAAAACATTAGTCTCTTCTCTCCTCATGATGTTCCCGGTCTTTATGATGCCTTTGGTAGTGATGGTTTCGATAAATTATATGTCAAATATGAGGACGATGAGTCCGTGCCTCGCACCACCATTGGAGCTAGGGAATTGTTCCTCTCCCTTGTAAAGGAAAGAGCAGAAACAGGTAGAATCTATGTGATGAACATTGATCATTGTAATACTCACTCATCTTTCAATGTTCCAGTTCAAATGTCTAATCTCTGTCAGGAGATCACACTCCCAACCAGAGCACTAAACCACATAGATGATCAGAATGGTGAGATTTCACTTTGTATTCTATCAGCTATCAATGTAGGTAAGTTGAGTAATACTGAACAGTTAGAACCACTTTGTGAGATTGCAGTCAGAGCTTTAGATGAACTGATTGATTATCAGGGCTATCCTGTCAAGTGTGCTGAAAGAGCAACTAAAGCCAGAAGATCACTGGGTATTGGGTTTATTGGTTTGGCTCACTACCTAGCAAAGAATGGTGAACACTACGATGATAGAGGTGCACTTCAACTGGTTCACGATTTATCTGAGTCCTTCCAATACTACCTTCTTAAGGCTTCCTGTAAGTTAGCAGAAGAGAAGGGGGCGTGTGATGATTACATTGAAACCAAGTATTACGATGGATTCCTTCCCATCGACCACTACAAGCAAGAGGTTGATGATTTGGTTAAACCCATCTATCATCACGACTGGACTGAGTTGGGACAACTCATCAAGAAACACGGACTAAGGAACTCCACACTAACTGCACAGATGCCCTCTGAATCCTCCTCAGTGGTGTGTAACGCAACAAATGGTGTGGAACCACCTAGAGACTATTTGTCCATCAAGAAGTCCAAGAAAGGAACCCTTAAACAGATAGTTCCCTCTTACACCACCCTTCGTAATAACTACACCCTGTTGTGGGACCTGAAGGATATGAGTGGTTATCTGAACATTATGGCAGTTATCCAGAAGTTCTTTGACCAGTCCATCTCTACCAACACTTCCTACAACCCCCAACACTTCCCTAACCAGGAAGTTCCAGCATCAGTTCTTATTGGAGACATCCTCAAGTCTTATCAGTTAGGTCTAAAGACTCTTTACTATCAGAACACTTATGATGGTAAAGGCGAAGAAGAAATTGAAATCAATGATCTTCACGCAGAACCCTCACAAGTGGGTGGACTTACAGCTTCAGATCTGTTAGAATCAGATGAGGATTGTGACTCTTGCTCCATCTAGTGGTTCTTATTAATCACTCTCCTTTATTATATTAAATAAAACACCACTAGAACCAATTATGTCGATCGAAGGAATGACAGTTTTTAACTCAAACCAGGTAAACTCCATTGAACAACCAATGTTCTTTGGACAACCCCTGGGGGTGCAACAGTACACATCATTTAAGTATCCAGTATTTGATAAACTGACTCAAACTCAACTAGGATTCTTCTGGAAACCTGATGAAGTATCACTACAAAAAGACCGTTCAGACTATCAAACTCTTAGACCTGAACAGAAACACATCTTTACATCTAACCTTAAGTACCAGGTCATGCTTGACTCTGTACAAGGTCGTGGTCCTGGGTTGGCTTTCATTCCTTATTGTTCTTTACCTGAACTTGAATCTGCGATGACAGTATGGGAGATGATGGAGATGATTCACTCCAGATCTTACACCCATATTATCAAGAACCTTTACAGTGATCCTGAAGAGGTGTTTGGGACTATTCTGTCTGATGAAAAGATTCTGTCTCGTGCCAAGTCAGTAACTGAGTCTTATGATGACTTTATTGAAAGTGCACGTCAGTATGGATCAGGTGACTGGAGACTGGCACTGGAAGGTGCAGGTAACTTCAGAGAAGATAGGTACGAACTGAAGCGTAAACTCTTCAGGGCAATGATGAATGTTAACATCCTTGAGGGTGTTAGGTTCTATGTGTCGTTTGCTTGTACTTTTGCCTTTGGTGAACTGAAGGTAATGGAGGGTTCAGCTAAAATCATCTCCCTGGTGGCAAGAGATGAGAACCAACACTTGGTTCTTACTCAAAACATCATCAACAAGTGGAGAGAGGGTGATGACCCTGATATGAAGAAGATTTACAATGAGGAGATTGAAAATTCTCGTAAGATGTTTGAAAGAACAGTGGATGAAGAGAAAGCCTGGGCTAAGTATCTGTTCAAAGATGGTTCAATGATTGGACTGTCTGAACAACTCCTAGCTAAGTATGTGGAGTGGATTTGTAACAGAAGAATGAAGGCTATTGGTCTTAAACCTCTTTATGATGTTCCATCTACACACAACCCACTTCCCTGGACTGAACACTGGATTAAATCCAAAGGGGTCCAGGTTGCACCCCAGGAGACAGAAGTGGAGAGTTACATCATTGGTGGAATCAACCAAGACATTAAAGAAAACGCATTTTCTGGATTTAAATTATGAGACCTGAACCTCCTTACGATTCATCTAATAAGAGCAAGTTCCAAAAATTTGCTGAGCAAAGAATGGCATTGATTCAATCTGGAGCAAAAACTGCTAAACAGATTGCAAGAAAACCTGGGATGGCTGATGAAAAAACAGTCAATGAAAGGAGAAACATTTGCAGTGAATGTGAGTACCTAGACAAAGAGAGGAATAGGTGTAAGAAATGTGGATGTATGCTAAAAGCAAAAACTGCTTTCAAGGGCACAAGTTGTCCAATTGGTAAGTGGTGATACACACACATTTAACTAAATACACTTGACTATGTTATAATAGTCAAACGTTCATCAGGTAACCCCTGACGCAAGTAGCCAACGCGGAACGAGGCCGTTCATCTTATGCAATACCTAATTCTTGCAGTGTTACTACTAGTAACAGGTGAAGACAAGGTTAACGCTAAACCTTCACCTAGTCTGAGTTGTCAATCTGTTCAAGAAATTGCTGCAACTGTTCTTGATGCACCTGGTCTAACCACAAAGCAAAAGAACAGCATCATAGGTAGACTCTACGGAAGACACCTTGCTAGTTGTAGTGAATTTGTAGAAGACGCAAACGTTGACGAAGGAACGGGTTAATCACCCAACCGGAGTAAACACATGGCAAAAGTCACTTATCGTGGTGTCTCTTATGACACTAATGATACCAAGTCAACCAAGACTTACACAGCAACGGAAACCTATCGTGGTGTCCAACACACTGAGAAAGTGGAGGTGGCAAAGTGAACGTACTTAAACTGATTAGAGATAAGAAGGTTAAGGAACAAAAGTTAAAAGAAGCACAGTTAAATATGGCAGTGAGACATACCTGTTATACTGTTAGTAAGTAATTAATGGGAGGGAAACCTCCCTTTTTTAGTGCCAAAAAATAAATAACTGGGTAATGTAGATTTTACTATGACTGAAGAAATCAAAGAGGAATCACCACCCAAAAAGAAAGGAATTTTCGGTAAACTTAAGGAATCAGTGGATGACCGTGAAGAACAACTTGCAATTCTCTCTACTTTTGTCCGCCTTGGTATCCTTGTATGGTCTGGTAGTATTCTTACCCTGGCATACATCAAACTACCACCAGCATTGGGAATCCCCGAACAGAAACTAGATCCAACTTTTATTGCCTCAGTATTCACTGGAGTTTTGGCAACCTTTGGTGTCCAGACGGCAAAGAAAAACGGTGATAAGGGTGGAAGTGGCACCCCATCTCAAATTATCCACGTTCAACAGGCACCATTAAAAATTACAACAGACGCTCCTCCAGTTAAATCAACTTTAGAGTGAGAACTTAGCTGAAAGTTTCTTTATCATAGATTTGGATGGGCAGAAGAGTTTGCTGAACTTTTTCTGTCCATCTTTTGTCATGCGTTCTTTTAGTGCGTCATCAAGTATAATTTTATTATCAATATCATACAAGGGATTATCATCAAGTTGATCCCTCAGATAATGTTCTGCATTATCAACTTCTGCAATAAACTTGATTTCTTTAGATGAATATTCAAGTATTGTAACTTTATCTTCATTCTTTATGAAGTGTAGTATAACTTTGCCAGGTTTCTTCTTCTTCTTCTTCTTTTTGTCCTGTGTAAGTTTCTTCATTACTGGATCCAACTTCTGAAACAAACTCCTTAGTAAGAGAGTGGAGGCCATTGTGGTTGCTACAGCAACTGCTGCTGTACTGCCAGTAGTAATAAGTGTTGCGGCATCAGGAACTGGAATGTCTCTTCCTAAGATAGGCACAGTTTCTGGTAATAATCTGGATCTTTCTGGTTTATCTGTGGTTGCTGCTGGTTTAGGGGGTGATATTGCACCTTCAAACTCTTGTCTTGTTGGTGCATCCAGTGTTGGGTACTCAATAATTGGTGTAGGAACATCAATTACAGGAACTTGTAGGGTGTCAGTTACTGGTGGTGCAACCTGACGAATCACTGGAGGTTCAATGTCCCTAATGATTGGTGCAGGGATGTTTAGTCTTGGAATAGTTCGTATGGGCACTAAACTCTCACCAAACTCTAAGGTTATTATAAATACTTATAATACTATTCAAAACTATGAAGAAACTTGCCTTTATTGTGGCACCTTTCTTTGTTATGAGTTCCGTGAGTGCTGGCGAAATAACATCAAGAATTACAGATTCCATTCAACTTACTGTTGATGGTCCCACAGTTCAATCTACACGAATGGGATCATCTTATTCAGTTAGTGGTAATAATGTAAGTGTTACAACCCTTGGAGGGTTACACGGTGGCACAGCCACAGCACCTCCTACACTTGGTACCAGTTCTTATGACATCAACACGGATGGCCAAGCATTCACCTTTAGTGAAAGTGCAATGATCGGTGACACAGTTGTCACATCACAAAGTGCCCTCACATCAGGTGGAAGAATAGACACCCCTAATATCTATGGAAATACGACGACGTACACTGGTGGTACTGCTGGAACTCTTGCCGGTACTCTTAGTCCTACTGGTGTCGGTACAATCACTGCTGGTGGTTCTGGTAGTACAGTCATTGGCCAACGCACTGTCGAACTCTCAGTCTTCGAATGAAGTACTTGTTGTTCCTGATGCTGATGGGAACAACAGCCCAAGCAGCCAGCGTAGTCCCTAACTTCACCAGTGGTACTGTTACTTCTGAGACCACCAGTAGAACTGAAGTAACAGAAATCATCAATGTGGTTGAGTATTCAAACAGTACTTCTTACACTGTTTCTGGGACAAACATAAACATTCCAAGTAACCCTGTTCCAGGAGCAAATTATACTCAGATTGTACCAGGTCAAACATTTCAGTTCTCTGAAACATTGATGACTCCAGGGATTGCTAGCGAAACTTACATTGAAAGGACCACTGTCATTGACAGCACCACAAACTCTATTAGTGTATTCACCCAATGAAAAGAATTTCTTTATTATGTTCTTTGTTACTATGTGCTCCTGCATACGCTAATGCACCACAGAACACTAATATTGCTGGCCCCACCGCTAGTGCTACAGGTAATGTAACTAACCAGGCAGTTCAGGTATTACAGGGCCCCTACCCTTCTAATAGTTTTGGTTCTGGTACAGTTTGTACTGGGCCTGCACTTACCATTGCTCCTTTCTTGGTTGGAAGTCTCAATGGAAATGCTGACCCTGTAACCTATCAGACACATAATGGTAATGCTGGTATTTCTTTAGGAATATCAATGCCATTAGATGGATCTCTTACTGAGATATGTAAGGCAAGGGCAAGAGTAGAGATTGCTAGACAACAAGCAGAAGCAGATAAAGCCAGACTAGATTTTGAACTTGTGAGGGCCATCAAGTGTGGTGAGATGATGCAAAGAGGAATAAGGTTTCATCCTTCCTCACCTTATGCTTCTGTATGTAGTGATATCGTAGTGGTATCTGTTCCTACTAACGATCAAAATTCAACAAATAAATAAAGTTGTGTTACAATGATAAAGTATTTGTTATGACTGCCAACACACCACGCTCTCGCAAGAGCAAAGGGGCAAAATTTCAGAATGAAATAAGAGACCTAATTCTGGAAAAGTTCAGTGACAAACTGGAACCAGATGATGTAAAAACTGCTGTGATGGGAGAAAGTGGAATTGACATTAAACTTTCACCAGCAGCACAACGTCTCTTTCCTTTCGCGTGTGAGGCAAAACGCACTGAAAAAATGTCTGTTCCTGCTTGGTGGGAACAGGCAAAGGCAAACTCAACTGACAAACTCAAACCACTTATCGTGACTAAACAAAACAGAAAGGAAGCATTAGTAATCCTTTCACTTACCGACTTTTTAGAACTATTATGAATTACCAGAAAAGAATCGCCGCTCTTATGAGTGCAACCCTTCTTTTCTCATTGCCTGGTTCCTCGTCCCAAAGTCTTGACGAGGCCCTGAATGCTGTTACGGCAGCCCCTGAGATTGAAGAAACAACCACAGAAGAAGTAACAGAACCCAAAGTGGTTAGTAAAGTTTGGAAAGGTAAGAACTTTACTGAACGAGAACAGGAAGTTCTTAAGTTTCTTCAAGAAAGAGGAATCACTGATAGAGCAGCACTTGCAACAATCTTAGGAAACATCAAACAGGAGTCAAGATTTGACACCATCATTTGCGAAGGTGGTAGACGCACTGGCTACCATAATTGCCACTCTGGCGGTTTTGGTCTTATTCAGTGGACCACCCACGGAAGGTATAACGGACTTGGAAACTTCTCAACCAAATATGGACTCGACCCCAACTCACTTGAGACACAACTAAGGTGGATGGTCAATGAAAGAGAGTGGAGAGAGGTTGAACACCACTGGAAGACCCCTGGTAAGTCCATTGGTGGTTATATGAACGCAGCTTATAGATGGTTAGGGTGGGGAATTCACGGAGCAAGGACATCATATGCACATCAATACTATAATGCGTTATACTTAGGATAATAAATACTTGTATCTACCACATAGTAGAATATGGAAAACAAATCTTGCCTTAAATGTGGAGCCACCTGGATGGATTCCCAGTTATACTGGGCCACTGGAGCCAAAGGCACAAACGAAGACCTAGCTGGTCTAGTGTGTAACCAGGTGGATGACCCTGGTAAATGTATCAATCCATCAAGAGGTAGTGACACAGGACAGACCTGGGAGTATAGGAGAGGTTATGTTGATGGGGCCCTCAGTGAGGCACTAAAAAATGCAACCCTTGACGACTAGGTCGTCACCTGTTATAATGTAAGTGTCAGGAGGACAAATGGCAACTAAGACGTTCACAAAGATCGACAAAAAGGGTCACGAAGAGACCTGGACCTGGGACGAGACCCCAGAACTCCTTAAGTTCAAACAAGAACAGGAGAGACTGAGAGTTCAAGATGCATCTCTCAATTACGACACTCAAAGTAAGTAAAATCACTCACTTGACAATCATTTCCATCTGTGTTATGATTGTCAAGTCACCAAATTTATTATGGACATTAAATTGAACATCGAAAACATCACTCGCTCTGTTGTGGTGTTGGTAGTGGGTCTTCCACTCACACTCAGCCTCAGTAACCTCGCTTCTGTGACAGCAAACATCGCAGAGCGTTCAGGTTCCACTCCAACTTCAAGTGTAACAAACCAATTGAAAACTGACTTAGGTGAAGCGTGTATCCGTTACATGCTGGCTGAAGCTGATTCTAAGTTGGAACGTGAAGCAAAGAACGACATTGAGGAAGTGGTTGGTGGTCCTGTAAACCACACACAAACCTGTAAGTGGGCTCTCTGATACAATGACCACCTACAAAGACAAATCACCTGAAGAGAAAGCCAAGTTCAACGCCTATTGTATAGAGCGTTGGAGAAACCGAAAGGTAAAGGCAGTCCAATACTTGGGTGGTAAGTGTTATAATTGTGGGTATGATAAGTGTGTTTGGGCTCTTGAGTTTCATCATAGAGACCCAACCACTAAAGAGGCACATTGGACAAAGATGCGCCTCTGGAGTGAGTCTAGACTCTTCAAGGAACTAGATAAATGTGATCTTCTGTGTGCTAATTGTCACAGAGAAGTTCACCACTTGGTTCAGTAGCTCAGTGGAAGAGAGCAAGGTACTTCTAATGCCTCGGTCGGTGGTTCGAATCCACCCTGAATCGTTGGGGATTAATTACCCCCAAAGGACATGCCTGAATAACACTTCGTGACTACGCACGGTGTAAAGGTGAGTAAGACAGGCTGTGGTGGCCGCTAAACGACTGGGAGACCAGAGGTTTAGAATCCGATACCAAGGAGTCAGAAAGAACAAGGGTTTACTAAGCATTAGTGAAGTCCCCAAGTTGGAGGTATAATGTAATCCTCCTGTCCACACCCAACACTTTTATTATGACATTCATACCATCAAAACTAGGTCTCATTATTCTAGCTGTTTATTGGACAGCAATGACAGGTCTTACTATTCATGCCCTTACAACCAGCAGCAATACTACTTCTTATCAGCGACCTGGAAGGGTCGTATCATCATTGTAGAATCAACGGGTTTGATGAAGACAAAGACACAATCAGAGAAATGTGTGACAGGTACTATAAAATGTACTTCAAGCTCAAGAGAGAACACCTAAATAGATCAGTTACTATAACATGATGCAAAAAGTAATTAATTTTATGGCACTCACTTCCTTCGCTGTAAGTGGGTGTGTAGTTGCAGGTGGAGTGTATGTGTATCTTAATAAAGATTCAATCGTTGAAAACGTAAAATCACAAGTAATCAAAGCTGCCACTGAAGGCGTTGGTAGTGCAATGGGAGCTGAGTTGTCAGGACAACTCATGCCTGGTGTAGAAACACCATCTAGTGGTAGTCTACCTGTTCCAATTCCAGTAATGCCTTTTTAGTATGGATTATCAACCTGCAGATTTTTGTATTGTTTCTATAATTGAGACAGAAGAACCTGGTATGTATGACATTAACTTACAATCTAGATGGAGAAACAGTCCTAGTTATACAGTAAGTCAAGAAGTAATTGAGTTTGCTCTTGAAAGAGTTATTATGTGTCCTCCTGGATGGCCAAACCCTCCTGCAGAGTTAAGTAACTAAATAAAAACGACATTAGTGCCCTACCCACGCGAACTTTGGTTTGGGGCACACGCAATAAAAACACGAAGACTAGTCGAGTCTTCTATCATCCGTAGGTAAACTCTACGAGACAATCTATTAAAAAACAATGTTTAAATCTGTATTCGCAGCAACTGCTGCTCTCTCCATGTCCGCTGGCGCTGCCCTTGCAGGTCCTTACGTGAACGTAGAGACTAACGCTGGCTACACTGGCGAAGACTTCAATGGTTCTGTTACTGATCTTCACGTGGGTTACGAAGGTGACCTTGGTGACAGTGCAACCTACTACATCCAGGGTGGCCCTGCTATCGTGGCTGTTGATGGTGAAGAGAACGAGACTGAAATCAGCGGCAAAGCTGGTCTGGGTGTCGACGTGACCGAACAGGTCAACGTTTATGGTGAGCTTTCCTTCCTTACCGATGAGCAAGACTTTGGTGACAACCTTGGACTTGGCGTTAAGGCTGGTGTTAAGTACTCCTTCTGAGTTCTAAATACAACTGAATAACTTCCAGGAGGGTTTACACTCTCCTTTTTTTGTGCTATAATAATTGAAGTTAACAAAACTTATAAATAGTTATGTTAAAGTTTCAACACATAAGTGTTTTTACTTATACTCCCCTTAAACCGAGACCTATAGGGAGTCAAAACTACGTCTCTAATATCTTCCGCAAGGGTAGGAAGAAATAATACAGACACTCATTTCCCTCGTGAGTATACATACAACCCTTTTCAAATGGCCTCAACAACACTATCGCAACAGCAACAATCCAATGTCTGGGAACAGTTTTGTTCCTGGGTTACATCTACAAACAACCGTCTTTATGTTGGTTGGTTTGGCGTTCTGATGATCCCTACATTGCTAGCAGCAACTGTTTGTTTCATCATCGCTTTCGTAGGTGCACCACCTGTCGACATTGATGGCATTCGTGAACCCGTAGCTGGTTCTCTGAT
>WLWF01001687.1_pt1 | contig 17296 bp, 16 predicted proteins | sample 6718331 | NCBI WGS metagenome assembly WLWF01 (sample SAMN12718692, study PRJNA515312) | sponge metagenome | isolation source: marine sponge | host: Mycale hentscheli | place: New Zealand: South Island, Marlborough, Capsize Point | collected 2003-05-01
AAGCAAGTATGTGAGCGCACTTATGTTCGTGCGGTATTTCCGAATGATCGGTATCTAATATATTACTCTCTGGGTGTGCAAAATCAACAGTAAATAAGTAAGCACCACTGTGCCATTTTTTATCTTTGCCTATGTATTTGCCGGATTGTCCGTCCAAGATATCCCAAGAATTAACAGCAGGATAGTAACTAAAAGAATTCCAAAGCTGAAGCTCATCAAGTCGTCTTCGTGGAACTTCTGTTGCCTTAAAACCCCGTTGAATAAACGCGCTAATAGGGAGGCGATAAAATACTGCACCACTCTCCATAATACAGTGAAAGAGAATAGCACGCCCAGTGATAGCTGACAGGCCGAAGATAATACAGTCTTCAACTTCTCCATGATGTTTTTTACAATCATATAAATATTCTCTTCTTATTTGAGCATATGTTACAGGAATATTTGCGTTTAAGTAAGCCATAAATTAACCTCATTTTATTTCACCCCAACTAGGACCTGATTCATAATCTACTTTGTTAGGAATTTCAAGATCTACCGCATCCTCCATAATTTTTTTTACTTTGTCTGCATGCTCTTGTGATTCAATAGATATATCAAGCTCATCATGTATTTGTATATGTGCCACAATACCTTCTTTATATAAAGCTAACATAGCTTGTTTTGTCATATCCGCTGCAGATCCTTGAATTAATTTATTTAAAGCTTTGTAAGTCATAGCTCTTCGTGATGGGTTTTCATGCCAGTAATTAATTTTTTTATTACCATCTTTGTCTTTAATAAATTCTCCTTCATCATCTTTCATATGAGGACCCATCTCTTGAAGTTCTTTCATTCTATCATAATCTTCTGCAGGTACATATTTACCCCAATCATTACCACGTAAAATAGGTTCCCATCTTGGAAATCTACATCTTCTACCTAACAAAGTTTTTATCTGACCTTTATTTTGTGAGGCAGACATAACCGCATTCATCAGTTGTTTTACAAAAGGTACTTTTGAATGATATTGATCAAATAATTCATCAGCTTTTTCTTTTGATACACCAAGCTCTGCTTGTAGCTTTGCTTTACCCATACCATAAAATAATCCTAAGTTAATTGTCTTAGCTTGTGATCTTGGTATCTCTGCCATATCTGCTACGATCTGGTGAAAGTCTGTGCTGTTATCATTTTCATATGAATCTGCAATTGTATTTACAGATGGTAATTTAAATTTTAAAGCATAGTGTGCAACCAATCTTGGTTCCTGTTGCGAGTAATCAAAACAACCCCACTTGTGATTTTTTTCTGGAATAAATAAAGATCTAATCATTGGTCCTAACACAGGATCTCTTGCAGGTATTTGTTGTAAGTTTGGATTCGAATAACTAAATCGTCCGGTAACAGTTCCGCCATCATCAGATCTAATTTGATTTATTTCCGCATGAATCCTACCTTTATGTTCATGTTTTAATATTGTATCTATGAACGTTGTACTGATCTTGTTTATCTTTCTAGCTTCTGCTATGCTTTTAACTATAGGATGTTTATGATTAGTCAAAAAGTTTTTAGTAAAGGAAGGTTCCTTTGATTTTTCAGTTTTTTCAAAACTCTCTCCAATTTTTTCAAAAACTTTGGCAATCGATCGTGCTGCCCATATTTGAACATCTACTCCTGTTTGTGTTTTTACTTGGTGCAATAATGTCTCTTCTTGTTTGGATAATTGTTCTTTCAATTTATGAGCTTGTTCGACATCAACACACACCCCTTTCTCGCGCATCTGTACAAGACAAGGAAAGAGATCAGTCTCCAAATTAAATATTTTTTGAAGATCTTGATTAATTAATTCTTCACTTACTTTATGCCAGAGCTCTAAAGTTAACTCAGCATCTTTTTCAGCATAAGCTCCTACTTCCATAGCAGGCATCTTCCACATATCTGCTTTAGGATCTAACCCTCTTTCTTTTGCAGCTTTAGTAAGTAATCCTTCACTCTTACCCTTACCTAAAAAATGCCAAGATAAAGTATTTAATGTATAAGAAAATCTATTCTCATCAATAAGTGAACATGCGATCATAGTATCTACAATAAGTCCGTTTATAGATAAGCCCATAGATCTAATCCAACATACGTCGTACATTGCATTGTGAAAAATTTTAGTAGCAGGACATTCCAATGTATCTTGGAACCATTCTAAAGTACGTTTTTTGTCCATATTGGGTCCTGTACCATGTGCGATTGGAAAATAACCAGACCATCCATCTACAGCTACCGCGATACCCACAACTTCACCAACCCCAATAACAGAACCTGATCCCATCTTTTTTAAATTAGGATCTCTTGTTTCTAAGTCGATGGCAATCTCTTTAGCTTGTCTAAGATCTGGATATTCTGATGGCTGAACCCATTCAGTTTGTGCAAGATATTTAGGTAACTTCATCTTTTCTTCCTTTTCATATCGTTTAATTTCTTAATTTCTAATTCGCAATAATGTATTATCTTTTCTAAATCTTCTACACCATTTTTTGTAAGATATCTACAAACATATTTCACAACGTTTCCCTGGAAGAACGAGAGATTATTTTTTGAAATAAATTCATACGGCTGAATGTGAAAAGATTTATAATGCTTTCCACCTATTTGTTTATCTTGTGGTTCTAGATCTTTAAATATACTACTGTCTGTCATAATTGATAACCTTTCCTTTTTATTTTTGCTTTTAGTTTATATAAATTATGTTTGGCTCTTGTCGTACCAACATACCAAACACGATGCTCTTCATCTTGCTTGTCAATACTTTTCTTTATTGCTTTCTGTATTTTATCACCTTGTTCTAAAGACAAGATTACGTTATCCTGTTCGCCACCTTTTATAGCATGAATTGTTGATACCCATATTCTTGCTTTTTCATCTAGTCTTTCTCCTCTTTCTAACATCTGTCTTATATAATTTTTTTCATTTACATCTACGTTGACAAAAGCATCATACCAAGATATCGTTCTGTCCCAAGAAACGTTTCCTGTAAATTCTTTCACATCTTTAATATTTTTTTCTTCTAATGTTTTACCACTTTTCCATAAGTCATAGAATTTTTTAGCGGAGTAAACTCTAACTTTATGACCTTTTCCTTTATTACTATCATAATATAAATTTTTCTTTTTTAATTGTTCCATTATTTTAAGCATATTACTTTTAGTTCTAGATAATATTAACCACTTACCTTTAGATAAATCTATCTGACCTAGATCTGATATATGAAATGATTGTCCTTCATTTGTTTTTGGAAAATAATCTTTTATTTTTCTTTGACCTAGTATTCGATTTACAACTACACTAGACTGATCTTGCACCGCTTTTGATATTCTTTTTGAATAACGTAATACTTTTTCTTTTGCAGGTTCATTTATAAATCTTTCTACATCTGCACCAGCCCAGGTAAAAATAGCCTGGTCATCATCTCCTGCCAAATATATATCTTTACTATTTTCTTTTAGCTTGTCGTATAATTTCCATTGTAAAGGTGAAAGATCCTGTGCTTCATCTATAAAGACTACATCAAATTTTGGAACTTTATCTAATACATTATTAATAATATCATTAAAGTCCTGTAGCTTTGCAGTTCTTTTATACTCTAAAAAATTATCATGGATATGTTTTAAAGTTTCCCATTTAATGTATTTCTTATCATGTTCATTTCTATCAAATTCTTCTCTTATAGTTATATCTCTATTGATTGCTCTACCTATCATTTGAAAATAAGGATTATCATTAGTTAAATAATGTGTTTCTTCTTTGTTAAATTTGTCAACATAGTTGACCTTTATATTTAAGAGTTTTCCTAGCTCTTCATAATGATAAGGTTGCATTATGTTTTCCTCACTTAATCTAAGAGTATGATATGAGAATGCGTGTAGTGTTTGAAAATAGGGTAATTGTTTTTCATCAAAAGGCATTCTTTCTCTAGCTTCTTTTGCAGCTTTTCTTGTAAATGCAAAATAACCTATCTTGTGTGTTGATACACCTTTTCTAACATAGGCTTTTGCTCTATTAATAAGTCGATACGTCTTACCAGTACCTGGGGGACCATAAAATTTAAATATCAAACAATGTCCTCCTTATCTTCAAACGTTAAAATTTCTTCAGGTGCTTTTTCTTTTTTAAATATATCTAAAGGAAGTTTTGCACATCTTATTGCAGGAAAATATTTACCGTTCTTATCCTTACCAGGATAGCGTTTCAGTTGACTAAACTCTGCTTGAAAATATGTTTCCAACATATGAGATGTTCTTTGTTCATCTTTCTTCCATTCATTTCTTTTTAAGTCATCAAAGTATGGTTGAAATTTAAAATAAACATATCCCTCTTCTTCTAAAACTGCGCCTGTCATAAATGAGTTATGACTTGTAGCTTGTACACCATTTAAATATTCTTTTGTAAGTTCAAATAATATTTCTCTAGGCGTGGTTCCTGATGCCGGTTTCAGTACATCCATATTAGACCACAAATCTTTTAGCATCCCGTTAAAGTCTTTTGATTTTATAGGGGGAGGTACCACTTCTATTTGAGCAGCTATCAAAGCTTTTAATTCTCTTTGTTCTATAATTTGTTTTACATTCTTCGCATGTATTGTAGCCACCTTACCATTAGGTCTTGATACATTGATGTAAAATTCAGGTTCGGGTTTATAATCTATTTTGGTAAGTCCAGATAACATAGGCCATGATTCACTAAGTTGTGAAGCCACACCAAAAGGTCTTTTAATACATTCTATCTTAGAACATTTTTTTGCAATAGGATCTAGATTACAAGTATGACCCGCTGTATCTTTCAACCATCCTTTTATCTTTGCTAATACTTTAGCATCTCCCCAGTCGTCATCATAAAGAATATAATTTCTACCCGCTTCTAATACTTTCTTTTCCCAGTTATCTTTGTATTTCTTTTTAGCAAAGACCATATAATTAAATAAAAACCTATCTCTTTCATCAGGTAATTTTTCACCCTCACCTAATTCTTTTGTGATAGCTTGTAAGCAAGGGGGTCCATCTAAAAATTCTGTAGGCCCACCTGTAAGTTCCTTCTTTACTAAATCACCTGCAATTTTTTTTAATTGCTCTTTTGTTTGTAGATTCAAACCAATAATATTTATGAAGTCTTCATATTTTATTTCTTCTCCATTTGGCATTAAAGCAATACGTTCTTTTTTATTAAAGTAAGGTAAGTTAATAAAATTACCATTGATGGGTTTACCGTCTGCATTCTCTCCTAGTTTAGTTTGTTTAGGAAATATTTCTGTGTTTGCTGGCAGACCAAAAGAAAATAATAAGGTTTCTAAAAATTCTCTAATCTCACTTGCTTGTATCTTTGTTTTTGTAAATACATAAACATGAAGTCCACCACTTTTAGATTTGATGGGTACAACAGGTAAATCATTTTCTTCTATAATTTTTAGATATTTAGATGCATTGAAATTTTTATAATCAGGATCTATATCTATAGCTCCAAATGATGCCATACCATCATCATCACAAGGTTGAATACCAATAGATTTTTTACCTTCTAAATGATCTTGATAATCTTGTTTTAGTACAGGAGAAGAAGACCAGCCATAGTCACCAGGCTTGAATTTAATCTTACCGGACTCTGGATCTTTGTAACCATTATCTATGTTGCAGAAACCATAGTTACGTTTTAACCCTGTAAAGTATGTAATGAACTCTTCCATAATATGAAAAGGGGCGACCGAAGCCGCCCCAATCGATTACACAATATCCTGTGTAGACTGATTGTTCTTTTCGTATTTTGGTTTAGCTGATCCCTTAGCTACAGATTTCTGTAACTCTTGAGCAATCAAGTATACATCAGCATCTTCTTTTTTACTTACATCTAAATTTCTTGCTATAGATGGTTTGTAAACATGCCAACTTTTACTTCCAGCTGTTCTACCTACAGTTTTTAAATTATAAACTGCAGCATATGAAGCTGGTTGATAAGGACCTTGATCATCTTTAAATCTAAGATTCTTAATCAGATTGTTAAGTTCTCTTGCTGGAGATAAGTTTGAAGATCTCATAGGCATAACACAAGGTCTCATCTCGTCATTGACAAGAGCCAACACATAAAAGTATGCAGTTTTTTCTACATAATTTCCGTTGGGTAACCTGTATCTACCATTTCTTTCTTCAACAGCATCTGCTGGTATCTCTAAATGAGTTCCAACAGGAGCAGAAGCACTATCGCCTCTCTCTTGCCATTCAGGATATCTTGTCTGTGCGTGAGCAATTAAGACATTGATACCATCTTTTTCTCCATCAATTAACTGACCAAGACTTGCTGCATATATCATTCCAGGTTTTGCACCTTCGACATATTTAGCATCTCTTGAATTACATTCAGGGGATAACTGATGTAGGATTTTCAGAATCGGTGTTGATACGTCATCTGATTTAATCTCTTCGGCTCCTTTACCGGAATCACCTCTAAGATTAATTGTAGATAGTGCACCTGCACTATTCTTCTTTTCTAGACTTTTTTCTGTTTTCACGTCTACTCCTTTGTTAGTTTATTAGTCTATTAGTTTACCTTTTAACTTCGTTTGATTTCCTTCAAACGTCCAAAATAGTTCGGATGGAACTTCTTTACCAGATTTTTTCCAATCTTCCAATACTACTTTTAGAGTAGCAGGGTGAACAGCCTCTTTTTGAGTCGGTTCATAGCCCTGCTCTTTTGCAAGGGTAGCATACGCCATTGCCTTGTTGTCTTCGCCCTGGCCAAAGGTAACGATAATATTGTTTTTAACAATATCACCTAAGCCATTGTTTCGAAGCCATTGATGTGCCTCAGCTTTTTTGTCTGCTTTTATAGTGGCACTAAAAATATCTTTGATGGATACTTCAGATCCATCTGCTAGTTTTAAAGTTTTTAAGTTCATATCCATCATCATTTTTGGAATGACGATATTACTAAAATTCTTTTCTTGTTCTTTTAATTCTTTAATTTGTTTTTCTTTAAGTTCGATTGAAGCTTTTACAGTTTTTAATTTCTCTAATTCTTCAGATAACTTTTTAGGATCTATTACGTCTGATTGATCAGGCGCATCTTCTCTTAAATTAATTGTCATATTTCCTCGCTTTCATGCAAAGTAATATAATGATTATTTTTCTAAAGTCAAGTTTATTTTTGATGGAGATTAATTTCTATTGTGTAATAAGTTTTTTCTTGTCTATCCCATTTTAGAAATTTATATTTACCGCCTGTAATATCAGAAACTATTGAACACGCTACACCAATTATGGCAGGATCTCCTGTTAATAATAAATAATCATTTGGTGTGTAGTTTTTTAGAAGCATTCTAAGTTTCATTATTAGTGGTCCGGGTGAAAAAACAATTTGTGAAAACTCTGGAAGCAATGACACAATTTCGCCATATTGTTGTGCACCAAGTACATTGTACTTAGGCATTCCTTTTGATGTTCCTGGTATTTCTTGTATTAAATATACTTTAGGTCTAGTACCTGCTGACTTTAGTTGTGCATAATCATTCATAGTTTTACTTTCTTGACATTAAATTCTAATTACTATATACGTCTTTTCAGAAAGAAAAGCAAATATGTTTTACAAATTTAAAACGAAGCCATTTGAGCATCAACTCAAAGCATTAAAAATGTCTTGGGATAAAGAAAATTTTGCCTATTTTATGGAGATGGGTACAGGTAAATCTAAAGTCCTTATTGATAATATTTCTATGCTTTATGACAAAGGTAAAATCAATGGAGCTTTAATTATTGCTCCTAAAGGTGTGTATAAAAACTGGGCAGACTCTGAAATACCTACACATATGGCTGACCATATAGAAAAAAAGGTTGTTCTTTGGAGAACATCAGAAACATCAGCTAAATATAAAAAAGAATTAGCTTCGTTGTTTAGTACAGGTACAGATTTTCATGTTTTAATTATGAATGTGGAAGCTTTTTCTAGTGATAAAGGAACAGCTTTTGCTAAGAAATTTTTATCCTGTCATAAGACTATGATAGCTATAGATGAATCTACTTCAATTAAAACACATACGGCTAAGAGAACTAAAAATATTAACTCTTTAAGACCTCTTACAAAATACAGAAGAATACTTACAGGTTCTCCTGTAACTAAATCACCATTAGATTTATTTTCACAATGTTTTTTTCTAGACCCTGAATTATTAGGACATGGTTCTTTTTATACTTTTAGAGCTAGATATGCTGTGATGAGAAAAATTAATGTATCCGGTAGATCTGTAGAAATTGTAGTAGGCTATATTAATCTTGGTGAATTATCAGAAAGACTAAAACCTTTTTCTTATAGATGTTTGAAAGATGATTGTTTAGATTTACCCAAGAAAACATTTACAAGACGTACAATAGAACTTACACCTGATCAAAATAAAGTTTATAAACAAATGAAGCAAGAAGCTTTAGCGTTTTTAAATGGTAAGATGGTATCTACTAACACTGTTATTGTTCAATTAATGAGACTACATCAAATCACTTGTGGTCATTTTACATCTGATGATGGAGATATACAAAATCTAAAAAATAATCGTATCACTGAACTTATGAATATTCTTGAAGAGATGGAAGGCAAAGCTGTAATATGGGCACATTATAGGCACGACATAGATATTATAGTTAAAACCATTGAAAAAAAATACCCTGGTTCTACGGCTACTTATTTTGGTGACACGTCTACAGATGATAGGCAAAAAGCTATTAAAGATATTCAAGATCCTAATAGTAAAGTTAGATTTTTAATTGGTACACCACAGACAGGTGGTTACGGTATTACGCTTACAGGTGCCTCGACAATGATTTATTATTCTAATGGTTATGATCTTGAAAAGAGACAACAGTCCGAAGCAAGGATAGATAGAATAGGTCAAGAAAAACCTATGACTTATATTGACATTATTGCGGAAGACACAATAGACGATAAAATCGTATTAGCCCTCCGCAAGAAAGTGAACATCGCCACAGAAATTATGGGCGAGGAACTTAAAGCTTGGATTTAATCAACCTTAAGCTTTTTTATTTTTTTCTCTCTTATATTTTTTAGAGAAATACTTAACATACCATTTTCAAATTTTGCTTTTTCACATTGAAGATGATCTGATACTTGCATTTTTTTTATAAAATGTCTTTTAGCAATACCTTTTCTTACATAGTTTTTAGGAGAATCTTCTTTTGATCCACCTTCTACCGTAAGTATATTGCTATCCACAGTAACACTAATACTGTCTTTGCTGTATCCCGCTAAAGCCATTTCTAAAACGTAATTTTTATCATCAACTTTTATTACATCAAAATGTGGATATGGCGCTGTATTTTGATTAAAGTATTCCAGACTTCGGAACACACTATCAAAACCAACACTATAATTTAGGAAATCTCTTAATCTATCACTATACATTTTAACCTCCTCGTTAGACTGTTAATAGTAAATAGGCCCTCCTAAAAGCGACCTAAGGTTAATATAAGTATAATTATAGTTTTTGCAAGAGCACTAAAATAACACCACCCATACCTGTGATGACTGCTCCCATAGATACTAATAATATTCTTTCTACTCTAGTAATTTGTGATTCTAATTTATGAATTTTGTCGTGAGTTTGTTTCTGCATAATTCTGCAGAGTTTTTCGTGTGAGTCTATTCGTTGTAGTGCGTTGTCTTTAGTCATTATGTTGATCCTTGCACAGAACTAAAACTTTCACCTTTGCTTGTATCTGGTCCTTCCATAAAACCAGTGTCATCTCTCATTGAAGACTGATAACCACCTGTTCTGTTTGCTCTATTTGAATCTCGCATTGCATCTGCTGCAGATTGTCTTGCAGCTTCTTCTTGTCTTTGTTGCTCTTGTAATCTAGCTAAATTTTTAAGTCCTACTTGTAGTCCTGCATCTCTTCTTTCAAGCATATTTCTTATACGTGAATCTCTTCTTCTTGAAGACCTTGCAGGATCACTGTAATAACCACCTGCCGCATTTAATTTATCAAGTTGTTCAGCAGTATACATATTACCATATTCGTCCATTGTTGCTGCACCTGCTCCAATGTAAGGAGCATTAAATAAATCTCCACCTTTTATTAATCCTGCTATTCCACCAGCTAATGCACCCATGGGTCCTAAAAGCATTCCACCCGCTCCACCTAAAGCTTGTGATGCAATTGATCTACCCGCTACATCTTTAAAACCAGCTACGCCTTTACTAGCTATATCTCCAACTAAATCTCTAAGAGAAAAAACACCCTGTTCTTCAGGTTGAAATTGACCAGCGTTCTGTGATTCTAGATCATCTTCTGCTAAATATTGCATCTGAGGTGTATTATAAATACCTAATTCAGGTTGACCTGATCTTATATCTCCAAACAGTCTATCACTAAAAAAATCTTGAATAGTGGGACCAGTACCAGGAATCTGTGGTTGAGTCATGAACTCTGAATATCTTTGTGCCATTAAGCTAATCCTCTTTGTCTAAGTTTAATCATTTTTTCCTCTTCTGATAATAAAGCACCCTCAGTGGGTGTCAAGCCACTTTGCATAACATTAGGTGTTTGTTGTTGCATAGAGCTTACTACTTGAGGATTTGGCTGTGGTTGAGGTGGTAATGGTGCTGAAACTTGATCTGGTGTGCCTGGTAAATAGTCTTCTAATCTAAGGTTAAAATCTTTATTTATATTTAAATTTCCAAATTGTTTATACATTCTTCTTATAATAGGTAAAGCTTGTTTAAAAGGATTAGGCTGACCTGTTTCTCTAGCTATCTCAAAAAATTTATTTTGTATGGCTCTTGATGGAAAATAAGGTTTGTATTTGTTTCTTGTAAGGAAACCAAAGTCTGACTTCATACCTCTCTTATCAAAAGTAGCAGCAGTTTTTTGTTTTGAAAGACCCATAGTACCAACATTTTTTCTATGCATATTCATTTCTTTAGCATTTAAAAAGAGTTGTTGATTAGCTACAAAATATCTTTCAATAACTTCTTCCATACTTTTCATTGGTTTTAAAGTTCCTTCAGGTCCTCCTGTAAATTCTTTTGTAGAATTTCTCACTCCTTGTTGATATTTATTAATATGAAATCCTAAAGCTTTTTCTGGTTTAACAGGTATTAATTTAAACCCAAACACACCAGCAAGAGCTTCATCTATTTCAATTACGTCTCCGTTATCATCTAACTGACCTGTAGCTGAATTATAAACTTTTAATAATTGTTTATATTGAGGAGCTTGAGTTGACACTACATGTTTAAATCTTCTCATCCATTTTTCAGAATCAGGTGTGTTCTCTGTATATAATTGATATCCTTCTCTAGTTCTTCCACCTCTTAAAACAATATCTGCCATAGCTTCTGTAAAAATAGATTCACCAATAAAAGGATCAGCTGTTTCTGCTGCAGCTTGTGTTAAACCATCTACGATTCCTTTCATTAAAACTTCTTCATTATCTATTCCTTTTTGAACAGCTCTTAGTAAAGTTGTAAAAGGTCTAGTTAATGTGTCATAAACATTATTACTACTCCAATCACTATAAGATAATTCACCAGTTTCAGGATCTTTAACTTTAATTAATTGAGAATTTTTAGACCATGGTGCTACTCCAGATTGTTGAACAGCTTTAGCTTCTTCATCACTTACACCGAAAATAGCTTGAGTTCCATATACGACACCGGCAGGCAGTGCTGCAAAAGCAGTTGAACCACCAACTAATCTAGCAAGTCCTTGACCTTTCATTGGATTTGTACTTGTAAAATAATTTAAACTCCCTGTTTTAGGATCTTTAATATCTCTTAAAGCTTGTTTCATTATACCAAAACCTGTTCTAAATACTTCTGATGGCCATGACATAAAATTTCCAACAGGAGTTGCTCTTGCAGCTCTTACAAAATCACCAACATAAGCATAGTTAGGGATTGTATTTTTTACAATATTAGCAGCTTCTTCTTTTACTTGTTGTGCTGTCTTTTTAATACCAGCCTTTTTGTATATATCACTTCTTCTTGCAACTTCTGTTTCATACATAGTAATTTTCCAAAAATCATCTTCTGCAATATAAGCATCTTGCATAAACGCTGCACCTTTTCGACCAGCTCTTTTAGTAGCTTCACCTATTTTACCTAAAGAATTTAACATTGGTTTTAAAATAGAATCTGTTGCAACATTACCATCTTCAAAAAATTTAGCGTCACGCATTAGGTTTTTAATATCACCCATTCTTACGTTTGTGTTTGTTACACCTAGCTCTAAATACTCTCTATATTTTGCCATAGCTTTTGGATCTCTTAAACCAAGGTTTAAAGTTTTTCTAGCTTCATTCATTCCTTTAACCATATAAACAGGGTTAGCTAATGCACCGTTAGCTAATGCAAAACCTGCAGATGAAAAGAAATTTCTAAAGTGAGTAGGCACAGATAAAATTGTTTTTGCATATTGTGAAAAAGCTTTAGGAGTTAAGAATAAATTTCTGTAAGCCCAAGATGCTGACTTTGCAAATTCATTACTACTTTCTCCTCTCATCCATTGAGATACTCTTGATGCATTACCAAAAGCTTCTGCTATTTCTTTTGTTGTATATTGACCCTGTAATCTATTTATCAATACACCATCATTAAAGTATTCTTGTACATAAGGATCTATTTTTACAATTTCTCTATTAGGTAAATTTTTTCTTGCATCTACCGGAGAAGAAAAGAAAAAACCTCTAGCACCTGCTGGTGTAGCAGCTGTGGCTGCATCTTTTAAAGCTTGATCTGTATCTAGTATTTCATCAAACACTTGATTTTTTCTAGCTATAGTTCCTAGTCTATTCATACCTTCAAAGATAGAATATCTAGCGTCTTCTACTTCACCAAATAAATTTCTAAAAATTTTACTTCCTTTACCTATTACTTTTAATTCTTTAGATCCATCTGGTAATTCTTTTTCTAAAGTTTGTGCAAACGTTTTTATATTTTCAGGTGTATCAGCTCCTTGTGATAAATTATCATATCTAAATGTAGGAAGTTTAGTTTTTGGATTGTAAGCTTTTGCTTGATTTAAAACATTGTTAACAAGCATTTCTGCTTCTTCTTCAGTAATAGGGTTTTTATTTTTAGCTGCATATCTAATAAATAATTCTTTTGCTTTCATCATAGCTTCATCTGTTGGTTTATATCTTGAATAGAAACCAAAATTTTCATTTTGAAATATTCTATAAGTTGTACCAATATATTGTTTAACTCTATCTCCCATTAACTGTTTAAGATTAATTTGTAATTTTTTACCAGGCGCAGCTGTCATGCCTACAGATCCTTGAGCTGTGATATCCATTAATTCACTAAATTTTGTTCTTACTCCATTTAAAGAATTAACAAGACTAGTTATAGTTTTATTATCTGCATTTAATTTCTTAGATGTTTTAATAAAATTGTTTAAAGTTTGTTTTGGTATACCTTTTTTTAAATCTCCTTCAAACATAACGTCATTCATTTCTTTTAAAAAAGCTCCTCTACCATCTTCAGTAGATTTATTTAAAAAAGATTTAACTTCAGGAAACATTTTATCTACATCTTTATCGATTCTTTTTACTTTTTCCATGGCAAAATTTGTATCTGCCATTAACCTTCCTTTTTCTGTTCTTTGAACATCAAAAACTTCTTGAGGTCTTGCTCCTCTTGGTCTAAAAAAACTTCCTATTTTATCAAAAGTTCTTTCTAATTTTTTATTACTGTAAGCAAGCTCCTTGCCTCTCGTTGCTAGTGCTTTAATACCAGAACCTGCTCCAGCAAAAGCATATATTGCAGGTATAGCTTCTGCACCAAATTTTATTCTATTTAATAATTTTCTTGCTGCATCAGCAGAAGGATCAGCCTGTACATCTCTATCTAATTCTGTTGGTCCTGCTTCAAAGACATCACCAATCGTTCCTATGTTTTCTACATCAGCAACTAATGTTTCTCCTGCTGCACCACCTGCAGCTATAGCTGCAAACTTTTGTTTATTAGATAATTGATTTAATTGTTTAGCTTTACCAGCTCCTTTTAATAAATTTTTTGCTCTTGGATTTAAATATCTTCCTGCTTTTTTTGCTTTAAGTGCTTTGGAAGCTAAAGTAGTTGCAAGCTTTGCACCTGCTGCTGAAGGCACACCTATTTGAATTAAAGCTTCAACAATTTTACCTGCTGCAGCTTCTTGAGCTGTTTCTTCAAAAATATTAATTTTATCAAAAGCTTGTTCAACTTTAGTAGCGTAATCAGTTCCTGCTCCTAAATCTATAAGCTCTGCACCTAATGAGATAACACCTTCCGGTACTTTAATAATACCTGAAGCTATACCTGCCATCGCTGAATTAATTTGACTTATTTCGTTATTATCTTCTGGTGGAGCTAATGTTTCTATCTCAGCTGCGAAAAGTTCGCTTGACATATTATTCTCCTGTTGATTCTTTGACTGTATCTAATAGAACTAAATTACCGTTTTCATCAATTTGTTTCATTACTCTAAGTTCTTTATCATAAAAAACCGAGCCTACAGGAGGATTTTTATTTTCTATTTGTTCATCTGTTAAGGGATTACCGCTTGCATCTTGCATAACTTGTTTAAAGCTTGTACCTATACCTTTATCTTGTAAACTCATAAGTTGTTGAACAAGAACAAAAGCTTCGTTTGCATCAAAACCTGGTTCTTTAGAATAAAAATCAAGTAAAGTTTTTTGTCTTCCATAATAACTACCTGATTCATAACCATCTTTACCTGTTTTTTCTTTTAATTGTTTTGCAATGTCAAACTCAAGACCTTTTAATTTTGCTTGTTGCTCTGATCTCTTACCAGCAAAAGACTCACTTAAAGCTTGTTCTGTAGGTTCTTGAAAAGCTTTAGCTAAATTACCTAAAGTTCCGCCACCACCTGTTTGAGACATACCTCTTAAACCTCCAGTAATTAAAAGTTTAGTAAGTATTTCATCTTTTGAGGGAGACATTCCTGAATAAATTTCTCTATACTTGTCTACTACTTCACCACCTGTTATATAATTTTGTCTAGGTTTAATCCCAGTCATAATACCTTCCATGACTTCGCCACCTTTTCTAAACATAGGTCTTTTTAATATTCTACTCATTATTAATTACCTTGTATCAATCTGTAGATGCCCGCTAATGTAGCACCTGTACTTAAACCTGTTTGTAATGCAGTAGGTGAAGGAGATGTCATAGTTTTTTCTCCACCAGGATATCCTGCAATTAATTGTGTAACACCACCACCTAATCTTTCAGCAGCTTCCAAAGGTTGGAAAGCTTGTCTTTGTGCTAACTGTTGTTGCGCTGATAGTTGTTGTTGCTGTCTTGCTTGTTGTTGACCACCTAATGTTGTTAATGCACCAATTTGTTGACCTACTAACGCAGGGCTTTGTTGCGCTAAAGTTAAATTTCTTTGGAAATCTTGTTGCGCTAAATTTTGTGCTTGTGAAAAACCTTGACCTAATAATTGAGCTTGTAACGCAGCTCTATTTCTATCTGATGCTGCTTGATACTCAGCTCTTTGTACACCTTCTCTACCACCACCAAAAGCTCCAGCGCCGATAGCTTGAGCTGCTAATCCTGGTAAACCTTTTTGTGCCTGTATATCATATTCATCTAGTGTTGTTTTAATAACATCTTGTTGATATGGTGACATATAATCTTTGTATACATCAGTCCCTGTCATGCCTTGAGCTTGTTCTAAAAAAGGCATAAAGCTACCAAGACCTTTATCTGCTGTAGCTAAACTTTCTGCTAATGTTGTTAATGATCCAGGTCCAGCAACAAATTGCTTACCCATAATTTGTGATAAATCTTGTTCTTTAAAACCACCTATTGCTTTTGTAAGATCATCTAAATACGTCTTACCTGCTGCTTCAATAAATTCTGCTGGTGCTTGTCTAACTGTTTGGACTTCTGCCATTATACTCTTCCACCTTTTTCTAACATTTTCATTTGATCGTACATCCTTTGAGCGCCTAGTTCAACGTCTCCGTCTCCCATGCCTCGTACAGCATCTGCTGTAAATACGAATTCGTTATTAGATAACATCGCTGGGATATCATCTTCTTTTTCTTTTATACCAACTGGCGGTATAAATCCACCATTATCTCTTAAATCTAGTTCTTTTACACCTTTAGGGTTTTGTCTAATAGGTAGCCCCTCGATGCCCGCTGCTTGCATAGCATTCTCGCTAGCTGTATCCATTTTACCACCCATAGCTACTTCATCTCTATTCATACTTTGATCTCTCATATATCTTTCATATTCTCTAATCATATCTTCCATTTGCTTTTGTTTCATGTACTTTTCTTTACCTGAAAAATATTCTTCTGGAGACATAGTGCCATCACCATATTGCATTCTACCACCATATGCTTGATTTTGTCTTTGACCATACTCTGCTATTTGAGAGTTAACAAATTGTTCTACTTTTTCTGGTTGGTTTCTTAGTTCAGGATTTAAATTAGTATAGTATTGAGTTAAGTATGATTTTAAAGCGCCTGTGTCTCTAGTAAGAGCTTGTACTTCTTCTTCTGATTTACCTGCCATAGCTCCACCAAATAATCCACCTAATGCAGTTATTCCTAAAGCTGTTCCTGTCTTACCAGATAAAAATTCTGGAACCATTCCAGCTGCTTTCTTTTTTAAAACAGTTCCTAAAGTTGAAAAATTACTTAAACCTCCAGCTCCACCTAAAGCACCACCAGCATAATAAGCACCTGCAGCTAATAATGCAGCTTTACCTAAATCAGAGCTTGCAATATCTTTGACAGCTCCAACTGCTTTTTTACCAAGTTTTTTAAGTGATTTAACAGGATTAAAAAAACCAGTTCGGCTTCCCATATCAACACCTTTGATACTACCACCACCAATACCTTCTTTTGAAAGGCTCATGATTCCGCCACCTTCGTATAATTGTCTTTTCATCTGTCCTCTAGATATTGTCATAATTTAGCTAATTGTTAAAGCAGGCTTTTGATACCTGGAATTCTAACTTTACTTGGTTTTTCCAAATAAATCAAGGCTTGGCATGATAACTTTGATATCTCTTCTAATGTCTTGTTCTGGAACGTTTTTAGCCTTCCATTCTTGATCATCTTTATATACTTCGCCTGTTTTTAAGTTAGAAATAGTCTCTATTATCTTCTCTGGTTTTAATGTTTGCATGGTTTCCTATGTTCTATCAAACTCTAATATTGCAACTGTACCTTCAAAAATATCAGCCGTAGCTGCTTGTAGTTGTAATTTGTCACTTTCTTCTAATATAATAGTGCCATCTGCTATAGATTTAGAGTC
>WLWF01001688.1_pt1 | contig 17288 bp, 25 predicted proteins | sample 6718331 | NCBI WGS metagenome assembly WLWF01 (sample SAMN12718692, study PRJNA515312) | sponge metagenome | isolation source: marine sponge | host: Mycale hentscheli | place: New Zealand: South Island, Marlborough, Capsize Point | collected 2003-05-01
AATATGATAAAATTAGATGTAAGTGGCAATCTAGTATGGGTGGACGACCTAATAATAATAATATGTCATTACTGAAAATAGATGTAAATTTATTTAATCAAAATTTATAGTGAATGATCCTCTCCTAACCTGTAGATGTCCTGAATTTATTTTAGGTTTGTAGTAGTAATAGCAACCTCCACGCTTCCACTTATCTCTGTTCTTTAGATAATATTTACTCATATTTATTCTTCTATATATCTCTTACATATAAAATATTTTTTAGAAAAACGAAAAAATAATATAAACTATAAGTAAAAAGATGGAAGACATAGAAAAAGAGTTGGAAGCTAAAAGTATTGAGAGAACTGGTGATGAAATTGTTGAAGAAGTTGAGGAAGTTGTTGTTGATAATGACGAGAAACCCGTAATAGAGGAGGTAGTAGTAGAAGAAAAACAGGAGCATCATAAAGAGGTGATAGAGAAAAAACCAGCACCTAAAAAATCAAAAAAGGTGAGATCACAGAAGCAAATAGAGGCTTTTGAAAAGGCACGTAAGAAAAGAGCAGAATCAATCGCTTTGAAGAAAAAGCAGAAGGAAGAAGAAAAAGTGCAAAAGAAAGAAGATAAAAAGCAAGAACGTATACATCCATCACCAACACCAAAACCTATTAAAACACAGGAAGTAGATTTTGTTAAACCTATATCGCAGGGTGCTCCACCACAGCCTGTAGCAACAGAGCGGGTTGTAAATAATTATTACTACTATGGCGTTCCACCAGAGCATCAATTGAATATAGAGAAACCAAAAAAGAAATCAAAGAAATCTAGGAGACCACCTACACCTACTTCTAGTGAAAGTGAGAGTAGTGATGATGATTATGATCCTCATCCACCATCACCAGCTAAACCACAGCCACAATATTACGAGACACCCAGACCTGCTGCTTATAAATTTAGTTATGCTTAAAATATAATTTTATTTTATTATATATATTATAATGACTCAAATCAAAGAGGAGGAATATGATAAGAAAATTGTAGTTTCCGCAACAAAATTTAGTTGCGATGATGTTGATACTACTATACCAAAACCATTACCACAAAAAGGCGGTTTCGCTATGTTAATTGTTGGACGTCCAGGTTATGGTAAAACTAGTTTAATTAATTCGCTAGTGTGTAAAGCAGGTAAAAACTTTAATAGAAAGTTTGATAGAGTGTATATATGGTCACCGTCTATGATTACTCAAGAAGGAGACCCATACGAGATGATTCCTGAAGACCAGAAGTTTGAGAGTGCTACATTAGAAAATATACAGGGAGTATTAGATGAAATTAAAGATTCAGGAGATAAGGTATTATTTATCATGGATGATGTTATTGCAGATATTAGAGGAAAAGGCAAAGGTGAAATAGAAAATTTATTACAAAAAATATTTTTTAATAGACGCCATCTCGCAGGTTATGGTGGAAGTGTTAGTATCATTGCTACATCACAAACCTATAATAAAATAGATCCAAAATTGAGAAAAACTGCAAGTGCTCTAATCCAATATAAACCACAAAAAAAAGAAATAGAAAATATTTATGATGATATGATAAATTTACCGAAAAAAGAATTTTCAGATGTATTGAGATACATCTATCAAAAAAAGCATGATTTTATGTTTGTAGATACTCAATTACCAGATGATAAACAAATACATAAAAATTTTAATCAATTAATTATAAGTAGTCCAAACATTATGGAATTTGGGATTGGGGATTAATTTCCAATGAAGTATCTAGTGTTTCTGGTTCAGGTTCTGGTTCTGGTTCTGGTTCTGGTTCTTCAGCTATAGGTTGTTTATTTTTATTTTTATTTTTTGTACATTCTACTCTGTAGGGTTTTATTGCTTTTAATCCATTACAAATAATGGGTTTTCTCACCTCTTTATATTTTCCCTCAAATTTTTTATTAAAAAAATTAATGATATCTAAATCTATATTAGGAGATGATTCTAATAAATTATCATATTCAGCCCTACATATCTTTAAAAAGTCTCTACAAGGTTTTCTTTTCTTATCCTGTAATGATAATTCTATTTCTATAGTTCTACTTAATTTTGACCACGCCAACGCTGATATCCTATGACCCTCATAAATTTCAGCATATTTTAAGAATGCAAGAAGAGTTCCCAATATACCACACGCAATATTTAATGTTCCCACACCAGCAGAGAACCCATGCTGATAATCTACAGGAACATAACTATCTGTTGCAAAATTTGCTGTTCCTGTTAAAGTTGATAAAATAATAATAGGTATTTGTAGATGATGATATTTTTTTTTATATTTTCTCGTTGAGTAATTATGCAGATAACTATAACACATACTTATTTCACCCCATTCTGATAATAATTCCTCTATTTCACAACTCCACTTTTCTATTTTATCTGGTAGTGGTCTAGGTGTAGGTATATTTTCCATATTTTATATATATATAAATATTTTTATTGAGACATTCCATTCATGCTAGGATTAGTTTCTGATTCAGGTTCAGGTTCTGGTTCAAATTCTATTTCTTCTATAGGATCATTATCAACATTATAATCATCAAAATCTGTTAAATCAGATATAGGTATTAAATAATGTTGGATACAGTTGTAACCAACTAATTTACACTTAAAAGACATATCCTGCTTTAACTCAATAATTTTAGAGCAATCTGTAAAAACAAATAATAGAAATACTCTATATCCTTCATCTAGCTTTAGCTGTGCCGCCATAACCTTTGCTGATGTAATTAATGTTTCATCATATTTATCACTCGCAATTTTTCTGCCTTTAACCTCAACTATCATCTTTTTCTCCTCATCACAGAAATTAAAAAGTTAGTGTTAAAGTGTTTATTTAGTTTAGGTAATGCCTCATCCTCAATTTTACGTCCATATTCCCAGAGTGTTTTATTAAAAGGCATTATTATATAATATATACTTTTATTAATAAAAAAAATGAAGATTTCTAAACACAAATTAAAATATAATTATTTATATAATGAGTTTCAATCCTGAAGCAGGTAGTGAAGGTGAAAGAAGACGTTTACAGCAGTTTCTACTACAGCGTGGAGCTAGATTTGAGCCACAGGATATAGATAGAATAAGATTAATACAAGCACAGAAATTAGCAGGTAAACTCCCTGTATCAGAGAAATTAAGTAGAGAGCAGAAAAAGAAAAAGCGAAAGGCTAGGCGAAAAAAGAATTTAAGAAGTGAGGTTGCGAGAGGGATAAGAGAACAAAAAAGATTTAGGGAAGGTGAAAGGCGTGATAAACCTGAAGAAGAACCTAGAATAGTAGGAGAACCTAGAGTAGTTGGAGGTGTAGACCCTGAAGTAGAAGCACGTAGGTTAGATTTACAGCAACAAGCATTACAGCAAAGACAAATACAAGCCATAGCAGATAGACGCTTACAAAGAGAGTTACAAAGAGAGGAATTAGCAGTTCGGCGAGGTGAATTAGCAGCAGCAAGAGCAGAAAGAGCAAGGATTGCTGGATTACCTCCACCACCAGCAGGACCTATATTTCCACCAGCACCACCAGCTGATGTTCGCATAGGAGATATCGCACCTGTAATTAATGTTCCAGCAGCACCACCAGCACAAATAATATTCATGCCTGATAGACCAGAACCTAATATCAGAGATGATTTAAGAGCGGCAGCAGGAGAGTTAGGTGCTGAATTAAGAGGTCAAAATAGAGAGTTTCATGAAATTTTAAGAGATGAAGCAGCAGCCTTTAGAGCAGAATTACAACAGAATGTAGAGGAAGTGAGTGCCAGACAACAAGCACAGGACGAACAGGGAAGAGCAGATGTGGCGAGACAGGATGCCCAATTTCAGGATGTCTATGAAAGATTTGGACAACAAGAGGCAGCAATAGGTGAATCAAGAGATGCTGTTATAGATGAAATAAGGGCACAAGAAGAGCGAATAGCAAGAGCAAGAGATTCTCCTCCACCTGATTTTGATGAGTTAGTTATAGATGTAGATGAATTTGAGAGGTCAGCTAGAGCAGGATTAGCTGCTGCTGGATTATCTCCTGCTGATTTAACATTATCTCCTAGGTCTCCATCATTAGTAGGTTCTGTTAGAGCAGACCCTGATAATGTAGTATTAAGACGTCCTCCTGCTTCACCTTCACCTGAAATAGAAACGCCTATAGCAGAAGGTATACCACCTACTCCTAGTGTTAGATTAACTTCTACTCCAGAAGAACTAGAACCAGCACCACAACCTGAAAGAGCAGAGATAGAAGGGGGCGGTCCATTAGATTTACCTAGTGTAGTTATTGATGCTAGACCAGCAATAGATAGATCATTAGAAGATGATTTATTAGCAAGTGAAGCATCTAGAGCGAGATTTGAGGCAGACAGAGGAACACCTCCTGTAATAGAAACACCAGTAAGACAAGGACCTTCACCAAGAACAGAAGCAATAAGAAGGTCTCAAAGTGCACTAAGACAAATTTTAGAAACTAGTGGAAATAGAGGTGAAATAGCAGCACAGGAAGAAGAATTAGATGATTTACTTGATGATATTGAAGCACGACCCGAAGTAAGATTAGCAACTGATAGTCCTCGCCAAAGTGAAGTTCCAGTCGCTCAAAGGGTAGAAAATTTAGAGGGGTTACAAGAGAGGTCTGGTGGAACTTCTTCTGCTCAACAAAGATGGGCTGATTTAGAAGCTGAATTTGCTGCGGCTGAAGAACGTCTAGGTGAAGATATTGGAGGCATACCTCCATCACCAACTCCAAGAGTAAGATCACCTGAACGTCAAGAGGTAGGGGGAGCAAGAGGTGAATTTGCAGCAAGAGTAGAACCTTTATTAGTTAGGACACCACTAGGTAGAGTTGAAACCGTTGATGAACCAGGAGTAGCATCAGCAGGAGGTGCACGTGTATTAGAAGGTGATGGATTTGTTGAACCAGTTGAACTTTCACCACAAGAATTAGAAGCAGGTGAAGAACCATTATTAGAAGAAGTAGGTCAGGTTAAAAATAAAGCACAATCTAGAATAGATGTCTCAAAGAGAACATTCGCAGGAGCACAGGATACTATATTTAGTGATGTGAGACCAGGACCAAGAGGACCGAGAGGAGGAGGAAAAGGTGGAATAGGTTTTAGGGTTAGAAATAATACAGATAAAAGACTTAAAAGAGTAGAACCTGGAGATGTTGTTAATGTATTGGGAGGTCACGCTGGTAATGTTGTTAAATTAGATACAGGGGCTGGAACAGCAGGAACACGAGTTGGTAATGCTCCTTTCCAAAGATTAATTGATGATGGATCATTCTTATTTGAGGAGGGACATAGACACGAGTTAGGAGGACACTTTGACGAAAACCCATATGGACCGCCTGTTGAACCAGCATTAGGAGCAGCAGCAGGAAGTTTAGAAGAGGAATTAGAAGAGGTTGAGGCTCAACCTGAAGTTGAACTAGAAGAAGAATCACCTGGTCTTTTACAGCAGGGGGCAGAAGCAGTAGGTGGAGCATTAGGAACAGGTGCGAGATTTGCTGGAGGATTAGCACAAGGTGTTGGTGAAGGACTATACGCACAATTACCAACAGCACAGGAGGTAGGTGCTGGATTAGGACGTGCTGGTGTAGCAGCAGTTACAGGAGCAGGTAGATTGGCGGCAGGTGCTATAGGTGGAGCACTAGAAGGAGAAGATGAAGAACCATAAAAAAAATATATATATATATTTATATAATGACATTAACTTACAAACAAAAATTTAACAAAAAATATAACTTTAAAAAAGATGAAGACCATTCTTTAGCTGAAATATCAAAAATAACTGGTTTTAAAAAAAGTGGTTTACAGACTATATATAATAAAGGGATAGGTGCTTTTAAAAGCAATCCAAAATCAGTAAGACCTAGTGTTAAATCTGCCGACCAATGGGCAATGGCTCGCGTGTATGCGGCGTTAGATCCTAAATCAAAAGCACATAAAATAGATAAATCACATCTTATAAAAAAATAATAGATATATTGTATATAATAATAATGCCTATTTCCATGAAGATAGTAGAAGCACAGGTGAAGACAGGGAAAAGATATACAGCGGTGTTTAGGTTACATAAAGGAGGAAAGGTTATTAAGATAACTCACTTTGGACAGCGTGGAGGAAAAACGTACATAGATGAAGGTGATAAAAAAAAAAGGACTGCTTTCAGAGCGAGACACAAAGGCGACTTAAAGACAAAGGATTTTAAGAGAGCAGGCTACCTCGCCTACTTCCTGCTATGGGGACAGCATACTTCACTAAAAAAAAACATAGAAGATTATAAATCAAAATTTAATCTAGACTGATAATATAAATATGCCGAGCAAAAACAAAGAAGTCCAGAAAGCACTTAAAGATGGTAAGATTACAAAAAAGCAGTATGATAAACTGCCTGACGCATTATTATTAGGTATCGCAAAGAAAGCCGACAAGAAGGGTGGTGTTAAGGAAAAGCGAAAAAAGGTAGGCAAGGAGAAGGGGAAGGCAGGACGTCCTAAAAAGGGGTCCATGGTTAAGGTTGAGGAATAATTAATCTGTTTTGAGTTCATCAAACTTCGCCTCTAGTAAATCTACTTCTTCTGAAATATCCCAATTTTCCATATTAAAGATTGGAACTCTTTTAATAGAACCTTCGCTAACAGGAACGACAGGTATTGCTTCTTCTTCGTCATTTAAGAAATCATCATATATATCACATAATTCATCACAATTATTAAAGAATACACCTTTTCTATGAATAGTAAAAATTTCTACAAGTTGCTGGAAGGCTTTATCCTTTGTATCCATTAATAGTTTATGAGGATCATCGCTATTTAAATAATCTTCTGCAGAACTATTTTTAATATTAAAGTGTAGAGGAACAGATTGTTCTTTTTTTTCTAATAAATCATCATATACAAAATTTGCGTTTTCTTCTCCTGTTACAGGATCTACTACTTCTTCCACGCCTTCATATTTCATTAGTAATAATTTTAATTTAGCGTTTTCTTCTTTTAATTTCTGTATGTCTTTTTTCTGTTTACTACATATTACAGACATATTTTTAAGTTTTGTTTCAGTTGATGTTTCTAGACTAATGATATCTTTTTCCATTATTTTTCTCTCTTCATCTGTAATATTAGAATAGGCTAGTATTCTATTTTTTCTCCAATTGTCAAATAGTTTCCAAGTGGGTTTATAACCTGTTCGCTTTTTATTCCAGCGTAGGTCTTCATGATTAATCATGGCTCTAATTATACATTTTCCGTTAGCTATAGATGTATCGCAATTCCACTTAACATTAGATTTAGCATAATTTTTTAAAACCTTCTCTATTTGTTTATTAAAATCATAACTAGGGTCATCTGAATCAATAGGTGTTAGAGAATAGAACGCCTGAACCTCTTCTAAAGTAAGACCTTTTTTCATTGATTTAGGAACTAGAATACTCATCTATTATATACTTAGATATATTTCTTTAAGTATATATTTTTCGCGAAAATTAAATAGCAATGGATAATGAATGAGAGTTTTAATATATATACCTAGATTTATTTTTCTAAGTATGAAAGTATTTATAAACCTCCCAAAATTGTAAGTTGGCGAATTCTTTTGTTTTTCTATACCTAGAATTAATTTTCTAAGTATGATTAGAAATCATTAATTATATTATAGGATATCTTATAATGAGTATATTATTACACGGAGATTGTTTAGATGAGATGAAAACTATAGATGATAATTCTGTTGATTTAATATTCTGTGATTTACCTTACGGACAGACATCCTGTAAGTGGGATTGCTGTATTGATTTAGATAAATTTTGGGTTGAAATCATGAGAATTAAAAAGTTAAATACACCTATATTCTTTACAACTACTACTAAATTTGGAGTATCATTAATTCAGTCAGCACCAAAGAAGTGTCATTTTAGATATGATTTAGTATGGGTGAAATCTGCTCCTGCTGGGTTTCTTTCAGCTAAAAAGATGCCAATGAGAAAGCATGAGATGATTTATGTATTTTATGAGAAACTACCTTTTTATGATCTATCTAGTCATAAACATAAATTTATTAAACATAAAGAAAATACAGCAGAAGATAGTAAGACAGATACATATGGAAAAATAAAACGATGTAATGATGGAAAACAGGGTAAATATGACCCACCCTTACCTAATTCAGTTGTTAAAGAACAAGGTTGCTATGGAGAAAAAGTACCAAATAGTGAAGCGAAATATGGACAAAAGTGCGCTCAACAATACGACCCACCCTTACCTAATAGTATGTTAGAAATTAAATCAACTCGTGGGAAACATTCCACAGAGAAGCCAGTTGCTCTGATGGAATGGTTATTAAAATATTATTCTAAAGAAGGAGATGTAGTATTAGATCCCACAATGGGTTCAGGTTCAACAGGAGTAGCCTGTAAAAATATGAATAGAAATTTTATAGGTATAGAGAAAGACCCAGAAATATATGAAGTAGCTGTCAATAGAATAGAAAGTTAGAATATGTATAAATAAATATAATGATTTATAATGATAGAAAAACACGCAAATTATAGGCGTATGACACCTGAAGAAAAAAAAGAACATATTAGAATCATGAAAAGAGAATGGGATAGAGCTAATAGAGTAAAATATAGTTGCCCTAAATCAAGAACAAAACCAGCAAAACCATTCAAGAGAAATAAAGGAAATTTTGTTATTATTTTTGAATGAGTTTAAAGATATCTTATTTTTTTATAGTAGATATTATATAATGTCTAATTATTGGATTTGTGGAGTTCTAGTATTTCTATTTGTGTTAAGTGTGAATAAGTATAAGGATGTAGAATTCTTAAAAAATAGTGTTAGGTCTTATATAGAACTAACATATGAAAAATATAGTTTACAGAGAGAATTAGATGAATATAAGGAGGAATTAGATATTTCATTAGAGGAGTACGATAGACTTAATGTTAAACACGAAAAAAGTCAAGAGTTACAGAAATTAATTGTTGATTTTGTTGTTAGTAATCCTGATATTTTTTCTACAGTAGAGGTAAAAGATGAGTAAACAAGAATTAGCAGAATTAAAGAAAACTAATCATATTTATATTCAGTCTAATGACCCTAGATTTAATTACGGATTTCATAATGAAAAATCAATAAAAGATTTTAATAAACATCCTGAAGTAATAAATATAGCACAGTATGATTATGGATTTGTAAGAAAACCAGGAGACGATAAGAATATGCCTGAATTGATAACAGCAACAGAATTAGCGTGTTTTCAGAATCTAGATGATATGGAGGAATTCTATCGTCAGAAGCATCCTAATCTACCTGATGAATATTATGGAATCATGGCGAGATATAGCACAGGACAACCTATTACAAAAAAGGAGGTAAAACAAAATTTAAAGAAAGTTAAGAAAAATCCCAATAAACAATTACCAGTAGGTCTATCAGTAGCACATAAACAAGTAACTATTGATTTTAATTAAAATTTTTTTAAGATATCTTTTTTAAATATAATTATATTTATTATTATATATAATGCTAAATATAATTGGAAGTAAGTTAACTGGGCATCAAGGATTAGGGCAAAAGGCGAAGTCTGTAGGCTCAAAAGTAGGTAAAGTTGCGATGGGTGGTCTCGCAGGAGGTGTAGCAGCACTCGCTCTATCAGGAGGTTTAGCTCAAGGAGCAGACGCTGTTAGACAAGCAGCCAGAATCGGTCAGGCACTAAAACCATGATTAAATCATTAAAAAAATAATAATATAAATAAATATATAATGACATCTGTAGAAGAGGTTAGAAAAAGAGGCCCAGAGAGACATCTTACAAGTAGTTATAATTTTGCTGGTCCAGGCACATTCTACGCTGCCCGTATGAAAGGCTCTGATTTCTATGAAAATTTAATGAAAGAGTCTGGACGAAAAGTCGTAGGAACTCGTCCATTTGATAAACCAATTAACAAATTAGATGCGTGTGCTAAAATTCATGATAAAGTATATAATAATCCCAAATCTGGTCCAGCCGCCGTTCAACAGGCTGATAAGATATTTCAAAATTGTATAAGTAAAATTCAAGTTAGCGATGGTATTCCTCAAAAATTATTAGCTGTGGCTGCGAAGAAGGGGTTTGATGCTAAATTAGCAGTAGAGAATGTAGGTTTAGTGAGAAAAGGAAGTTTTGCCGATGGAGGGGCAAAGCATTCTGTGTTGGGGAGTAAAATTAGAGGTGCTGTAGGTCTAGGTAAAAAAGCAGTTAAAGGTGTAGTTAAAGGTGTTAAGAAAACTTTATAAAATAAATTTGATTTATAGATTACAGGATATCTTATAATGATATGTATAAGATTTATAAGATTGTAGATAATACTAATGATAATGTATATATTGGTATTACTACACAAACACTAAAAAGGAGATTAAACGGACATAAACATAAAATCACGTGTAGTAGTCGTAATATAATTAAGAATGGAGATTATAGAATAGAACTCATAGAGGAAACAGATGATAAAACTAGAGAACGCTATTGGATACAAAATACAGATTGCATAAATAAATATATACCAGGTAGAACAGCAACCCAATATTATAGTGATAATAAAGAAAAAAAGAAAGAATATCGTGAAAAAAATAAAGAGAAACAAAAAGAACATAATAAAATTAGAAATAACTGGGCGTCTAGTATGGGAGGACGACCATACAGAAATAATATGTCATTACTCAAAATAGACCCATATTTATTTAATTAATTTAAGATATCTTATAAACTTTAATTTTTTTTAATTATATATTATAATATATATATATGCTCTCGGCTTACAAGGAGACTGAAACAGACGCATCCCGTGTTATTTACATCAATTCTAAAGACGCAACTTCAATATTAGGTGGTAATAGAAGTGATTTTAATTTTGTATTAGAAGAGCCCATAGTTGTGCCTGATCATCATAATATCTTATTATCAGTCTACTCTGCTGAAATACCGTACTCTTTTTATAATTTTAGACTGGGAACTAATTGTAGATTAGATTATGCTGTTACAGGATTTGGTGTTCAGGCAAGTTATGATGCGAATGGGAAATTTTTGATGGGTGGAGCACCTTTAGGACAAACTCTAATAATTCCAGAAGGTAATTATAATGCTGTAGAATTAGCATTACTAATAACTAATGGTGTAGGTAATGGTCTGGAAGTATTATATGATGCTAATAAATTAAAATTTAGTTTTAGATGTACAACAAAAGGTAATAGGATAACATTAGCATTACGTAATGGATTAGAAACAGGAACACCTGAAGCACCTGGTGAGGATATGAATGAGGAATTGGGATTTGACTGGTTTAATATTCTAGGTGATCCTTTTGTAGAACTTAATCCAGGAAATCAAAGTTTTTATGGATATACTAATGCTAATCCAGCAGGAGCAGGAGCAGGAATAGATAATAATGTTCAAGGACCTTTTACGACATCTCCAGAATATTTCCTCTACTCTGATGATGTTGCTGATTTAACAAATAGTATTAGGTCATTATTTTTAAGAACAAATTTATCAACAACTAGTGTATTAGATTCACATATAGGCGGTGGTTTCTCAAATATTTTAACAAGAGTTCCTATTAAAGTAGAACCAGGACAGGTTATAAATATAGACCCTGTAAACGGTGACGTACATAAATTATTGTTAAAATTAAAGGCAATTACAAATATAGCAATTAGATTAACAAATCAGAAAAACGAAACAATAGACCTTAATGGATTAGATTTTGATATATCTTTAAAATTAGAATTTATAGAAGATAAAACATTAAAACAACCTAGGAATGTGCGTGAAGTGTTATATGAAGAAAGTCAAAAATATTTGGATAGACAAGCATTAGCTGAAATAGAAAGAGATAAACAGCAAAAAAAACTAAAAGAAAAAACACAAAAAAGAGCAAAGAAAAAAAAATAATTAAATAATTATATAACAATGGGGTTTTTCACTACATTAGGAAGCAAAATAAGTCATGCGGCTCATCATCTAGGTCAAAAGGCACATTCTGTTGCGAAGAAAGTAGGTAAGGCTGCTGATGTAGTTGGAAAGGTAGCAAAGGGTGTATCCGCTGTTTCAGGTGTTCTCGCAAGTGGAGCAGCAATGATAGGTGCTGAACCTGTTGCGGCAGGTCTACTAGGCGTAGCAGGAGCAGCGAAGGCAGTACAAGGGGTAGCAGCAGGAGTGAGTAAAGGAGCGAAATTTGTAGAAGGTTTGGGCACAGCAGTAGATAAAGGAGCATCTGTAGTAGATCATTCAGCCCATGCTATAGATAAAATTAGACGAGGTAAGGTTATGTCTGCTGTAGGCGATGTCAAACAGGCAGTAGATGCTGGAAAGGCTGCTGGTTCATCGGCAAAAGCAGCAAGGAAGCAAATTCAGCGTAAGAAATAATTAAATATTAAATTTTTTTCTAGTCTAGTATTATAACAATAATGGAATTAATATTAGCATTATCACTATTTTTAAACTTTTGTTTTGGTATAGAACACCTAAATAAATTATATAAAGAATATAAAAATAAAAAAAATAATTAATATATATAATATGGCGAACGTTGTTAACGTATTTTCAATTGATGAAGAAAGATTAAGATTCCGAGTTATTTGTGCTATTGATGCTTTAACTGCAGGTTATACTACGGCTACTGGTGAATATGATATTAATATTCCTATTCCTACTAGTTTTACAAATAGTCACGAATATTCTAGTTGTAGAATCAAGTGTGATGTTTTAACAGCTACTATTCAGGCTGCGGCAACAGCAGTGAATGCAGCATGGACGGATACAGCTGGTAATTTCTTGAGGAACGGAAACGTAGAATTACAATTGTCAGCACCTTCCTCTCAAACATCATTAACTGCTGTTAATGCTGCTGTGGGTAATCCTGGTGCTTTTAATGAACCTGTAGAAGAAACATCAGGTTTTAAACAAATAGTTCCAATACAATTTGTGGCTATTGGCGGTGCTGCCGCTGGATGGAATCCTGCTGTTGCTGCGAGTGGAGGTTGGGTTAATGTAGGAGAAGGTCATCCAATTATCTGTGCTAATCCATTTGGTAGTAGATTGAGACTACGTCTTGTAGATGTCTTTAGCCGTCGTGGGATCTTCCTGTCTAATTCTGGTGCTGGTCCAGGACCTCCGCTGGCGGATATTGGTAAATATACTCTACAATTTGAAATAGAGATGGTTGAAAATAAATAAATAAATAAAATATATTATAAGATATATAGATGAAGCGATCTGGATGGGTTTTATATATTTTTGATGATGATAATAAAAAAGAGATATTTAAGATAATGGAGTTTAAAACAATAAAAGAGTTATCCTATGTTATAGGTGTATCACCCACTATTATAAGTAATTGGTATCATGGGTTGATTAATCCAAGAGGTGTATTAAAGAACTGTACTTTAGTTCAATCAATTCCTATTGATTAATAAAACAATAAAATTATAGATATCTTAAAACAATATCTATATATAATTAATTAACTATTTAAAGATGGACAGACAATACAAGGATGAAAAAACGCATCAGGTATTAATAAATCAATCCTTAATAAAGAATATGAGAACAGATATAGATAATTTAAGAAAAGATATAGATAAATTAGATGAGAAAATAACTTTTATTTATAATTATATAGTTAAGAAAAAGGAGAGAGAAGATGCGAGATGGTTTTGATATATAACTAAATTTTTTATGTTAGTAATTTTTTGTAATTATTATATTTTAGATATTATAAAATATAATATGAGTATGGTTGACAGCATTGACTACACTAAAATTCTACCGATGGCGGTAGAGAGTCGTGTCCGCAGACGTGGTTTTGTTCCATCTAATGGTTCTAGTTTTACCTCTGCTACTAATAACATTATAGAAATTCCTGTTTCGGCAGCGGCGTTCCTAGATACCAAGCACAGTTTTTTACGCTTTAATTTCCTCAATACTACTGGTCAGACATTCGGTGTAGATTTTGGAGGAGGTCACTCTTTCATCTCTCGCCTGCGTATCCTTCAGGCTGGAACTGTTATCTCTGATTGCCGTCAATACAACAGGCTTCTTTCCTCTATTATCCTTCCGTGTCAGGGATCCGAAAGTAATTTAGCATCTCGCTCTCTTAAGGAAGGTCAGCGTTTCGCCAACTCCGCTGTTGCTGGTGGTGCTGGTAATACTGCTGTCGCAGGTGCTGCTGCTGAAATTACTGGTGCTACTATCAATACGCCAACTAATGCTAATGATTCAACAACTGCCGCTGCTGCAGGTTCTAACTATGTTTTCTCAATTCCACTATTGAATGGTCTTCTAGGCACAACACAGGATAAGTTAGTTCCACTTTTCCTCCTAAATTCAGCACCTGTAGTTATTGAGATTACATTAGAGAGCAACCAGGCACGTGTAGGGACTTTTGGTGCTGCTGGTTTGGCCGCATACACTATTAATGATGTAAGATATTTTGCATCTCTAGTTGAAACTGGACCTGCTGTTGAAGAGCAGATTAGAATGGTTCAGCAACAGAGCGGCGGTCGCCTAGTTCTCAACGGTGTAGATTATACTCACACCCCAGGTAACATCGCATCAGGTCAGGTTGGTCGTATATCAATTCCTGTCCCTGTCCGTAAGAAGAGTATTAAATCTGTATTATTTGCTTGTTCTTCTACTAGTAGGGCAGCAGCAGGTGAATCTACAAGGTATACATTAAGTTACAGCGGTCATCTTAATATGAGTGAATATCAATTAGCATTCGGTAGCCGACGCATTCCAGAAGTGCCTGTTGGTTGTCAATATGTAGCATTAGGTAATCTTCGGTTTCAGGCAACACAAGCGGAGGAAGTTGCGAAGTGCTTTGGTGAGACGAAATCTGCCCATGGTCTAGGTTCGTTATCTAGAGTGAATTTCTGTGCCGACCCAGGAAGCAACGCTTTTATGCCTCAACCTTCCGCTGGTGGTGCGGCACTTAGAACCTACAAATTCTGTCCCTTCGGTATTGATTGTGAAGCGTTCCAACCAGATGGAAAGGGTGGCGGTGCATTAGAATCAGGTATTGATACTGCTTCAACCAGCACACCTCTTGAATTAATTCTTGATATTGGAGCAAGTATTAATGAGAATGTAGCAGTAGATATCTATTGTGTTTCTGATAGTATCTACTTTATAGATAGTGTTGGCAATCTTCGCAGTGCTATGTAAATATAGAGTATAGAGTAAACAATAAACAATACAATAAACTAAAATTTTAATAAATTTATTTTTTTTAATCTATATTTAAATATAAAAATATGGAATCTGGTCGGAAACTCCCACGCAATGCTGATTATATGTCTCATCTCCCACTGGCACTTCCGTCAATGGCAAAAAGGAGAACTTTCTTTCCAGTGAATGGAAATAGTTTCACTGCTACAGGCAATAATATTATTAGAATTGATTTAACAGCCGATGCTTTTCTAGACACAAAAAATAGTTATTTATCTTTCCGTTTTAACAATACTACAGGTCAGGCATGCGGTCTTGATTTTGGTGGAGGTTATTCTTTCATTCGTCGCCTCCGTGTAGAACAGGCTGGAAATATTCTCACTGATTGCAATTCCTACAATAAGTTAATGTCTTCTATTCTCCTCCCGTGTCAGGGTGATAAGGATAATATTAAATCTCGCTCTGTCTCTGAAGCGGTTGTAAGATTTAATAATGATAAGGCTAACGGCAATGTTACTGCTGCTGTTCCTGCTGCTGACTTATCTGGTGCTTCTCTCACTACCCCAGCAAATGGTGCTGGTCTCATACTCAATAATGCTGTTGCTCCTCCTGGTGCTCCTACTCCTGGTTCTACTGCTACTATTAACATTCCACTTGTTAATGGTCTTCTAGGTGTCAATCAGGATAAGATGTTACCACTTCAGCTGTTAGGATCATCGCCTATTACTATTGAGATTGAATTAGCACCTACTCTAGATATTGGTGTTTTCGGTGCTGCTCCTGGTGCTGCTTACACTATTGATACTGTGCGATATGTTGCATCTCTCGTAGAAACTCCTCCTGCTCTAGACGAACAATTACGCATGGTACAGGAACAATCAGGAGGTGCTATTATGTTGAGTGGTATTGATTACACCCACTTCCAGGGCACTATTTCCCAGGGTGCTACTGGTCAGCAAAATATTAATGTTCCTGCTCGCAGACGTTCTATTAAGTCTATTCTTTGGTCTGGTGCTTCACAGCAATTCGTAGCTGGTGGTGCTCAAGCACAGGATTTGAGATACAATCTATCGTTTGGTGGTAATTTCAATATGACTGAATATTCTGTTAAGGTTGGTTCAATCCAGTATCCTAGCGAACCTGTCCAATGTCAGTATGGATTAGCAGCAGGACCTGCTGGAGTCCGCTCCGAACACGTAGCAGAATTAGAGAAATGCTTTGGAACTCTAGGTAGCACTATTGGATTAGGATCTCTTTCTACTACTAATTTCGCTCTCGTAGATGGAGATGTTCCTAATATGACTACAGTTGTTGCTCCTGGTGCTGCCGATGCTACCCATCTTTTCTGCCCATTCGGTATTGATATGGAGTCATTTCAGAGGGTATCTGCTGGGCATGACGGAGTCAATACGGCAGACCGAGCAACTCCTATTTCTCTACAACTTACTATTGGTGCGGCTGCTGGTGAGGCGGTTACTATCGACGCTTACGTCGTCTACGATAGTTTGTTCTATATTGATAGTTCAGGAGCCATTAGAGTTAACTTCTAAAAATTTGATTTATAGATTATAGGATATCTTATAATAAGAAGATGCCTCAAAAAGACCCTGATGAATATAAAAAATATCATTGGAAAGGTCAAGCACCAAATGATGTTTCTCATGGTACTTGTTGTTATAGAACTGCTCCACCAAGAGATAATCCTAATAAAAAAGATTTTCAATTAAGAAAAGGTGCCCCGAATATAGACGGTGGTTGTGTTAGGGGTAAATTTCATATTGGAGATAATTGTCCTAAGGGAACTATTAAAGTTAAAGCTGATGTTTCTAATGATTGGTATGGCGTTTGTTGTAGAAAACCTACTGTTAATGAAAAAACACATTTATCATAAATATTAACCATTATTATATCAATCTTTTCATAATATTAATCTTTTTATAATATTAATAAATCTTGTCAAATAATAATTATAGTTTTGGTATTAATACTAGCAATTATTTATTCTAGTGATACTATTATTGAAAAATACATGTCTTACAAAAAATCAAAGGT
>WLWF01001690.1_pt1 | contig 17284 bp, 21 predicted proteins | sample 6718331 | NCBI WGS metagenome assembly WLWF01 (sample SAMN12718692, study PRJNA515312) | sponge metagenome | isolation source: marine sponge | host: Mycale hentscheli | place: New Zealand: South Island, Marlborough, Capsize Point | collected 2003-05-01
GTACCCTTGATCAAGGATCCCTTGAAGGTAATCAACTCCAGAAGCCATTACTTCGTCTCCTCTAGGTAGGGCCTAAGCCTTCTGGCCTCGCCATAGTCTTGGTTCGCCAACGCCCTTAGGAAGGCGTCTCTAACAGGGGTAGCCGGGCCACTTGCCAGAGATTCAAAGGTTGGCCCATCAAATAGCTGAACCGGCTGGTTAGCCCTCCGCAGCCCTTCTGCATAGAAAGGGGTTCCCCCTACCTCGGGAAGGTCGCCCTCAATTTGCACTCCACCAATGTTTTCCCCAATCAGGATAGGGTCTTGAACAGTTGTCTCTCCAGGAAGCATCATTACTCCCGTGTAGGCCCCTTCTGGGATAACCGCATCTAGATACTCAGCCTCTGTAAGAGATAGGCTTGTTTGATCTGCAATAAATCGCGACCTCTCGTCACCCTCTAAGCCCTTGCTCTTTGCGCTCATCCGAGCGATTTGAAGCTCAATCGCATCTCGCTGAGTAACCGGCTTTTCAAAGGTAACCCCGTCTCCATCAATCACGGGAAGAGAAAATGTCTGCCCGTCAATCCCAGAGTAGGGGATGTTCTCAAGCGCCTTAAGCTCCTCCTCTGTGGCTCCCGCTGGGGCAGCAAGAGACATCGTATCGATTCCCCCAAGCATCCGCTGTTCTGCTGCAATTTTGTCAGCAAGGTCTTGGTCGGTAGCTTCGCGAACGGGGCCACGCCTAGTGAGTTGCGCCTCGTCGGCAACCTTCTCTCGGCGCTTTCTATCTTTTTCTTTAATTGTTTCAACAATCCCCTTGCCGGTCTTTTCAATCATGTCTGCGTTAATCTTGCCAACGACCCCAATCCCATCAGCAAGGCCAGAGCCAAGGCTACTTCCAAACAACATGTCTCTCTGTCCTAGGGCATTTTGGAAGTTAAGCTCTGAAGCTAAGTCCTTTTGGAACTGGTTTTTCTTAGCCTGATTCAAGTCAGAGACCGCCCTTGTCTCTAGATCTGCATACTGAGAGGCTAGGTTAGCGGCAAGCCCCTCTCTCGCTCTTGCCATTGCGCCGAGGCGGGAGCCGTACATGACATCGCCAGCTCCCATCACAGGAATCTGATCAATCTGGTCAAGAACATCAGCATACTGCTGAGTGATAAGCGGCTTTGCGGCTGCCACCTCTTGCCCAAACGCCATCTCAGGAATGGCTTGGGCTCTGTCAAACATGTATCCAGTCGCCATGATTCCCTACTTATAGATAGCGGTTATAGAGGTGCGGGCACCGGACCCCTTAAAATGATTGTATAGAGTTGCGTCTCCAGGAGCACCAGAAGTTGTCTTAGTCGCTGCCATAGTTAGCTGAAGCTTAAATCTGTGAAGACCCGCCGGGACAGTGCTGTCGTTTGTGGCGGTATAAACAAGGTTTAGACCTCTTCTAGTAAACTGTCCAACATTTGGAGAGCCGCCGACAACAATAGAATACTGGAACCTTGTGTCTGCGCTTACTCCGCCATTGATGTACCCCACACCCCCATCAACAAGACCGCGAAGAACAAATAAAAACTTCGCCGGGTTTGACGCATGGATATTGTTCGCTGGGTCAAAGTAGCTAGCCTCTCTTGCCTTCCAAAGATTAAGAGACGAGTGGATTATCAGCTTTCCGGCAGGGACGCTGTTCCTTAAGTAAAAGTTAACCGAAGCTCCGGGTACGTCGTAGACATTGTTGTACCCATCCCACGGGAGGGTCGCGGAAGAGCCAGCGTCAAGCAGCACGAAAGCCTCAGGATTTTCCGAACCACTCCTAAAAACACGGGTTAAAGAGTTTGGCCGAAACGAGGGGGCGGATATTAGCCGGTCGTTTCGGATGTTGCTGTTGCCGCTTACGTAGTCACCGACAGTGGTTGACCACTTTGAAAAGTCATCAAAAGAAGAGGCTGCGCTTGACGCCGAAAACTCGTCGGTGGGAAGCGGGGCTGTTGGAACATAAACGCTCATTACGACCTCACCGAAAAGATTTCCATCTCGAAATGATTGATGCTGTACGCAGCCTGAGTGACAGTCGTGTCCGTCCTAAGCTCAATCAAATGCTTATCGTCCGCAGCCTGGAACATGTGGAACAAATGAATTTCTTGTATGTGGTCATCCTGAACGTCGCAGCTCACATACGTCTTTCTTACGCCATTAACATATATGCCAAACCTGGATAACGAGTTTCCAGTGGCTTCAAAGCAAAGCCGAGCAAAAACAAAAACAGGGCTTCCAGCTTCTACGGTTGTGTAAGTTGTGGAAGCCGGGAGGTGAAGCGGCGTAGCGGTTGAAGCAGCATTATCTTTAGTAGTTGAGTAGTCGCTATACGTTGCGGTTAACTTCCACTGACCATCTGTGTGCCTGTACTCAATCGAGCCTGGAACGATTTGCCCATCTTTAATGTCCGCAGCAGAAGACTGAAGATCAGAAAAGTTCTGGTTGTACTTTGACAGAGATACCTGATCTCCAGGCTCAATCTTGTTTGTGTAGTCTGTCATCGTATAAATCCAGCCACACCAAAATCGATATTAATAATATCTGGCATGTTTGTGTCGTCACATCGAGGCCTAAAGGCAGCCGTAAGGGTCCACTCGTTTGGGTAAAGGACCTCGGACCCTGAAAGAAAAACAGGAACCTGGACATTCCCAGCACCCCGGTCTCCGCTGAAAGAAGCCTGGAACTTCTCGACCCTCGCTCCGTTGAGAAAAAGAGCGGCGTCTACCTTGAGCGGACCAGCATGGCTTGAGCTTCTATACCCAGTAGCTTGAAGCCAGAAGCTGTAAATAGCGGTATGCCTAGTTGTGAACGAAAGAGACGTCGTTAACTCAGTGAACTTTCCATTGCTCATTGAGACAGGAGAAATCACTCCCCCCGACACATAGAGCAGTTGAGTGTCGTTATAACAACCGAATGTTCCTCGCTGCCTGTCGCCAAGAACCGCCGAGCTTGGGGATATAGAAACCGTATGATTGATCCCGTTTGAAACTATGTTGTTCTGATCAATCGATCCCATTGTGTCAGAAGCGTTGTAAAACTCCTGCATTAAATGGTCTGCGTCAGCAATGTCTCCTGCGTAAAAGTCTTTCTTTTGGACGTAGTAAGTCATTCAACCGCCCCCTCTAAATTGATCGCGGCACGCAAAAGAGAAGCTCTATCTTGAAGATCGTTAAGAGGAGGAAACCCACTCTCTCGGAGAGCAGAGTTCACAGCGCCAAGAAAGTCTGTCCTGTACCGAGAGGAAGGGATGCCAAGGTCAAGCTGAACAATCGCTTTCTTAATTCTGTTCACAATTCTATTCATGGTCAGTCCCCTCTCCTCTGAGCCCGTGGTCTTCTGCGTGAAGAACGAACCCGACAACTCTCCATCCAGCATCTCCACCCCCAGAGAAAGACAGCTTGATGCACTTGGCCGTTATCTTCTCTCCAGAAGGGTCTGATGTTGAAGTGTTTAGAGAGGGAGAGCCTGGGGAAAGCGGACCGTTTGCTGATATTGAGATGCGCCTGCTCCGAACCCTCTTCTCATCCCACACACTTCTAAACGGGCCATTCCCCGCAGGCCCTCCTTCTCTTCCTACCCAGGTAGCAGGGGCTCCATCTTCCTCAGACTCCCCATTCCAAAGCAGCGCCTCTGGGTCACAGGGGACTAGGGTTGTCCCGCCGACAACGTTTCTATCCCAATCTGTGTACCACTCAACGTTAATTCTGTTGTCAAACCCAGTCCTTGCTTTAAACGGATCCGCAGTTTGGTACCCACCAGTTTGAACGTAGAAAACATCTAGCCGATAGAAGGTCTTGTCTGACTGAGGAGACTCAAGAGTAATCCAACGAGTCTCAAAAAATCGCTCAATCTCTACAGAACTAAGGGCAGAGTCTGTCGGGTTTCGATAGTAGACCTTGGTTCCGCAACCCCACACCCCAAGGTCGTTCACACCAGTTCCGTCAGGCTTAGAGTTATAGCCAACGATTGCCCCTCCCTTGTGAGAGCAGGCAGCCGTTACTGAGGATGATGTCTTTGAAAGAGCGCCACTATCAATGTGAATAGCCCAAACCTCATTGTTAAGAGAGCTAGGCCCAGTTGCGATGCTGAAATAAACACGACGCTCTAGCGGGTCTGCCCAACCAAACGAGTTCTTAAGACTTCCTTTTGGGATTGTCTTAATGATCGAAGCTATATCTGGAGACAGGGGCACCACCTTGCTGCCGTCAAAAGCAAAAAGCCCAGACTCTGAAACAAAGTAGACCCGGCCCTCAAAGCCAACGGCAGCCTTATCAGAGACAGCTCCAATCGTGTTGCTTAGTGGAGTGACAATCGGAAGACCCGTCTTGTCCTGAGTAAGCATGTACGTGCTTCGCTCCTTAAAGAGGAGAGCGTAGTCCCCAGAAAGGGCATACCCGGTTACTGGGTCTGCAACATCGCTACCCAAAAGGATGAAGTCATCAACAGCTACAGCCTCTTTTGCCCCTTGGCTCCCTGAGTAGAAGATGACTGTTGGGTTTTCTTCGTTGCCCCCGTAGTAAGTCCTGCCTCTGAATAGAAAGCAAAAAGTCGAAAGTGGTGGCGGGCTGTTTGTGCCAGTCTCCTTAGCTTCTGTCGCGAGAGGAGCGTCAGGGGCTGTGTAATCAATGTAATGATCGCCGTCAGTCCCTGGGAGGTACCTGAGCTTCTGGTAAGAAATCCCGTTTACAGAGCGGTACAGATTCCTCCCGATTATGTCGTCCTGAGGGGGAGGTCCCTCAAGGCCAGCTACAAGCAACATGTAACGCTCTGTCGTCGCAGTTACAGCAGTGTCCTCCATCATGTTTGAAGCAGGAGAAAGCTCACTCTCTTGGCCGAACTCGCTCACCCAGGATGTCTTGTACTGATACCTGTAGTGAACCGCCGACTTAAGGATGGAGTACCCTCCCCAAAACCTGTTTGCGACAGCGGTTACAGAGTCATTAATGTCTGTAGCACCGTCGCTTGCCCCAACGATTCGAGGAGGATTTGGGGGAGAGGAAATCCCAAGGGGCGTCATCTTCTCCCCATCCCACTTCATGTTTGGGTCTCTTCCATTAAGAAGAAGCAGGGTTGTTCCTACCTGGAAGAACCTTGTGGACTCGTTAAGGTTAGAAGGTATGTGCCTTCCACTAAGAAGAGTTGTTACTTGGTTTCCCTCAAGAAGGTAGATCGACCCGTTTGACTCTACGAGGATGTCGGTCCTACCGTCTCTTGAGAAGGTTCCTACCGAAGTAATTCTCCCGTTAAACGGATTGTTTGGGTTTCCCTCTCGGTCTCTCCAAAGCCGAAGGAGTGGCCGGATCCCATCAACCGTTGCCACTTCCCCTCGAAGGGAGAACACAACGCCTCTGTTGTCGGTAGACGACCCCTTGTCTTGCCAGACTCGGGTGTCAATTCCAGCGACTTGGGTCGGCTCAAACGACTGGATGATACCCCTGGCTTTTGTCATGTCTTAAGCGCCCCGTACCACCAAGTTGCAGACCCTCGAACCTTTCGCTTTCCGCCAAAGACAACTGACTGCTTCATATTGAGCCGGTCTAGCTGAATCATTCGAGCAATGCCCATCTCATATCGCTGACGAGCCTGATTCGCTCTACCCTGCTCGTCCGCAGCTTCAAGCATCATAGCTTCGGCACCATCTAGAATTACGTGATGGAACTGAGAGTCAAACAAGGGGAAATCGTTATCCCCAGAAAGAGGCACTGGCTCTATCTGGATCAAAGAATTGATCTCATACTCAGTGTCCGGAACTGGGTATAGCTGCATAAACAGAGTAGACGAACTATTTGGCCCAGGGATGCTTAGGTACTCATCAGTAGTTGTATCAACATATCCGCTAAACGATGTCGCTTGCTCGTCCGCGATAAGATAAGGAGATGTCCCGCCCGCCGTGCTCCTGTAAAGGCGAAGCAGCAGATCAGTCCTAGCTTGATCAGTTCCAACAGTGACACGCCTCATCGACGCAACAGAGATCGTCACTTCAGACGACGGGCCGCAAGCCGACTCAGCGCCTGTCTGCTTATCAACGTATGTGTACCAGTATTTGTATGTCCCCAACTCAAGGTCTGAGCCAGACGCAATAGTCAGTGTAGGGGACATCCTTGGGGCGGGGACTGGCTCTTTTCTGACCGTTGCATACCTAGTCGGACGGCCTGTCACATCCATGTCTAAGTGAGACATGTCAGAAGGGCTGATTGCCCCCATGCTTAATGGCGTGCCGTAAGTGGTTGACCCTCCCTTGAATAGGGTGGACTCAACAACACTGAGGGTTCCAACAGGAAGAGCTACCTCGTTGTAGATCACATCTATGTAATGCGTGCCAGAGTTTGTACATCGAAGAGGCCGGTCCAGCGTCCACTTCGTGTGAGTAGCGTTAATGCTCTCTACTCTGTAGAAGTCTTGCTCAATCTTAATGAGCTTTCCCAAGGTCGTGGGGACTTCTGTCCCAGAAACGGCAATCGACCTTTTACCATTTTCCGTACCAGCGACAGAAAACCCAACCCCAAGGCTCGACCTCAGGGCTGCATAGGTGGTCTGAGTATGGCTACGCCGAAGCCAACCCCATCTCCTTCTAGAGCAAATGCCCTGATAAGACTGGTTGATCTTCCGGTTTAGCTTTGCGTCAGACTGCGAGTAGTCCTCACGCCGCTCTTGGAGAGCTGTCCTGAGTTCCGAGAGGTTCACGAACAACCCTCCTAGAGCGAGTGAGTTTTAGACTAAGCCTTGCGCTGCCACTGAACAGCAATGTCAGCGTTTATTGCGGCCTGGTTAGGGGAGTTAGATTTGTCAAAATTAGCCCGAATGAAGTTTCCTTCTGGGATAATTGCAACTCCAGTAATCGTAAGAACCTTCTTCCCAGTTGCCCCTGTGGCTTGACCGTTTGAAGTCCAATAGACTGGATTGGGAAAAGAGTTAAAGGTTCCACCATCGGGACCATAACCAATCTCAATCTTCCAGTTGTTTGTACCGTTGTCCGTGCCACCCGAGTTGTAGTCGGAGGCAAGGACAGCGCTTACGAGAATCGCATCTCCCTCATGAACATAGTCCATGCTTCGACCTTCGTCGGAGTTGATGCCCCCAACGCCGAGATACGTTGAGGCGTTTGTAGAGAAACCAGTCGGCGTATAGTCTTTAGAGACCCGACTTACATGAGGCACTGTTGCCATAATAATCTCCTAGTTGCGAAGGCAGGGGGCCGAAGCCCCCCGCCAACACACGTTGATTAGCCCCAAGTGCTAAGGCCGTTGAAAAACACAGTAGCCATATGATCATTACCCGCTGCCGAAACAGTATGGGCTACTCCGCAAACCCGAACGTTAATCGCGTCAGCGGTCCATGTGGCATTGCCAAGGGGGGACAAGTGGGTGGCTGCGTTCTTCAGCTTGACTCCATGACCGATGACGGAGGGAGCGGCAGGGTCCATCGCCACATCCACAATACCAAGGATGCGGATAAGAATGTCTTCGCCAATGGCGAAGCTGCTCTTTCCGGCGCTTCCCAAGACAACCCCAAACGGGGCAACCTGAGCCAGCGCGGTTCCGGTGATGGGATCCATCGTTGTGTAGCCATCCTCTGCCGAACCGACAGCGGGGTTAATCATAACGACATCCCCCCTGTAAAGTGCAGCGTGAGCCTTGCCTGCGATATCCAGCGTAAGAGCTGAACCACCATGAATAAAAGTAGACATATTAGTATTCCTCTCTTTCTTAGAACTGGACTACGCCGGAGAACTCAGTCACGCCCTGACGGGCAAGCGACGAAGCGGTCAGCATGCAGGTGAAGTATTGGTGGGCCATGATGACATCGCTGTTAGGCGGCGTCATAAAGTCCGTCATACGGAAGTCGTCGTTCGTAAGGATTGCAAGCTGCATCCCAACGCCAGTCGCCTTTCCGGACACCAACGGGTTCTTCCCGATCATCGAGAAGTCTTCAGGCTTCAGGTTGAAGTCATTCACCTGTCGCTTGCCAGTGGTGGTCAAGAAGTAGCAGTGTCCCGTTCCGTCAAGCTGCTCTTCAGGAACTACGGGAGTTCCCTCAAACAACAAGTTCTGGAAGCCCTGGTCCCAGAGAGCGCGGTCACGCTCAGCCTGATTCGGGGCGACGAGTCGCTTGAAGAAGCGGTAAACCTGCGGGTCAACCAGGATAATATCCGGATGGGTGCTCTTCTTAGAAGCATCCATGTAGATCTTCTCCCAGGTGTCCAACCCATCCGTACCGAAAGCGGTCATCTGAGCGGACTGGTTACGCCAGTTGGCATAGCTAGTCTGAGAGATTCCACCAACCGTAAGGTTAGGAACAGCACTGGTGCTGGTCTTGCAGATAAAATCCGGAAGACCGGCAATCTCCTTGGGAGCAGCAGCATTGCTGGTGAACAACTGACGCGAAAGCTCGTTCATCAAGCTCTGCTTGGCAATCGACATCTTAGCGTTAAGCAAGTTAACAATCTGGTATGCACCACGGTTCTGAGAAAGCTCAGTGTTGTCAACGACAACAGATGCGCGGTTCTTGAACCAAGTGGGGTAACGAGCGGTGTCAGGTCCGTCTTCCGGGGTAGTCGCAAACGTCTCGTAAGTGCTGATAGCAGAAACGTTGGACGACTCCGTGAGTACGACGGGAAGACGACACTCGGTGCCACCTTCATACTGGACTGCGCCCTGGCGGTACATATGCCAGAGGAGAGGGTTAGACTGGACGATTTCCATCGCCACTGTGTCGCGGACAGCTTGAAGCGTAGTCGAATAGACTCGATCAAAACTAATGTTTGCTGAACTAGCAGGCATTTAAAATTTCCTAAACGTTAAACCCCTGCTCCTTCAACGCTCGGGTCGCTGCCTCAAGAGGAGTTTCTCGCTCTCTCTTTGCAACAACGGTTCCCTTACGAGAAGCCACAGGAGCCGCCGCATGGCGCTTCTTAGACTTTGCTTTTGTTCGAGCTGCTTTGACGTTGGCTTGAGCGACCTTCGCGGCTAAGCGAATGGCTCGTTCAGGGTCAACCCCAGCAAGCTCAGTTAAGTCAGGGTCAGAATCGAGAACCTGTCCAACAGTGGCTGCAAAAGAATTGTGATCAATATCTGGATGATCCTTCGCCCAAGTTTGATATGCGCGAACAACTCTCTGCTGCGCTGCGATAGGCTTAATCTCATCAACGGCACTATCAATGCCAAGAGCGTTAAGCTTTTCTTTTACAGCGCGGTTGACGTAATAGTTAATTACGTCTTCAGGGCTAGCACCATCAGACATGTCAGGAGCTTTGTCCTCGACCGCCGCTTCGCTAGGTTGTTCGGCACCATTCTTGGAAAGAAGAATCTGATCCACTACAGATCTACGATCCTCTAGAGTTTGCCTTTCAGTAGAGAGGGCCTGAGTCTTTTTGGTGTAATCCGACTGACGCAAGTAGCCTCGCTTAAGCTCTTCCCTAATTTCATCAGGGACTCCCTCAAGCGTTTCTAAATAATCAAGCGGATTGTCAAAGTTAACTTCGGTCTCTTCTGCGTTCTCGGAGTCTTCGTATGCCGAAGCGCCGGTCCCTTCATCGAGGGTGTCCACTTGTTCGTGGGCCTCGGCTTGGGGGGTATCGGTGGCATCCATTAGTTTCTATCTCCCTTCAATGACTTATGTCAGAGTTAATAAACTCTGGGTGCATTTGATCATCATTGTCAAGTACCATCAGCGCATGGCTGCAAGAAAACCAAAACTGTCCGCAGAAGAAATTGACCTTTGGCACAGCAGGATTGCTGAGGCTGAAGACTTCATGGAAGAGAATGTGCTTAACGAGTGGAAGCGCACCTACGAAGACTACATCGGAAAAGCGGAGGACCAAGGTCTTCATTTCGATGAAGGGGACGTTCCTAATTTCAACTTTCTTCTTTCTACAGCAAACTCTCTCGTACCTGCTGTAATTAATGCGGACCCTTACGTCCGAATGCAGCCACGAAGACCTGGAGACAGAGAGAGCGCGCAGCTAGCTGAGGCTGCTGTCAACTATGTCTTTAGAGAGATCGACATTAAGAAGACAATCAAAGACGTTGTCCTCGACACGCTTCTATACGGGATCGGCTTTGCCAAGATTGGGTACGACCCATCAGGCGCGTTTCTTATGGATGAGGACTACGAGGTAGGCCCTGAAATCCTAGAGAACGAAGTAGATACTGAAGACGATGTCAACGACAGGATCTTAAGAGAGGCCCTTGAGCTAGACGACGTAATGATGGACGACGACCCCATCGACAACCCAACAGTAGAGCGTGTTGCTCCGTGGGACATACTCGTACCCCAGGGCTATGACGACATCCAGAAGTGCCCCTGGGTTTGCGAGAGAATTACAGTTAGGTATGACGACCTCGTAAACGATGACAGGTTTACCCTTCCTAAGAATCTGTCCCCAGACTCCGACATGTCTAGCTCTGTTCCTTCTGAGTACAGCTACTTCAAGGACGATGAGTATTTCGCTAACTCACAAACGTCTCAGTACATGACTGTTTATGAGATTAGATACTGGGCAAGGACTAAGTCTGGGCTTCGCCGTCGTTGCATGTGGATGCTCCGAGCGCAGGAAGGACTCGACGGCAAAGACACGATCATCCGGCACATTGATGACCCACTAATGATGCGCGGCTATCCGTACCAGCAACTCCAATACGTCAGGGTTCCTGGAGTAATGTGCTCACCAAAAACTGCTGACCTAGCGTCAATACGCCCCATAGCAGACAGGCTTAACGAAGAGTGGGGGCACCTTCTTACTCACCATAGAATCTCTTCAAGAAGAAAGTGGGTTGCCCTTCCTGGCGCTCTTGAGGATGGAAGTCTTGCATCACTGCTTGAGTCAAACCTCGACATGGAGGTAGCAGAGCTTCCGGCTAACGTCGGAGACATCCGCCAAGCGATCATGCTTCTCCCTGAAGCTCCTCCCCCAAGCACAACCCCAATGGTTCTCCAGGGGCTGCAGCGGCTCATGTATGAGATTTCTGGCGTAGATGTTTATATGCGAGGAGGTGTCGGGCGAAAGGGCACCACTGCCACAGAGGTTGCGGTTGCCTCCCAGTCAAGTAGCAACCGTGCAGCAAGCCGCCTTGGAATGACCGAGAAGTTCACGGAAGGTGTGGCTCGTCAGGTCTTGGCTATCATGCGGCAGTATTGGGATGAGCCTCGATACCTACGGACATCTGGCCCTACCGGAGAAGATGAGTTCGTCTCGTTCTCTTCTACCGACATACAGGGAATGTTCGACATCCGAATTGAAGCTGGCTCTACCCTTGGCAAGGACCCCGCTACAGAGCAGCAAGCGTTTATGGGCCTTCTGAATACCATTCAGTCTACGATTGGCTCACTTGTTCCTCTTGTGCAAAGCGGAATCGCTAGCCCAGATACGATTAGGAACTTTATTGATAAGGCATTTGCAATCTGGCAAGCTGACAAGCGTATGCTTATGGAGCCTATGGCTGCTCTCCAAGCTGCTGCTACCCCGGCTGGCGCTCCATCAGCGCCTCAATCTGCTCCAACTCCTGAAGCCGTAGGGAACGGTAGAGGGATGGGGGGACAGGGCGAGGCCCTTGCTGGACAAGCCTCTGCAGGTGGAGGAGCGCAAGGAGTTACAAGCGGCACAGGCGGAACAGCAGATCTAGCAACACTCATATCAAGAGTTACGGGAGCCTAATGCCTTACTACCCACTTCAATGCACATTCCACTCCTGCGGGATGAACTTTGAGCACTTCACTAAGCCAGACCTTTATTTGATTAGCAAAAAAGACGGCTTTAGAGATGTGAGGTGTTCTTACTGCGGAAGCTTTGGGGCAAAGAGGGTTTACCCTGCAGACTCAGCGCCTGCGAACCTGACCGTAAAAGGAACGTGGGGAAAGCACGCATCACCGGGGCTTAAAGGGAAAGAGTTCTACACCGTACAAGAGCGGGACCGACAGCTCGCTGCCGCAGGAAGCGTCGGCGGGATTTACGACGGGGAAGGAACTGCCCCCAAAAAACCAAGCAGCACTAAGACATATGCGCCCGACAAAGACGGAAAGATTACTCTCGTGAAAAGAAAGAACGGGAAGCTCGTTCCAGTTTCAACAGAGCTAAAGCCAGCCGACCTGATCAGAGAGTACGCAAAAGAAAACAACGGGCTCGTTGACTTCGCTGGCCTTGTCGAAAAGACGAAGCTAGACAAGAGAAAACTTAACGGAGGAATCCTTGGCGCTGTTCGAGCTGGATGGCTTGAGCGCTGCGAAGGCGAAGGGCGCTCTTACCGCCTTCTCTGAGAAGCAAGCATCTTGCTTTTAAAGGTCCTACTCCATGACTCGTACTGGTCCCACTCGTCTTGAGACCATTCGTTGTGGTTACCAGAAGAAGCCTGAACAGATTCAGTCCTAACCTCTGAGCCACTTCCTGGGCAGTAGTGAGCGACGGCGTTTGCGATCATCATTGCTACGCAAGCGTCGTCGTTCTTTCCTGCGGGCGCAGTCATCTTCGCCTCTGTGTCGTGACCATCTGGGTTTCTTCTGATCACGCTTCTATAGGCAAGCATCTCCTCTAGCACCTTCTGAGACCTTATCTTCACATAGCCATCTTTCAGGGCTTTCTGCATTAGCCCAACCATTGCTGGCTTTGTCTTTCGGTTTGTATCCCACCCAAGTGTTTGCGTAGGACCAGTGATGCTGTCCACGGTTCTTCTTCGGTACATATTCCAATACTTTGTTTGATTAAGCATTGCGATTAGGCCAGCTCCAAGCCCAGAGGACTCAGGAGCGAGAACAGCGTTGTTGTAGAGAATGGCAATCATCAAGACTGTTTCCGCGAGAACGTCTAGATCAACCTTCCCACGCCACTCAGCAACCTGCTCCATAGAAGCAATGTCAACAACGCAGATGTGATCCCAGTCTCTTGAGCTTGGCCCTTTGCTTACGTCAGCGGCAACAACGTAACGCCTTCTATGCTCGGGCTTTCTCCAAACAGAAAACCGTCCGTTACCTGGGAGGGTCTCCTGAAGTTCAGGGGAGTAGCTTGAAAATATCCTAGCCCTGTTGTTTTCACTCCCAGAGGAATCAACGATTTCGTACCACCCATGTTCAGGGCAGTCGTTTTCCTCGCTCGTTCTTATCTTCTTTGCACAGTCTGGGCATGGGCACCCGGTCTCTCTCGCCTGATCCCATATGACCTGGGGGTCAAACACAGGACTTCCTGTTGTTGAGAAAGCTTCTTCATCGGTGGACGGGTACTCCTGGTGAAACCTTTCAAGAGATCCGCCGCACTTACTTACAAGGGTCTCCCTTCTCCACTGAAGGTTCTCGAAGCTAATCCAGTCTCCAAACTTCTCAAGAAGCTCCTTCTCGTCCTTGTCTAAGCTTTTCTCAAATGCTTCTTCTGAGACGTTTAGGCTGCGAGCGTATTCCTCCATCAAGAACCACGGAGTAAACAGCGCATACCAAGTAGAGTCTGGATGCCCCGGATGCTTTCTCTTTAAGGTCATCCACGGAGGAATCTCATCCCACCAAACATTAGCCGCAAGGTACTGAGTATGATGGAAGTCTCCTGAGCCGTTACACGTAGACTCCGCGTAGATCATCGTCCCCGCTTCGTCCGGGACAGCCTGCAGGGTGGCTAAGAAGAACTCTTCTGGCCTCTTGTAGAAAGCGACCTCAGAGCAATGAACCTGACGAGCAGTGAAGCCACGAGCATCGTCAACGCTCTTTGCGGTCATAACGATGAACCGAGAACGAAGACCAGCAGACCCCTGAGGAGCACGGAAGTCCAACTCGTATACGTTGTTGTATCGAGTCATTGGACGAAGGTTTGGAGGGAGATAGTCGTAGAAGACTTTGCACTTCGTAAAGATGGATCGCACTGAGGGCTCAGTGTGGGCAGCGACTAAGGCTGTCTCATCCTGGTTCGTTATGCTCTTCCAGAACATCCTTCCCTGGACATGGGTCGAGCAACCAAGCTGCCTAGCCTTTGCCTCCCAAACCCTAACCGGAAGACCAGCCTTCTCTATCTCCGTAATGAGTCCCTCTCTCATAAGCTGACTCTTGTTCAGAGTGAACTTTTGAAACTCCCCATTCTTTGTCTGAATATGTAGGTTCTCTGCCGCGAACGAAATGAAGTCATCATGATCCCCAGAGGTTAGCTGCTCTGCGGCCTCATCTACTTTGTTTCTTTTTGACATTCCTGTCCCATGTATTTCTTCATTCTGTTGCTAGGAGGAGGGAGTTCTTTGCTCTTAATCTTTCTCTCAAACACAGCTCGCCAGTGCTCTATGTTTTCCCCAAGACCCTCAACCTCATCCTCATGGATCATCCTGCAATTCCATATGGTCCCCTTAAGAATAGTGTGCGGGTAGATCACCCAAGCTATCCGAAGCTGACCAGCGCAAGCATCCATAAGGCGCTTCGCCTCATACCGCCCTACGCCAATGGCTTCTCCAACCATCCTTGGGGCCATGTAGCCCTTGTTGTTTGCCTTCTTAAAAGCCTTTTGAGCGACCTTGTCTGTGAAGACATCTGACCCTGGGTAGATTGGGGGGCCTACGTGCCAGTTCCCATCTGACCCGAACCACTTTCGCCACTTCCTGCGAGTCAACGCGGCGTGACGCCACTGCTCCATCTCCCAACCGTATCTACTTTGTTCATCCTCAAACGAAGGTATGACGCTGTTTGTTTGTACAACGTCGCCCCTTTTTACAGGTGAAGCAGACGGTCTATAGGCAATGTCATCATCTGCGGCATGACGCCAAGAGTTAACCCCACCTACTCGGGAATTCCTAGCCACGCTTTTCAAATCTGTCAGGAGAAACGCAAACCCACTCTCTCCGATCAGCAAACCGCATGCGAGTAAATCGGTCGAGATTGATGAACTCAACGACAGGCTCTTCTTCGACTTCAACGACAGGCTCTTCTTCGACAGCAGCCTCTCGGATGTCATCACGAGCAGAGGTAATCGCATCAAGCAAAGACTTGCGCCCCTTGCCTTCAAGCTCTGTGTCGTAGACAGCGCTAAGATCTTCATCAGACATTCCGGCTAGCTTTGCGATAGCCTTCTTCACGGTTAATCCATTAGGATCGAAAGACATAACATCTCCAGGGTTACTACTATGGCTTACACCAAAAAGAAGAAAACTCCAAAGAAGAAGCCTATGTCAAAGGCTGCTCGTGCAGTCAAACGGGCAGGGGTTTCTGGCGTTAACAAACCAAAGCGGACCCCAGGTCATGCAAAGAAAAGCCACGTTGTCGTAGCCAAAGTTGGCGACAAGGTGAAGACCATTCGCTTTGGAGAGCAGGGCGCAAGCACAGCAGGAAAGCCAAAGAGCGGAGAGAGCGCACGGATGAAAGCCAAGCGCAAAAGCTTCAAGGCTCGACACGGAAGAAACATCGCTAAAGGTAAAATGTCTGCGGCGTATTGGGCCGACAAGGTGAAATGGTAAAGCTATGAAAAAGCCAAACGTAAAGTCTCTGTGTGGAAAACCTAAGTCTGGTCGTAAGCCCACGAAGAAAGGCGCTAGCAAAAGCAAATCGTCTAAGAAGCCCAGCACAAGCAACCGGGCTGACTCCAGGAAGCGCGCTAGCGCTTATGGGCAGTGGGCAAAGGGCAACATGTAGTGCCGGTAAAAAAGAAAAAGAAAAGCACCGTCAACGCTTCGGGCAACTACACCAAGCCAACCATGCGGAAGCGTCTGTTCAACAAGATCAAGGCAGGAACCAAAGGCGGAAGGGCAGGCCAATGGTCAGCCCGAAAGGCCCAGATGCTTGCCAAGGAATATAAGAAGAAGGGCGGAGGGTACAAATAATGCCAATGGGAGTTAAGCACTACCTCAAGAGTGGTAAGGAGCATAAGGGCAAGCTGAGCAAGAATGCTAAGGGCCAGCTTTTTACCGGCACTTCTGGAGGCGGGACGCGCCTTTACCACTACGGAGAGCTAGGCAAAAAAGCCAAAGTTGCCGCCAGGAAAACCTGGAAGAAGTAATGCCCCTTAAAAAACGACAGAAGAGTTTGAAGAAGTGGACTAAGCAAAAATGGAGGACTGCCTCTGGGAAGAAAAGCTCCAAGACCGGAGAGGTCTACGCTCCATCAAAAACTATTGCTAAACTCAAAAGCACCGCAGCCGGAAAGAAAAAGCTGGCGGCTGCAAACAAGAAAAAAAGAGCAGCAACAAAAAAGGGCAAGCAGCACGCAAAGCACGGCTTGCACAAAGGAAAGAAGAGGTAGTCATGCCCGGTTACAAACTTAAGACAATGAAGCCTAAGAAAAAGGCCAAAGCAATCAAGACTAAGGCCATGCCCAAGAAGCGAAAGCTCGTGAAGGCTAAGAAGCGCAAGTCTTACTAATAAGCGAGACCTACAATGGCCGAACCCACACCAACCCCTCTCCCTTCTGGCTTTAAAGAAGCCTTGAAGAAGACTACTAAGTCGTACAAAAAGCACTACAACGCTAGGCTCTGGGCTGAGCAATCGGGCAGAGGTAAAGGCAGGGCGCAGTTTATGGAGGACATCGGCAAGGGCTGGATTGTCCCAGAGGACTGGAATCCCGACGCGGCAGAGCTGGGATGGGGGCTTGCCGCAGGAATCCCGTCGTACAGCAAGGCTCTCGGGATGCCTGCTAGAGAAGAGCTAGCCAACCCCAAACGCGGCAAGGGCTTAAACCAGATGCTCCACGGCTTTCGCTCGGATGGCGGAAAAGCTGGGAGATACATGGGGCGAGGAAGCCTTGGCACCCCCGCTTATGTTGACCCTGGGTTGTACGGGGGCAGATATATAGAAAGAACCGCCGAAGGGCCATACCCCGGAAAGATGGGAAAGTTCGCCCCTGAAGGTAGACACCTCACCACGGGAGGCCCCTCGACCGGAACGCTTGGGCACGAATTGGGTCACGCGAAGCAAGCCATAATGGAAGAAGAGTATGTGCGGGAAAGAGACAGAAAGCCTGGGGGTAAATACTTTCAAGAGCTAAGAGGATTCTGGTCGGACTCAAAACCTCATAGTGCGGCAAGTGAGGCGGTAGCTGGATACTTAGGGCGAAGGGTTATTCGCTCAAAAAAGGGCTGGGGGGCAGCAGCGGACGACAAGTCATGGGCAGCGTACGACGGCCTTCCGTCTTACCTTCAGGGGCTTGATGACGAGGAGTTAAACACCTTTTTGAGCACTGTTCGCAGATACGAAAAGCAGTATCCCGGCATCTACGACGAAACCATGAGAGTCATCAAAGAGTACGACACCCTCGTTGCCCCGAAGGACATCAACGACACAAGCCGGGGCGACTGGAGTAAAGAGGGCCTTGAGTACATGAAGAAGTGGCGGTAC
>WLWF01001692.1_pt1 | contig 17281 bp, 24 predicted proteins | sample 6718331 | NCBI WGS metagenome assembly WLWF01 (sample SAMN12718692, study PRJNA515312) | sponge metagenome | isolation source: marine sponge | host: Mycale hentscheli | place: New Zealand: South Island, Marlborough, Capsize Point | collected 2003-05-01
TCCCTGCCGAGCCTCGCTCGCTGCCGGTGTGGGCCAGCTTGGGGCTTCCGCTTGTCGGCTCAATGTCGACTTGCCTTCTGCTAATCTCTTCTGAGCCGCTTCTGGGTTGCTCGCCAAGTGAGCATCTCCTACTATCGGCGTAGCCCAGTTCTGCGTGTTCTCCTCGTAGGTCTCCACCGCATCCCGCAGTTTCGCCCCGAAGGTTTGATTGCTCCGATGTCGCTTGCTCTTGAACCCATCCGGAGTTATCTCCGTCTCGATCCGTCCGCCCTCCGCGTCCGATGTCCGACTCGTGGGCCATTTGTTTGGTGCAACTTGATCCCTCAGATTGCTGGACCGTTGTCTTCGGCTTGTCTTGCTCTCCTTGAATGATTGCGAGATCCCCGCATCCAGATGATCCATTGTGTTCGGAGTAGCCCAAGATAAAGACTCGCTTTCTCTGATGAGGCGCGCCGACTTCACCCGCTGAGAATATTCCTGCCGTTGCTCGGTAACCCAAGCCTTCCAACTCTCCGAGGACATACTTGAGAACTGATTCTCCGTCCCCTGTTTTTGCGGAGATGATTCCTTCCACGTTTTCGAGGAAAACAATTCTAGGTTGGCATTGCCGGATTCCTTCTGCAATGTAGGGGAACAAGTGTCGGGGGTCTTCTGTTGCCTCACGTTTTCCAGCACTTGAGAAAGGCTGGCACGGGAATCCTCCAGAGAGGATGTCCACGCATCCACGAAACTTTCCGTATGGGAAGGTTTTAACGTCCGTGAATATAGGTGCTGCATCCAGTTCACCCGACTCAATCTTTTGAACCAGGTTCGCGATAGGGAATCCTTCCCTCTCCACGTAAGCGATTTCTCGCAGATTTGGGAGAACTCTTTTGAGTCCAAGCCCGATGCCTTCGTATCCGCTACAAAGGCTGAGGTGTTTAATTGTTTTGGTAGTATCCACATTTTATCCTTTTGTTGAGGTTAATTCTTCTTCTTCGTCTTCAAGGTCCCAATGACTATTCTCGCCATTGATGTATTCTCCTGCGAACCCCATTCCGTGTTCTTCATACTCAGCAGTAACCGATAATCCCTGCTCCGTCAAGGCATCATATACCGGAATCGGCGGTGACCAAGCGGTATCAAAGTTGAAACAGGCGTAGCCCTCGTTGGCATCCACTACATCAATGTAGCAAGCTTCCCACTTTGTTCCCCAGTTATCGCAGCGCCAGTCATACCAGTTTGGGGTATCGCTCCGAGAGGTTGTGCCTTCCAGTTCTTTTGGCATAGGCTTGATAAGTTGAAAGAAGCGAGCATCGTCACCCTTTTGGGCCTCGTCTACTAGCTCCTGGATTTTTTTAGCGTCTCCTTCAATAATGAGACTGTTTATGCAATAGTTTGGCATATCGTTTTTCTTTCTATTTGTTTAGTATTCTGATTCAATAAATTCTTGAATCGCTTGTTCTTCTATTTCCTCCCGCATTCCGGGCGTTAGTTCTCTGTCGATGTCGTCTCCTTCATCGTTGCAAAAGTAGTATCTTAATAGTTCCACTTCGTCTATGTTTAGCTGTTGCCATTTCTGGGTTATCCATTGCTCGCCGACTTCGGAACTGCACTCGCAGTTCTCGTATTCAAAAGCGATCCTGACAACTCCATACAAGTATATGTCATTGCCAATTTCGATTTCTACTTCACGATCTACTATTCCATTTAGTTCTTCATTCATATTATTTATTGGGTTGTTGTGTGGTTATTTGACTTAATTCCTCTAGGTTATCAATCAGCGCATTTATGTGCGCTTGAATTTGATGAGTTGTTAATTGCTTATCGTGCAAATGCATACTGGTAGTCCATTCGTCATCTTCATCGCTATTATCAGTTATCATTATGCCACTTGTGATTATTGCGGATAAACGTGTAATGTTTTTATGTAAATGAAGTTGTAAGTTATTTGTTTTCATTGTTTTTATTGGTGTTGTTGTGTGTGAAAATGTTGCACCTTTCTTAGCCTCTCCCCCCTCCTCCCCATCACTTGGGAGTGCAACCGGAGGTATGACCTAGAGTATCCGAAGATATGCTTCTCTAGGCAAGGCTAAGTGGTGCTGTGTGATAAAATCATTTTATCGATTCCATTCTTGTTTGATTGCAAGCCATACGATGGCTTGATATTGAAAGCCTTTCATTCTTGCTTTACCCGCAAGCTCGGCGGTGATCGCCTCGATCCGGCGGTATTGCTTCTCGGTTACGGAGTCAATCGTCTTGACTACGCCATCACCTGGCTTCGTTAAGCAAGCTCGGATATGCCAGCTATCGATAGTGATATGATCTGGCGATTGCAAGCCTACGTTCATTGCGAATGAGTGGACCTTTGGCGATGTTGCCAAGGCATCCCTTTCATCCGTTAGAATTTCCCAAGCAAACCTTCGGTTTCGGTGCGTGTTACAGACAGTCACGCTAGTGACTGGCTCTCCCGCCACGAATGCCGCCAGCATCGCTTTGGCATCCTTCTTGTTTTGTTCCCATCGATTTTTCGGAGAAAGCCTTGCGGTAACTCCGGCGACTTTGTAGCGACTGATCCCATATTTCTTGCTCATCTTGCGGACGAACGTTTGAGCTTCGCTATACCAAACCCGCCCTGCTCGGCGAGTTGCACTATCCGCTGATTTATATCTAGCGGTTAGGTTTTGGCGGATGTCTTCATCCGTCAACTTTACTACTGTTCGTTTGCCTAGTTGCATATATATTTCCTTTCATTTTCATTTATCATTTCCCAAAACTCCTCCTCGGTGCATTCACCCTGGAAGATTGTTTTGATCGAAAATCCTTTAACGCCATTCGATAGCGTATGTTCTTGGCGATCCCTACCATCGTAAATAGTAGCTTCGCTTTTTTCTTTTGAGTAATACCCGAAGGTTCTATCCATTTTCATTTTTATTCCTTTTGTTTATTTTTTATAGACTAAAGTTACAAATCTATCATTTCCATAGGCGTGGATTAACTCAAAGCCCTGGCTTTCAAGTTTGCTTTTTTGCTTCTGACTTTGTTGAATGCTCTTTTCGCTTTGCCAGTCGATGTTAATATATTTTTCCATTTTATTTATTGTTAATCGACAAAGTTAAGATCGAACCCATAGTAAGGCTCGGTATATCCCCAGCTTCCTGTGATTTGAAAGCTTGCTCCAATCGCCCAATCATACTCCCAGCCTTCCCAGCCTACCCGCCAGGATTTGCACCCATTGGATTCCTTGGATTCCTTGGGGTTCTGAATGAATGGACCGTCTCCGTATCCTTTATCCCTCGCATATTTGCAAAGTGCTTTGTAAAGCCCCTTGGCTGCGCCGGATTTTGTTTTGTATTTACTCGGACTGTAATCAATTTTTATATCCGATCTGTAATTGTGACTATGTATTTTTATCATTTTATTCCTTCGTGGTTTAGTGGGTTAAGATATGGAGTCGATCCATCTTGCAACATCAAGCCCATACATTCGATGTATGTCTTCGCAGCACAGCTTGGGATCAAAAGATTTTCCATAAAAATCTTGTTCAGCTATAAAGAAGTCTAAAGCCTTTATATATTCCTTGGGTAATTTTAGTCGCATATTATTCCTTTTGTTATCCGGTTATGGTTGCTTGGCGGACCGTGTATGCCTCGCCTAGATTTAGTCCAAGCGATGCAAGGGTAATGTCCTTACTCGCCTTGATTTGTGTTGATTTGTTGTAGTCTTCGCGACTCCGATAGATAACAGTTGCCTTGCGTTTCCGGCGGCGAACTGGTTTTGCTGGTTCTGAGTTCAAGTCGCGACTTGCAAAGTGCTTCGTGCGACTGAAACTCCAGTCCTTGCGGTGTTTGTCTACTCTGTAAGTAGCACCTTTGATTGCGTTTAGTTTTTTCATACTTTGGTAATGGTGGAAAGTGAAGTGCCTACCCTTGCCAAATTGCAAGGATAGGACTTATTCAATTTTATTCGTTATTTACTCCGATAGTCCACAAGGCACTTGGCGGTTGTGGTTTTTGTAGTATCGGTTCTTACGTCTTGGCAGTTACCCGCTCGGTAAAGCGTATATAATACGCTCGCAATATCGGCATTACGTTTCATCCCTATTAATAAGAATAGGCTTCCATTTGATCCATTGAGGCGGTTTTAATCGCTAGGTGGAAGTTCGCGCTTAAAAAATCATTGGCGCAATACCCTTTTTCGCTACGATTTTTGAGATTCGAGAACTCAAGAACTTTGGGTAGGTGGTTCAGTAACCTATCATCCAAATTGACTGTAAAGAACATATCGTAATTAAACGATGCCAAAAGAATAGCATACGGACCGCAGCACGTATATCCAAAATTCTGAATCTTTTATCACTAAAAATGAAACCAACATTTTTACTAAAGAATAGCACGTGCGCACCCGCACCCGCGAGAAAGCAAAATAAGCAAATAGTCAAATAAAATCGCAAAAAAAGTAGTTTCAAAAAGCGGGATTTGCGCCCGGAAAATCATCGTAAATGAAACCGACAGAATGGTATCAAGAAGACGTTTTCAGAGGAAATATGGACGGACTATCGCAAGCAAAGCAAAACGCCATATAAGCCAATATGAAGCAAAAGAGAGCCATATTAGATCAGCTTATAGCAAACCGGATTTCCATAAGTGAAACTGATTTGATGCCCCTAATCTATCCCATCAAGAGAAAATAAAAAAAACACTTGCAAGAAGGTCCAAAATCTGTTTAGCTCGCCCGCCGATTCAAGCGCAATCAGTATTAGTAACGCTTATAGCAACAAGAGGGGTGGAGGGGTCAGAGAATTTGCTACATTTCGCTTTATATATATATAAACTCAGCCTTTAAAAAAAATCCAACTCAAGGGGTGCTTACGCCCAACCCCCCCAAGGGGTTGTGGTGCATTCGGGGTAGAACCATATTTGCGGATACAGCTTCGCTATGGGCGAAGCCATCTATGACGTATCCCGGAATCGGGAGGACTAGGTATTATCGAAGAGTTATCCATCAGTCATAGGCATTATTTCACGCTCTCCTTCACGCTAATTCAGGGAGAGCAACCTATACTACGCGGGGCTGACCCTTGTTCCCAAGAGGCAGGTAGTCCTAACGTAGTGCCGTGTAGTTTAATGTCATTCGGGTGGCTATCCCCGGAAGTCGTTTTCGCCCGCATCGGGGTTTACCTCCTTGACTATATTATGTATGATACCATACCTGCCAAGACCCCGAAGTCAACCCCAAAGTTTTTTTAAAAAAAGTATTGACAATGCTCTCAGTTTAACCATAGGTTCCCTTAATGGATGTTCCATCGGATGACAAAGAGGAGCTAATGGAGGAGATTACTTCTGCCATTGAGCAGGTAGTGGAGGTAAAGCAACTGGGTCAAATCAAGAGTCTTTCGGTGTATGACCCCAAAAAAGTAGCAAGGCTACTTTACTTATACAGCAAAGGAACGAGCCAGACGGCTCTGGTAAAGAAATACAAATACTCCAGGCAAACCGTCCTGAACGTGCTGGTGGACTACGCAGATCATCTTGGCAAACTACGGGATGTTGCTGGGAAGATTTCCGCAAAGAACTATATGAACATATCTTCCTTGGAGGAAGATTTGATTGAACGGGTGCGTGAGCGAATGGAGGACGACCCGGAGTTTGAGGTAAACTTTAAGGATCTAAAGGAACTATCAATAGCCAAAGCTAACTCCTTCCGCGAGGCAATGACCTCAAGGGGAGAAGCCAGTTCCATCACCGAGGATCGGCACGTAATCACGCAACAGGACTATGATGACACCCTAGCTGCGGCTAGGGCTAGACTTGAAGAAATGAAACGCGCCGATGTCATAGATACGGAGGACACCAATGAGTAATAATATAAAGAAGCTTGAGGACAACGAGGAACTATACGAGAAACTGCGATCCCTGTTTACCGAACACTTTGACCACTTTTGCTTCATCGTAATGGATGAGGACGGTGATCTATACTATGACTACAACAATGTACGAATCGGGCGTATGCTAATCAACGAGACACGCAAGGAAATGGAAGCGGAGATTGAGGATTGCGAAGCTATATGGTTCGATGACGAAGAGGAAGAATAACTATGGGAAAAGGATGCTCACCCCGGAAGGGACATAACGCTGAAAAGCAAAGCAAGAACCACGATGACATCGACTGGAGTAAGAAACCCACCGATCGCAAAGTTACCGTGCGCGTTAACGGCAAGAAGGTTTAATGCAATGAATGCAACACTTTAAAAAGTAAAACGCACATAGTAGAAGTATAGATGGAGCTAACATTTACAGAACACCCACTGCTACCTTCTCCAACGGATGAAGAGATCATCCTGTTGGGCGAGACAGATCCAAAGCTACTGGAGGAACTGTATAAAGCCCACGAGGGTAGAATCAAGGCTTCAATGGATGACCCCCTCCGCTATGGCTTCAACCTTCCCGGCTGGCAGAGGATACGTGATGCCCTGGACGAGTTCTATGAGGTAATTACATTTGGAGGAAACCGTAGTGGTAAAACGACCGGTTGTGCCAAGTTGTTGATGGAGGATGTAACCAAGCAGATGGATGGACACGTTGTATGTTTCTCACAGAACGCTGACACCTCCGTAAAGATCCAGCAAGCTGCGGTATGGGAAATGATGCCAAAGGAGTTCAAGAAGAAAACCAAGAGCATCGAGGGATACATCAATTACTCAATGCAGAATGGATTTACTGGAAGTTCATTTGTTTTCCCCGATACTAGAACACGGGTGGACTTCAAGACCTACACCCAGTACAGCAATAATCCAACAATCCTTGAGGGATTTGAATTTGGTTTTAAAAACTGCACGGGTATGAACATCGGTGCTTGGCTGGATGAATACCTTGGGGATGCAGCGTTAGTTAACACTTTACGGTTCAGGCTTGCTACCCGAAACAGTAAGATGCTCGTTGGCTTTACCCCGATTGATGGTTATACATCATTCATTGCTGACTATCTCAAGAATGCTGAAACCTTAGAAACAAGACCCGCTAAACTACTCCAAGGTCAGCAGGTTCCAACCATTCAATACAGTCCATCAAGGGATGCCGGGGTTGTTTACCTACATTCGGATGAGAACCCTTTCGGTGGATATGAACGTATTGCCAAGGATCTAAAGGGAAGACCCGAAGACGAGATCAAGGTTCGTGCCTACGGACTACCAGTAAAGTCAGCAAATTCTTTGCTTCCTTACTTCAATACTGAGGTAAACGTACTAAACGAGACTCCCAATAAATACGGGATGACGTTCCCCGACATATCAGAGAAGTCGAAGTTCAGCTGTTACCAAGTGGTTGACCCCGCAGGTGCTAGGAACTATTCAATGATATATGCAGCGGTAAACGAAAACAAAGATGTTTATATCCGAGCCGAATGGCCCGATCGTGCAACATACGGAGAGTGGGCTTTGTTTGGTGAGCCGAAGTGGAAATACGGTCCAGCATCAAAGAAAATAGGACTGAACGTGGAAGGTTACTGCGAGTTGTTCAAAGAGATTGAAGAAGAACTAGGCATCGAAGTCATTGAAAGAATTGGTGACTCCCGCTACTTTGCTAGGGAAAATGAAAACAATGATGATCTATTTACTGCCTTCTATGACTACGGCATAAGCTTTGTGCCTTCTAGTGGTGTAATGGAAGAGTTGGGCATAGCTGCCCTTGATGACTGGTTCAGCTATAACCCGAACATAGACGTTGATGAGGTCAATAGACCAAGATGTTTTATTCACAGCGATTGTGGAAATCTCATTGATAGTCTGATAAACTATAGCTCAAACGGAAAAGCGGACGAAGCACTAAAGGATTTCTTTGACGTCATTCGATACTTAAGGATGTCGAATGGTGGAGAAGGTCCCGACTTTTTATCTAACAGCTCACTGCAAGCTACACTTAACACACGAGGAGGATATTAATATGGCAAAGAAAAGACTGTCAGAAATGGCAAAAGAATACGGATTAACTTTCGATCAAGCGCACGAAATTGCATCAAACAATCTTGATGAAGAAATGATTACCGGCAAAGGCAAAAACCTTTGGATCTCCAAGGAGGGTCAGGACTGTATGGAGAGCCTGATTCCTATGGTTAGTCAGCATCGTGGTATAGTTATATCACAAGCACCTAACCCTAGATTTGTATTTGTTAAAACCCAGGAGTCCGTGAAAAAGTTCAAAGTCCTAATTCCGCTTGCCTTATCTGGTAAAATGGACTCAAAGGTAATTTACTTTGAGGGGGACAGTTTAAGCGGCGAAACAAAGTACACGATGATTAAACCCCCAATGCGCCGATAACATTGCCAAGTATGGTAAAATATTAGAATTTATGGAATCCGAAAATATCTCAAACGCATTAACCTACGTAGAGAAAGAGCCAAGTGTCCAAACACTTCGCTTTGCATACGATCAAACTGTAACTGAACTTGAGTCATACTTTGATTTATGCAGAACCAGTTATGACGACAGGCGTAATTGGTGGCCCGGAAAAAGCCGTGACCACAGAAAGCACGGTGCTGACGCATTCCCTTGGGAGGGAGCTTCGGATATGGAGAGTCACGTTATTGACGAACGCATTACTCGACTGGTGTCGTTATTCGTTGCGTCCTTGAACCGAGCTAATGTTCGTGCGTTCCCAACTGCGGTAGATGATATAGGTAGAGCCAAACTTGTTTCTAGCTTTCTCAAGTGGATGGTTACTTCGGGATACATCCCTCGTTTCAATCGTGAGATGGAACTGGGTGCTAACTACCTGCTAGAGCGCGGTATTTTAATTACTTACGTAGGTTGGCATCGGGAGGACAGAACCTTTCTACAGGAACTGAACCTAGATCAAATCGCTTCGATGGCTCCAGAGATTGCCGAAGTAATAAGAACCGGAGAAGAGGACGACACACTAGTCACATTAGTGCAATCTACTTTCCCTGGCGTCACAACGCGCAGAGCTAAAGCTGCATTAAAACAATTACGTAAAAAAGGAGTAGCTAAGTTGCCAGTTGTGCGCCGCCAAATTGATGCGCCCGAAGTTAAGACTTTAGCCCCCGATGGGGACTTTTTCTTTCCACCCTATGTAACCGATCCACAACGTGCGCCGTATTGTTTCTGGAAAACATACTTCACCCCGCAGGAACTTGAAAACAAAGTTGCTACGGACGGATGGGATCCTGACTTCGTTGATTACGTTATTAAGAACTACCGAGGTGTAAATGCTGACAGCATAGAGCGATCCAATGAGAACCGCCGATCCACAAGCATAACTGATAACGCCTATGAAGCTGACGAACTGGTAGAACTTATTTACGGATACCAGCGTCTCGTTGATCAGGAGGATGGGGCAGAAGGAATCTATTGCACCGTTTTCCATCGTGAGTTCAGCGGAAACGAACAAGCACCAGGTTACGCAAAGTTTGAACTTCTTAACGGATACGAGGACTACCCAGTAGTAGTTACAAAACTTTCCGAGGACAGCAAACGTCTCTATGACACAATGACTGTTCCCGATGTCCTACGTGGCATACAGAACCAAGTTAAGGTTGAGCGCGACTCACGAGTGGATCGCAACAGCATCGCTACCCTACCTCCAATACTTCACCCAGTTGGGCAAGCCCCAACGGACTGGGGTCCGGGTCGTATGATTCCATATCGCCGTAAAGGAGATCTGGACTTTGCACCGACACCACCATCCCCAACAGGTTCCATAGAAATCGAAAAGACCCTTGAGCAACAAGCTGATCGTCTTATTGGTCTTGATGAAACATCTACAATTAGCGGAATACGTAAACAATTCCTAGTGGATAAGTATTTATCACACGCAGCAGAAGTAATGTCTATGGCATTCAAATGCTTCCAGCGATTTGGACCGGATGAAATTTTCTTTCGAGTCACAGGGAATGCTAACCCACTAACCCTGACAAAGGGGTCAGCGGACGAGAACTACGATATAATGATTACTTACGATGTTCTTAATGCTGATCCACAGGCACAGGAGCAAAAGCTACAACAGGTTGTAGCCTTGACACAAATGGATCGGAATGGTCGAATCAATATGGATGCTCTGCTTGATGTAGCCGCATCCTCCATTGATCCAGTCCTTGCCGATAACATTCTCCAGCCAGCCAAACAAGCCACAGAACAAGTTACTCAGTTTGTTACTGATGACTTAGCTAAGATATATTCCGGGATGGAAATGCCAGCCCGACCAAATGGCGGTCAGCTTGCGTTGCAAATTATTCAACAGTATGCCCAACAACCCGATATTGCCCAAAGACTTGTTCAGGACGAAGCATTTGCAGCCCGTCTTCAAAAGTATGCTGGTCAGTATCAGTTTGCTCAACAGCAGCAAATCAATGCCACCCAGTACGGACAGTATGGAACCGCAGCCGCACAAGTCGGCAACGTCCAAACACAAGGACTTACTGGATCTTAATATGGCGGATAAACAGAAATACGTACCAGTAATCAAGGAACCTCAATACGTTCCAGTCGTTAAGGTTGGTTCCAAGAAGGCAAAGGCAAGCCCCTCGCCAAAACCAGCTAATAAAAGCACACGGGAGTATGGCGCACAACGGGCTGAACAAAAACGCCGTGATAAAGTAGTTAACACATTGATTGATTTAATTGCTCTGGAGTCCAGAAGTGAAGGCGTCCCCGGTATGGCTGTCGTTGCCAAAAGTATTCTTAATCGCAAGAAATACATTGAGGACGGAAAGGACTGGGAAGGTTTCCCAGTGTATAAAAATGCGTACTGGACAAAGGGTAAGAGCGACATTATGTCTATCATAACCGCAAAGGATCAGTACGAGCCAATGAATCCAGATGGCACACTGCGATACGATGATCAGGATCCATTAACGCAACAGGATCGGGATCAGTCCAGGATGGCATTAAATATTGCTCTGAATGACCAGGAGTATGCCAAGATGGTTGAGGCAACAGGACTACCGCAGGAAGCTTTCTATGCCTCAGGTTTTAGAACCAAGACGGCAAAGGATGATCCTTCTCAAAATGTTGGGAACTTTATTTACAAGAACCATATTTTCAATACCGCTACTGGAACCGAAAAACCATCAAAGAAGTAATATGCAACTAGAAGACGATCTCAAACAACTTTCTAACTATGAAGCCTTTGCTCGGTTTGTAGCAGTTATCGAACAACTGCGTGAGGAGTGCATTGCGGAAATGCACAAAGCACCCACAGAAACACTACAGCAATTAGCAGGTCGAGTACTGACATACGACCAGCTGTTGCAAATGTGCGACTGGAAGAACATCCGACAGATCCACAGCCAATCCCTCAGCTAGGGTTGCGTGGTATGTTACAATAATTTTATCGCCATCGCTCGGCGTCAAGGAGTGGAAACAAACAAATTATGTCAGATGAAACAGTAACGGAAATCGCTGAGTCCGTATCAGAAAATCCAGCGGAGCAAAGTAATATGACAGCGGCTGACTTTATAGCCAGACGCTTGGGGCAAAGCACGGAAGTTGCTGATCCTGAACCAGAGGTAACTAGCGTTACCGATGAGACAGAAGAAGTAACTCCGGAAATTGCGCCACCATCAGAAACAGGCGAAGAGAAAACCCAAGAAGAAGGTGATGAGGCGGAAGCCACGGAACCCGAAACAGAGGCAACCTCGGAGGATGTTCTTTCACAGTTAGACCTTGATGATATGTCCGAAGAAGATCTTCGTGAACTATCTGAAAAACTTGGCAGTCGGGCAGTGGCACGATTCGGAGAGCTTACCGCAAAACGGAAAGCAGCCGAAGAACGTCTTGCCCTATTAGAGGCTAAGTTGCAGGAAACACCTAAAACTCTCAAAGCACCCGAACAAGTCGCAGATAACCCCTTCGCTTCACTAAGTACAGTTGAAGCCCTACAGGAAAAAGCCGATGAAGTAAATTCAGTAATCGAGTGGGCAGAGGATACGTTGTTTAATGCAGATGGATATGGTCCAGAAGATGTAGTAGCTACAGTTGGTGATAAAGAAATGACCAAAGCAGATGTGCGGAAGACTTTATTGAACTCTCGCAAATCTAGGGACAAGTTCTTACCAGCACAACTTCAGACCCTGCAAGCACAGGAGCAAGGAGAACAGCTTAAGCAAAATTTTGATGCTAAAGCAGTTCAAGAACTTCAGTGGCTTTCAGGAGAGGACAATGACACAAGGCAACAGTATAATGCAATTATGCAGGATAAACGAGTGGAGACGATGCTAAAGAATCTTCCGCCCGATGTATCCGCACAAATGCCTTATTTAATGGCTCACGCAGCCAACAGTCTATATGGACGCAAGCCAGTTCCGCAGGAAAAGGCTTCTACTTCACCGAAGTTAAATCCACCTAAGACCGTTGATTCAGTTGCGGCGCAGTCAGAAAAGAAACCCGATCCCGCCAAGAAAGCCCTGCAAGGCTTGGTAGATCAATATCGCAATTCTGGTGATAAATCTGATTTCATCAAATACCGTACACAAAAACTTAAAACCCGATAACCAATTATAAAATATTATGGCATTCTCAAATACCTATGATGTAAATAATCCTGGATCGGCTGTTTCCAATCGCGAAGACCTTACAGATGTATTGACCATCTTGGCTCCCGAAGAAACTCCGGTTCTTTCCTCCGCACAAAAACAACGTGCAGTAGCAACCAACACCGAATGGACTGTTGACACGCTTTCAACTCCCAGTACCGCTGGTATCGTTGAGGGTGATGACATTCTTGAACACACCGACCAATTCGCTGGACGCGCTCGTATGGGCAACTTCACGCAGAAATTCCGCCGCAACTACAAGGTCTCCGACCTTCAAGAAGCTGTTGATTCTGTTGGTCCCGCTAAGATTGCTCAAGCAGAAGCCAAAGCTATCCGCGAACTAAAACGTGACATCGAGGCAACTCTTTGCTCCGCCAATGTTAAGCAACAAGCTACTGATGTTCTTCCATACAAGATGACTGGTCTTGGTGGTTTCATCGACAGCAACGCTGCTGACTCAACTGTTCCTGCTGGATTCAAAACTCCTGCAAGCAGCATCTACACCACTACTGAATCAGCCGCTAACGCATTTAGCGAAACTGCTTTCAATGACATCATTTCAAGCATCTTTGAAGTGAATGGTGTATCCAACGGTCTTGTCCTTGTGGCTGACGTTGGTCTTCGCCGCGTGATTAGCGACTTCGCTCGTTTGTCAACTGTGACTACCGAAACTAGCATCCGCAACGTGGACTATGACGGTAATGTTGCTGCTATCAAGCTCTCTGTTGAGCTTTACCAAAGCGACCACGGTGTCGTGTCTATCGTCAACGCTAACCCTGACTGTATGCCCAACTTCGGCGGAAGCACTGCTAACTCTAGCGGTTACCTCGTCAATCCTGAGTACTACGGTGTTCACGAGCTTATCCCAATGGGAAGCACTCGTCAGCCCAACAACGGTGGCGGTGAGCGTGGTTTCGTTGATTGCGCCCTGACCCTCGGTGTTTACCACCCACAGGCTCACGGCTTGATCCAAGACGTTACCTAATGATTCTGGCTGGGGGGCGAAAGCCCCCCCGCCTTTTTATTATGCAAGTTGTAAACCAACAGCCACATATTTCCGATGAGGAAATAAACAATGCTTTGATGGCAGAGATTCAAGCGAGTCTCCACGAAGAAAAGCATACTGAAACAGATCGCTATAACTTAGCCCGGAAGGATGCTACCAGTAATATTGGTAAAGAACATCCTTTGCTCGGAAGATGTGTAGCGGTTATGCCACCAAGAGAATACTTCCGACTGATCAAGAAATACGGACACGCGGAAGTTCATTCTAAAGAATTTTTAAAATACTTCCAAAAGAACTTTAGCGATCTCAGCCCCAACAAGATTTAATGCAAACCAGAACATACGGCGATCTCTTTAAATTGATTCAATCCCTTGCTGGGGTTCGTGCGTTTGCACCCTCGGAGCAAGACGATATTGCTAATTTGATTAATCGCAGGTTCTCGGAAATATACAACGAAAGCCCAATATGGCCCCGATACGTTGTTCCTTCCGAACCTCGGCTGGGTACATTAAGCCAAATCATTCCCTACACACAAAACTCCTACGTGATTAGCAATGCGGGAGTAAGCAAAGCCAACGGGCTTTACGAACAGGGTATGAGTTCGGACTTGTCGGATGCTTATACTCTTAACGGATCCCAAATCCGTTTTACTATAAGTGGATTTACTGGATCGGATGAAGATGCCAACGGCGAGTATCAGTTTAATTACGCAACAAGCTTGTCGGGCGGAAGTGGCTCGATGGAAAATGGTGAGTGGGTTAATACAAAAACACCGGGCTATAGAATTAGACGTTATTTATTTTCTAACTGGTCGGGTCCAACTGGTGATTTCTGGGAACTTTCATCTCCATCTAGTTCGGTTATCGCAACTGCTCCGAACAAAACCCTTTACCCTTGGCTTGCTACGTGGAGCCTTGGAACTTTTTCTGGCCCGGACGAAACCTATAACCTAAGTAACGGAGGTGTTATCAGCGAAAACACTTTATCCGCCCCCGCAGTTTCATCTGGTGAAACAGAAAAGAGCATATCATTATATACTGCGGGTTCTGGTTTTGGAAAAGCAATTAACTTTTCTGACTACTCACAGAACAACGGATTGCTACCAACACCGTCATCTACCTACACGCAGGACATTGGTGACTTTATTCGCATTCATAGAACTGAACCGTTCTTAAATAATTCTGCGTTGGAGTATGACTTCTATGTATCCTTTGATGGGGCGCACGTAATGAACGTGGTTGCATCTATTGAGGGAGTATATTACGTTACATACAAAGCCCCGTTTGTTCCATTCTCGGTAACCTCTGATTATACCAATAGTGCGGTCGAGGTTCCACTGGAGTTCTTTCATTACTTAGCGCACAGCACTTATGCTGACTTCTTGCGTATGGACGGACAGACGGACAAGGCTTTTGCCGAAGAGCAAAAGGCGGCAACCTATATGGCACTTGAATTAGAACGCATCGACACACGATCAAATAATAATTCATTGAACCAACGGTTCTCGACTTACGTAAATAAACAATCCCGATAATTTAACACACACTATGAACTCATACATATCCAACCTATACTTAAAGCCTACCGATGGTGCTACATCCCAACGCTTAACCCCGGACACAACTACCGAGGCTACGTTTGGCGCAATACTTAATCGCACAAAAGCGATTTCTTTTGATGTGCAAACCAACGATGCCTTTATGACCATTGACGGAAGCGTACCTAGCTCTACCAACGGTCACAAGCTATATGCTGGTCGTGCTTACACATTGAGCAGAGAAGCTGCTCTTTCCGCACGATTCATTGCTGATGCTGGTACTTCGGTAATCTTTGCATCCGAACTGACCAACTAAATGGTAACGGAACAGCTAACAGTCGTTGGCGGTTTACTCCAGGAGTCACTCGCCTCACCAATGCACGGATTCGATGCGCTGGGTTCGGATAGTATTGACTCATTGCCTACGCCGGATCCATTGCGTTACGGCTTGTTTTCTTTTGTTGCACAGGAAGATAACCCTACGGTATCATTCCGAACTGGAACACAAGCCAATACGATTTACTGGCCCGATGGCACTACATCGGGCGTTGGATCTCTTAATGCAAAAACTCTTACAGGTGTAACGGCTGGCGATGCCCTAACTGTTCAAATTGAAAAACCTTTAAAGTTCGGGTTTACGGGCATTGAATCAACTGGTGGCTTGGGAGACTTGGAAGTTTTTTGGGAGGGACTTGTTGACTCAAACAATATTGAATTAAAGGACTACGGAATAACTCGCCCGATACTTAGCTCGATGGATAACGGGCTGACTAATTTAGATTTGCGCGGGAACAATATAAGCGGTGATTTCCCAGACGCAATGACTATAGCGACTAATCTGTACGTCCAAGAAAACAGTTTTACTGGCGGACTACCACAGTTTCAATCCAGTATGGTTCGTTACCAAGCACAGGGCAACGGATTTCGTGGAGAAATTCCAGACATTAGTGGTTCGACCTCAATTTCCTCATTTTTGGTTCAAGATCAAGATGACGGCGTTCCCGAAACTAGACCCAACATTCGCACAATGCTAACGGGTACTATCCCCGACCTGTCAGGATGTACAAACTTAACCTTCTACCACGTTGGGGCTGGACCGGCATTTAAGGTGGGCAAGAAAAATGACTTCGAGGTTGCATCTGACTTTGATGTTGATGTCAAGATGTCAAAGTTCTTTGCAAGTAACTGTCAGATTTCTACCGAAGGTATAGATAAAATTTTAAACAAGTTCGCCGCTAAAGCGGGAACTTTTACCAACCCACAAACACTCGACTTGAGTGGAACAAATGGGTATCCTACATCAACTGGGCTTGCCGATCGCGACACGATCGTAGCCAACGGCTGGACAGTAAAACTTCCAGCTCTACCATAATGCAAGATCAAATAATGGGTCACTTCAAAATTTGGGGAACTGTTTTCCTCGCTGAACTAACAGCCTGGAATCTTGAGGACTTTAGTCTTTTGGCAAGTACCATTGCATACCTATGCGGTGCGCTTGGCTCGTTGGCTTTGGCGTATCACCATATTATCAAGAAGAAATAATGGTTGATCTCAATGACAGCACAAAGATTACAATCCCAATCCGCAATCTCATTGCGTTGATTTTTGCTGTTGCTGTATCCGTAACCGGCTACGTCAACCTTGTTTCCAGAATTACAGCCCTAGAACACGCTCAGTTTGTCAAGGATGTAGAAATCCAGATGAACTCCGAGTTCCGGATTAAGTGGCCCCGTGGAGAGCTAGGAGCATTACCTGATGACGCAGAACAGAATTTACGCCTTACATATGTTGAAGGCAACCTCTCGGAACTGAACGCACTTGTTCGCAAACTTCAAGTAAAGGAAGGTATAACAGAATGACCCCAGAACTATTAGCAATGCTCGGTGGTGGCGTGAGTGGATTTGTATTCAAGTTCATTGCACAGCAAGCCCAAAACCAAACAAGACTATTTGAACAAACCATCAAAAAACAAGAGACAGCAGATGCAAGTGCTGATGCTGCTGATAAGCGCGGTGGTGCAGGTGGGGCTTGGATTCGCAGGTTTATTGTGGTTAGCACAATGTTTGCCGTTATAGCTGCTCCGTTCATTATCGCATTCACCGATCTAGGTGTATCTATCCAGAGCAATACCAGTTCCTTCTTTGGTATATTCAAAGGGACAAAGTGGGATACCGTGACCGGATATGTTATCCTACCAGAAGTAAGACAAACA
>WLWF01001694.1_pt1 | contig 17260 bp, 19 predicted proteins | sample 6718331 | NCBI WGS metagenome assembly WLWF01 (sample SAMN12718692, study PRJNA515312) | sponge metagenome | isolation source: marine sponge | host: Mycale hentscheli | place: New Zealand: South Island, Marlborough, Capsize Point | collected 2003-05-01
ATTAATAATTTGGAATCTAATGGGACATCCCAAATCCCTACACGATGTGGGACTTCTACATCACTAAATTTCTTACCTGAAAAAAAACCACCTAGATATGTAAATTCTTCAGGTAATGGATCAGGTAAAGGATTAACCATTTCTGCATCATCTTCAACAACTAATACATTATTTAATTTATTATTTATGATATGTTGTAATAGATTTATATGTGATATGAAACAACCACATTTACCTCTATGTTGCTGAGGCGATATATTATACATGGATATCATCTTACTTAATACAGGATTATCATCTTTCAGATCAGCACCATCTACAGCTGACCACCTTGTATATGATTTGTCAAAATATTTCATTCTATCTTTACATCTATCTAGATTAATTACGAATTTATTCATTTATCATAAGATAAGATAATTATTTTAATCAAGAAATATTAAATCTTTTGGTAAATTCATTTTGTAAGCATAATACTGAGTTCCAAAGGGAGGAGTGTATCCCTTCTTTGGATTTGTTAAATGAGTAAATGTTGGTCGTGTAAAAGGGATAATCACTTGGAGATGATCTTTAAAAATCTGTTGAAACCATTTAGATAATAATAAGGTTGAGACACATATAAGAATGAATGGTTTATCTAACTCTTTTAATTTAACACATATCTCTTTCATTTTACTAAATGGTGGATTATCCACTATGATATCATATTCAGGGGTATATGAAAAGAAATCTTTATCTTCATGTATTATATTATATCCCATCTCTTCAAAGTATTCTTTTTGTTTTCCATCACAGTAAAAGGGAGACCATATCACCTTATCTTTCGGGATATACTCTTGGATTATTTCCCAACCTTTTTTATCAGTCGCATAATTATCACTGTCTTTATCTTGTGTAAAACTCATTACTTTATCTTTAGGAATAAAAAATTAGTGCCCCTAATTTTATCAAATTTATACAAAGCAAAATATGATCCAATAAACATCTTTTTATCATCCCAAGATAGTCTCTCACCGTTTTGTAATTTATCAAACAATAGATCACAATGAAGTTTACACGCTTTCTGAATATTTTTAAGATTGTATTTTGTAAGACCTGTTTTAATAATCTGCTCTGAAATCTCTTTATAAAAGAAAGTCCAATCATCTGTAGGTGATTTACATTTGACACAGAGTTCATCATTATAATACAGATATAGTTTATATTTGTCTTCCATCTGTTAAGTATAGAAAATGATATATCTTTATGTAAAAATATGTAAAAATTTGATAATGGTATAGTTGATACATAGTAATATAAACAAATAATGATGTCACCTACCTCAGAAGTCAAACCATCGCAAGTCGCCCAACTCACTGCGGAGAATGAGAAACTAAAAGAGGAGATTGATGAACTCAAAGAAGAAGCAGAAGAAAACAAGAAACTATTTGATACGACTTTCAGCGAGTTTATGAAACTCCAAGCACATAATGAGAAACTACAAAATGATTTTCAGAAGGGGTATGATGAAGGACGCGAAGAGTATCAGGTAGATAAAGAATATCTAGATGAAAAAGAAGAGGAGATTGATAAACTCAAAGCAGAGAATGAGGCGATGATTAAAACTCTTCCAAATGATATGGACGGATATGGTTTTGATAGGGTAAAGATGAGATGGGTTCATTATGATGAGGATGAGGAGGAAGAGGAAGAAGAAGAGGACGTGGAAGTGGAAGATTGCTTCATGCTTATGGTTGAGGGTAAAAAGTATTATGTAGATCCATCTGATTGTGATGTACAAGATGCTATATCAGGTGATGTAGTAGGTTCATGGAATGGTGAAACGATAATCTTTAATTAAATAAATAAGTCATAGGTAGGATTAGTTAGGTTTTTTTTATCTCTGATTGTAATCTCTCAAAGACCTCTTTTGCTAAATCTGTATTAAGAGTTCGTATCCGTTCAATTTTAAATATTACTGATGATCTTAAAGACACAGGAGCAGGTGATCCATCTGGCTCAGTGATAGATACAGCTATTGAAGATAATCTTGTAGGTTTGGTGATTGTAAATGAGATATCTGTTTCTGGTGATATGTAGAAATCTCCCACTGGGTTCTGCTTATTCACTATAGACACTATCGGCATACGGGTATTCCCTGTACCATCTATAAAGGATGAATTACCGATTATATCACTGCGGATATTATAATAGCCGTTAAACATAGAGATTGGATATTTCTGAGCAGATATCTGAATACTTGTTGCTGATTGATTAATAGGAGGCAACCATCGAATGAGTTTTAAATCTTGATTGACAGCAGAGTCGGCAGTTGTAGCAATAGGGATCGTATAATTCACTAACATCTCGCCATTGTATTTGGTGATACCAAATTGATTTTGTATCCATGATTTTGTATCAGAGCAGTCTATGGTCGCATTTGTGGTGACTATATTCAGATTTGTAGAATTGTCTAGATTAATGATTTCATTTCTGGTTGTTGTATCTTTGTTGAACTGAGCATAAGTAAATCCTAATCTACCCCATAGACCTTGATTCCATGAATCTTCCTCCAAGCCGAAATCTTCGATAAAGATGCCTGTTGTTGTATCATAGATTGTCAGTGGTTCTAAATTAAAGTTCATTCTCCGTAGTTTCCTCTCATGTTCAGACCCTGCTAAATAATATGATGACTCACGATTATAAGGATATTGAACAGGTGAATACATCTCATAATCTTGCTCTGGATTAATCTTGTATACATCTACGGCTCCTTGTGAAGGATCAAAATCAGTATTATCTAACGGTTCTATTTGCTGTAAATTACCTTTATTCAAAGGAGTGTGGAGACGAGAGAAGAAGAAATTAGTTCCATTAAATCCAATCTCTGGCTTATCTGCTCCGCAATATATCTTATTATTTACATATCCTGTATCTAATTGATCACTCTCTTGTAATCTTAATAATCGTGCGTCTATATCGGGATAGATAGGGACAGTAGCATCTGGTTGTGCTAATCCTGACCCAGCCATTGCTGGATTTGTTCCATTGGTGACTGTTTGGACGTCCGCTGCTCCTCCTCCCGGATTTGTAGTTCTGGTTGTATTCGCATATCCATACTCACCCTTTCCAGATTGTAAATTAATCATAGATGTCCCCCAAGCATTCCAGTGTCTATCAAATCCTATTTTAGTCTCTGCGGCTATCCTTGTTCCATCTCCATAATTGTGAAAGAAAGATTCAGGTAATCCTATATTCTGAGTGATTGCTTTTGTATCTTGAGAGAAAGTCAATAAATTAGGATAAATGATTACATGATTTGTATTCCCTAAAAGAGTATCAGCAGCAATAGATCTCCCTAAGAATCCATAAGTGAAATTACCTGATTGATAATTACTCATTGATACAGGTACCTCATAAAACTCATCCTTCAATGATTCATCATAGTGAAAGTAGAAAGGATTAGATTGGGACTTAGTATTTAAATCTCTGTTAAATGTAGGGTCTAAAGCAGGATCTGTTCCAAATCGCTTCCCAGTCCCTCTGTAATCATAATAGGATTGACCTAATTTCCAAAACTGATTTTTAGGACCTGAGCGGATATCAGTAGGATCTACAAATCTATTGACATCAAAGGATATAACATCACAATTTGAATATCTTGTATGATCCGCCTGTACAAATGAATCCATGTGAGCATATCTAGCATTGTCTTTGGTTATATACACTTCACCTGAGGCAGTATCATAGTATGGATTTATGACTGGATGATACATTCTTCTCACAGTATCCTCAGAGAATAATTCAGGATAATGTCTCTGACTTTCTACGTATGCTTTGAAGTTCAGTATTTGTGGAGAGGGTCTTCGAGGGGTCGCAACGATACCATCTACTTTTCCATTAATTGTCGCAAAATAGGGTATATTCAAGACTAATCCCTCAGTTAACTTATTAGCAACGACCAAATTATTAGTCGTAGGGATACCAAAGATATCATTTAACTGACAACCTGTCTCATATATTTCAGGTCTCTTACAGGCGATATATTTATATCCATTATAATAAAAAGCAGCATCTGAGTCAGTTGCTACATTTACATCATAGACAGGTGGGACAGCAGCAGAGAGTGTTAAATGAACCCCTCCCGCAGGCGCAGTGACATCCGCGAGAGATGTAGTAGGACCATTGAAGAGTGCTTTTTTATAAAGAGTTTCATTTTGTAATGCCTCTGACCCACATTCAAATGATTGATAGGTTTGTGATTCTACTCGTTTATTCAATATAAAATTAACATTTGGATCAGTAGCACTCACAACTTTGTCTTTTAAATCTTCTCTTTGTTGAATAGATGTCTTTTGTAATTGTTGAGTAAGACTATCCGCGATTGTTTTCGCAGCAGAAAAACCGATATCTGTTTCTAATTCAATCTTTTCACGAACTATATGATAATCAAAGAACTCTGGCTCCCTCGCATAATAGGGAGCATGATAAGTCCCTTGTTTTGTAGCATCCGCAGTAAAGACTAATCCTGGTTGATTTGGATTGACATTGAATGTCTTTGTCATGATCGTGTATCTTGAATTATCATTTTTTAATATAAAATGAACAGGTTCTCCTAATTTAGGTTCTGTTGCTGGGAGGACAGGTGCCTCATAATTTAAAAATGCCCTGATATCTGAAGGAACAAATCCATAGTAATTCGCCTCCTCTTTATCTGTTGTTGCTTGATGACTTGGATACTCAACGTGTGTTCTCCCTAACAAGACTTTGTCTATAGATGACCAGTAATTATCCTCTACAACAAGAGATGCTACGAGTTCAGAAGTAGTCTTTATAAATCTTCTAGGTAATTGAATATAATTAAGCGCGTCCATTGTCTTGTAAAAATTGATGACTGTCGATGCTTTATTATCTTTTAATTCAATCGTATCATTAATGACATCATTATCTGAATACGTAATATAAGATCTTTTAGTTGATTGCTGATATTCTGTTTTAATCGCTATGTCAACATTGTACTTAATAGTTTTCTGTTTATTTAATCGTTTGCCCCTGAACTCTATAGGATTATCCTGACCAGATCCTACATCATTCACATAAGAACTATATACTGATACTTTATCGTTCGGTATCAGTTGTATTGTATTGTTCTGCTGGTTTACCCATGTAGATGGTTCACTGTCTTTCTTTATGGTTGCTGATTGCCGATCACACTCAACAAGGATCGTGTCAATGTATTCAGTCATTTGTTATATATTAGATATTAATTTAGTTTAAATCTTTTCTTATATGACCGAATGTTTTCGATGCGACTCGTTGATGGTCCCCATAAAATATACCAAGAGAGATATCCTGCTCGTGTATAGTCATTCGTTTGTAAGTCCTTTTTATGTCTTGACCGATACCTTTCCCTCTGTGCTTTATCCATAGTGATGGTATAATCGGGGGCTCCGGCTTGACCGAAGTACGTCTTTTTAGTTCTACCATTATCCCTTGTGAAGATGGCGACTAATTTTTTGAGTGCTTTATCAGATTTTTTAATGACTACACTTACCATTTAAAATTTGATTATGATATGATATTGTATATATTAAAAGATGGGTATTATTTATTTTATCCAATGTTTAGACACAAATGAGATTTATATCGGTTCAACTAAACAAAGTATTAAAAAGAGAATGATTAATCATAAATCTCATTCTAAAAAAAATGATGATTGTTCTTCTAAACAAATCATAGATAGAGATAATTATATATATGATGTCTTGGAAGAGGTAGATGATAATGATAAATTAAGAGAAAGGGAGCAGTATTATTTAGATACTACTGATTGTATTAATGTTCTAAGAGCAGTAGAAGATAAACAAAAGAGAAAAGAATATGTGAAACAATATAATCAAGTGAATCTTGAAAAATATAAAGAAGTTATTACTTGTGAATGTGGTAATACCTATACATTAAGAAATAAGGCAAGACACATGAAAAGTAAAAAACATATTAATTTATTATCCTCATGCGTTCATAATAGACATCAGGCCGCCTTCTAATACTGCCAGGCGACTGTATTCAACATAAGATCTAATAGTGTAGGTAGATCCAGCAAGAGGGGCAGGGAGAACAGAAATATCAGTCATATCCTCTGCCTTGTAGTGAAGTTCAATACCGCGGACTCCCACTCTTCCCCCAGTCAGGCGAGTAGCAACATACCACTGATGACCCGAAATACCATGTCTCTCATCATTCTGGACGTGATTATCAAGGAAGTTAAACGTTGTATACCCGGCATTCCCGTCTTTACAATAACCATCACGAGTGACATATAATAGACCTTCATTTTGAGTGTAATGACTGAAGAGACGTGCTTTATTACTGATAGAAGTAGGGAACTCAAATCGGTCATTGTATCGGATATTATATTGAACAAGACCCGTTTTAGCAGCATCCGCAGGATTCTGACTGGGACTCATAGAATTGTATGGACCAAGACACGAATAATCACGTTCAGGGCGAGAGACCATTGTAATCACACGGGAACACAATCGATTCGCCATACCAAGATTAGCGACAATACCCGATGCTAATTGAGTATGACTTACTGATTGTTTCGAAAGTCTGTAATCAGGGAAACTGAACTCAATACGGGGATTTGCCTCAGCATACCGAGCCATTAAATCAGAATCAGTATAGAATACATAATCAGCACAGAACTTTAACTCATTACGGTCAATTAGATACGAAGCATGACCATCCGAAGATACAACACGTTTATCAACAGTCGGAGACCAGGTGAGTTCAATGGATAACTGCTGATCTATCATGTATAGAGGCAGATTATGGGTCTTGAGGAAGGGGAAAAGGTCCGAAAGATCCACTGAATAGACTGGACTCTCCGCAGCAGCTCCTCCTTTGATATCAGCAAAAGGCTGGACTTGTAAATTGACTCCTTCAATATTCTCTCCGACACTAGTCCCACGATCGCCTCCGAGGGTATAATCGCGACCATTAGAAAGACCATAGGCGAGTGCCTCTACATCAGACTGAATGGTATTCTCTCCAACAGCGGCTCCGTCAAGTTTTCTGAATATAAACTCAGTACCCATACAACGACCTGTCGTATATTGCTCACGAGCAATTTGAGTTTCATTATTAATCTGAGCAGATTTAATCTGGTGAAGAGAGGACCAATCACTGATTTCATTTAATACTTGATTGCCTACTTTTAATACAGCCCGCTCAATTACTGACCCAATTCCAACAGTCGGGGGCATGGTGACCCCAGTTGTAATTGCCGCAGCAGGGACAAGACTTACAAAGAGCTTACTGTGGCTATGGAGCCACCCTTTCTGCTGTAAATCAAATCTACAAAATCCGGGACCAGTAGTAGTCGCCTCTAAGAACGTAGCAGGCTCCATAATATCTGTTTCAATGTTCTGCTCTAAATTAGCAGGGACAGTTTGAAGACGTAGAAGATCAGGTACTTGTGTTCCGCTCATATTTATTTTATACTATGACTTATAAATAATATAAAAAATTAAAATTAAAAAAAAACGATTAATGTATAGAAAATTATGCTAATCGATAATATCCATCTTTGTCTCTTATGATTGATATTCGTTCTTCTTCTAATTCATCACCTGATTCTTCTTCACTTTCTGTATCAGTTTCTCCTTCATAATCTGAATCACTATCATCTACATCTTCAATTGCTTTCTGTGCTAACTCATTAATATCTATTCCTCTTTCACGGCATAGTCTCCTGAAGGCATCCATTATCTGATCCATGTTCTACTATATATTTATTAAGATAATAATCTTTGTGAAAATTAATACATTTTTTTGTTGATAAATGTCTAGCACGATGGGACATTGAATAACCTGATCCACAGGGACATTGGATATACATTGAATCATATATTTTTTTATCTTGTAATATCTTGTCTCTGTTTTTCAAATATAATAGTTTTCTATCTTGTTCTTTTTGCTCTTTAGATTTGTAAGAACAAATCTTATTCACTAATTGTCCTTGATGCCTATCTATCCATTTTTGCTCATGCTTATGTAATTCTTGTAAAGACTCACAAGGGACTGCTTCGACTAATTCAATCTTATAATCACCATTTTTAATGATATCTTGAGATCCACATCCATATCCATCTTTATATTTACGGGCATCGTGTTCGTGTCCACTTAATCTTTGTCTTAATGATTGAATCGTAGATCCGATGTATATATTTTGATTTGTATTATCAATGATTTTATAAATCTTACTATCAATGTATTTACTCATTTATTCTTAAAGATATAATAGTTTTCAATTTTAAACTCACGACATGACCTGAATGCCCCCAGATCCATCGAAGACTACAGTCGCCTTCGATTTGTAGTAAATAAATACAGACATAGGATGGTCAGTGACTAGTGAGTTTTCAATAGAAAGACCCCACTGCTCTTTACTGAAATCCTGCCCCGAGTTAAATTGTGAGTAGCGGATACCTAAACCGAATAAAGGACCTCCATCAATCTGTGTTTTATAATCATTTTTACCTGATGTATTCACCATCTTGTAGTTGCGATTTTGGTTAAGAGCGGATAGAGATGTGCGACTTATCATATACTCTGGAATGACTGCCTCCGCAAACTGGAGAGCAAGTTGAGAATCAGCAGTGACAAACTCACCACCATACTCACCCGCTCCCGGAGGTAGGAAATCAGCATTCAATGCCTCAGTCTTATTAGTTGTAACATCATAATCTAATGGATATTTAGATCCACCTTTGAGGAACTGAATACGAGTTGTATGTACTAAATCACCAGGAGCTCCCAACTGACTTGGATAAGTTGTAGCAAGACCATTCGCAGCAAGAGTATTGATATTCTCAGAGGGGCAGAAAGTGACAAAGGCACTCTGTAGATTTTTAAGACCTACATCATACTGGATCTGAGCATTGCTCGTGTTAAAGGTCGTGTAGAGAGACGAAATGGTATTGAACTCCATAGCACCCGAGGTCTGGGAAGCCATCTCACCCATCTTGTCCTCTGGGATATCAAAAACCTCACATGTTAGAGATAAATCAGAGAGAACATAGTGAGCCTCTTGATTTGCTAAATTAGTCGTCCCATTCTTGGAGAAGAGACAATTACTATCAGGGGACAGGTGAAGTTCTACGCGAAAAGCCCCAAAAGAGGACTCCATAAGATTGATACTAGAACCTCCCATTATGAATCCACTCGGGAGATGACAACTGAACTGATTTTTTCGACCTGCTCCCGCAGCAGTCCCCGCTGGTGAACATACAACATTCTGGAACATAGCCTCCGCATTCGGCTGGATAAGACATGTCTCGTTTAAGTGTCCTGTTAAATCTTCTTTAGATGAACTTAATCCAAGGTAGGAACTCATATATCGGTTGTAGTGTCTGATGTGTTCTACAATCTGTGACGATTTTTGATGACGGATGACTAACTGATCCCAAAGGGCAAAGATACCCAAGCGATTGTCAGCAGTGATCGCCGTAGCACCATCAGCAGCGAGGACTGGTTCGCCCAGACCACCCGCAGAAAACCCCTTGTTGAAAGTCACGTTCCCGTTAATCCGGATTGATCTCGGATCTAAAATAGCATTCTGTGCTTGGACAGTGAAGGATAATTGTGGAAATCCACCTTTAAAGGAAATAGTTGCGTCAGAATTCACATTATCGGGACGAAGCTCTATAAAACGACTAGTCATTATTTATATATAATGATAGTTAAAAAATAAATAGTAAAAATAATAATAGTTTTTTAGAAGTGATTTGCTTTGATTCGCAGTAGTATAATATATTTATAGCAGAGAGCATCTGTCTTTGATTTGAATTGCTTTCTTACTTGTTTTATTTTACTGATTGAAAATATCCAATGATTTTTATCCCTATTAGCATAACATATATATTTATGACCTGACTTATTACTTTTATATTTATGAGGTGGATTCTGATTTTCTCTTTGTTCTTTACTGGTCGCCCATCGTAAATTACATAATCTATTATCACCTCTAATTCTATTGATATGATCTACTGTTGGTTTATTCTCTGGATTTGGGATGAAATGTTCTGCTAATAGTCTATGAATAAATAAATGTTTCTTCTTCCCATCATTATGTAAATGAACACTTTTATATCCGTTTGTATTAATATCAATCTTCAAAAAATGAGGTTTAGAATATTGATTTTTAATTCTATGATTGCCTTTCGCTAAGATAGAACCATTTCTAAAAATTAAATAATTCGGGAAATCTTTGATCTCCATGTTGTTACTACACTATTACTATGTTATCAATTTTTTAAGTCATTACATCAAGACTTGAACATACCCCTGGCGAATTTGGATCCTACGTAAATGACAGACGAAGCTGGAAAACATTTTGGGCTTAGTCGGAGCAGTTGTTTCAGAGTAATCAAGATTACAAATGAGGTCTTTGTTCCTCAAATCAAACACTCCAGAATTTACAGCGAACCCGCGGCCGACACAAAAGTTGCTCATAAACTGGGAGAAGTCCCGAGGCATAATACCAGAATTATCTAATGTCTTCTCTAATTCAAAGAGATGAATAGCAGAGATAGATTTACGAGTAGCAACTTTGCGTGTGTCCACAGGTCTTGAAGGGACCATCTTGCCATCTATCTGGAACTGTACTGAACTTAAGAAATCACAGCAACCACTGATACCCGAGCGTGCCGAATTAAGTCTGATATCCATTTCATCCTGGGTGACCTCATAAGTCCCATTACTCGATACTAATGCCTGTTGACCATAGACACTTGAATCAGTAGGTAAGATAATTATTGATTTAGCACGACTATTGAGAGCATGGACTTGGAAGGATGCTTGCCTTTCACTTGCTAAGAGTGAGTTTTTATAATTAGTCGTAGAATAAATATCAAACTCTATGGAAGACCCTTCACGTGCTTTCGCGAGCATCTGCTGTTTGTATCTTGGATCAAGTTTGACCTCTGCTACAACAAGATTTAGATTACTGACTGTGTAAGATAGAGTGAGAGATGTAGCATCACGGAAACCAGTAGAGATACCACATGACTGAGTCGCTCTACCAAGACCTGTCCCTGCTACTCCTTCAAGATTACCCACAGCATTCGCGAGTTGAAGTGTAGCAACGTCTGGGGTGACTTTAATGTAATCCCAAGTCCCCGCACCACCAGCAGGATTCCAAGCAAGATTAATCTTTTCAATCTGACCAATTCGGAAATCAGTCTGTGCTCCCCCATTCCCATTGGTGAATGTGCTTTCAAGTGCGGCAGCAGAATCATACTGAACAAACCGAATGACCTCACCTACGACAAAGGGGAACTTTTCTACCGATGAGCAAGAGTTCGCAGCACACATAAAATATACGTGATTCAGGGTTACATCACCACCATTAGAGATGAGGTCAGGACCATCAGCGGCTGCCCCACCAGCAGGGGTCGCATTCACCCCAGCAAGAATGGGATTTAGTGTCCTGCGGCGGTCTTTAACAACCGAGTCTAACTGACGGATAATACGAGGAGCAGGCATAAAATCAATTTCAATGTAAAGACCAGTCATCATATTAGGATAGATAGAACCAGAGAAAATACCAGATAGTTCTAGAGGAACACATGCTTTCACCGTATTCTTCATTGTTGTGTGAGAATAGGCAGTGTCGACGGCGACCCCTCCATCAGTTACTTTCTTGAACCAAGGATTAGTGAGGACATCAGCCATATCAGACTTAGACGCACCACGACTGGATGAGCAGGCAGGATGGTAATCCGTGCCTCCCTGAGTCAGTGCCTTCATACCTTTGATTGATTCATCTGTATCATAATCAGATTTAAGAGAAACTAATTGATTGTATCCTACAATCTCCTCAAGTAAAACACGATCATCTAAAGAATATATGCGTAGATTTTCAACCATCATGCCGCATCCCGCAGGATCAACTTGGAGGCGAGTGACCCCTGCCTCCCGACCGCCCCCGGAATGAGCAGCAACTGGGTCATCAATCACAGCATCAAACTCAAGATAACAGGATTTCCCATCAATAAACTCAGTAGATTTAGGGACTACAAATGAAACTTTCCGCGATGAAGCAGAGACTGTGTGAGTGAGACCCTGATCAGCAGGGATACTTATTTGTTCTTCGCCAATTCGTACAATATCACCTTCTGCTTCCCAATAACTTGACATTTTATGATTTAGTTTACAAATAAATTAAATATCTTAAATAAAAAAAAAAGATGTATGTTATTAGAAAACTATTATGGTCTTAGGAGCAGAAGTCCAAGATATGAGTGTAGATCAACTCGCTGGGGCGATTGTTCTCGTTTTAGGAGCAATTGGATCGTTGCTTCTGGTCATTTGGCAGAGTCGCTGTGCTTGTAGATGTCGCATAGGTATATCAGATAAATGTTATCTATTTGATTGTGAGAGAAAACCTCCGCCAGATGGTGAGAAAAAGAAAGAAGATAAAAAGGGCGATAAAAAAGGCGATAAAGATAAAGATAAAGATAAAGAAAAAGATAAAGATAAAGATAAAGATAAAGATATAGAATCACAATCGCCAAAAGAGGAACTAGTCCCAACAAAATCTAAAGAATTAGAATATGTATCAGATCCAATCCCTTAAAGTATAAGTTAAAACTCAGATTTTAATATATCGAAGTTAATATGAGTTATGATAGATTGAAATGGTCACAACCAGATATTCAAAAAGATGTATCTCTCAATCAACGATACAAGACCATCAATGAACTAACTCAATTACCCTTACCTCCTGAAATTATCCGTAAAATGATAATGCTTTTCAAGTATCAGTGTCTTGAAAAGCATTATAAAAAAAATTATAGAAAAGTATTATATCAATTAAAACAGAGATTTCGCATCAAGCGGAGGCTGCTTTCAAAGCAAAGTGGTGAGCCTTCTCCATCTCCTCCTGTGTTTTGTTGTGAAAAGCAACTTGCTTCTGATGTAGTCGATCTTGACTACATGCTTTGTCCTTAGCAAAATCAAGTTGACATTTCAATTTACTGATTGTATCTTCCATCGCTCGACAATCCCTTTCATGTTCTGCCTCTAGTTCTTTAATTTTCTCTTTGTGTTCTTTCTTCGTGATCATATTTCCATCATCTCGAAGTTCTTCAATCTCCTTTTGTAGTTCTTCAACCTCTTCTTCCCAGTAATCCCTCATCGCTCTGACGTGCCTGCGACGATTTATAGTCGCATTAGGATCACCTATATATTCACCTGCTTTCTCATCCCAAATAAAATGATAATGCTGAGCGATGACAGTATTCCATAATCCAGACAAAGCACCCTCCTTGTCCCATACCTTTCTATTCTTCACCATACTCGTCCATTTCTTCTTACCCATAAACTTCATCGCATAGTGCTTCACAATCGCTAACTCTTTCGGATCATCACCAATCTTCCTCGCATTTTCAATAAATGATTCCATAGTATACTTAATACAAATATCTTTAAATATATACTAATATTATTAATATAAATCATAATATGAGTAATATCACATCATCTGAAAAAAACTCTAAACTACTACTATTATCAACCTTCCCAAAATATTTTATATTATTCTATAGCAACGATTTTTTTTTCTAGAGCTTTTTCAAATATATAGTATGTGTCTACTATTAGTAGTTTCTAGTATTTTTATATCTCAATTACTTTGATTTATATCTCAATTACTTTGATTTAGATTTCTTAGATTTCTTTGAAGACATATCAAAGATGTCCTTTTCTTTGATTTTTGTACTCATTGGAGCAGGAGGTTCAGGGATCTCTACTCTATTGAAACTCTTTACAAGTGCTGACATGGGAAGTGCTTTCATTTTAGTATGAGGCATTTACGATTTGTATATATTTATACCATTATTTTTTTCTTATAATTTATATTCTAATCATATATATAAACATGTCGTTAATAATCTGTAAGAATAGACCCACAGAGGATGCGATTGTCTCGGAGGCAAGTAACATTAATAAACCTTACGCGTTTAGGAACTCTATGACTGGTAATATTGAAATACCTGCTAATGCTCAGATTGCTCTACAGAGTGCTAAGATTAATATGGACGGTTCTATTCTAGTAGGTGAAGATCGTAAAATATTTTATTACTATAAAGGTCCTGAAATAAATGAATCAGATGCGACTACCATTGATAATCTCGCAGAAAGTCCGTCCTATCCTCTTAAAGTCCCTTTATTTGATGGATCACGACTGACAAGGGTCACAACCTATCAAATTGCTCAGGAGATAGCAAAATCCCTCAATCGTGTTGCTTTCTCACCCAATTTTAAAAATAGAATCACTGTCGACGCAATTGTAGATGCGACTGGATTTAAGGGATATAAGTTTGACTTTAAAGAACGAATCACAGGCGGTGATGCTGGATTTGCTCCTACAAATACTGTACCTCCCGCGAATGTCTTAGGGACTCAAACTGGTATGATTGACGCAGGGAAAACTAATATCCGTAAATATCAACTGACAAATGGGGCATCTGGGGTAGCACCCTCATGGCAATATGCTGATGTTTTAGGGATCGGGACCTTTGAAGTGGATACTCAAAGAGCCATCACACGCTCGGCGATTGGAAATGTCCCCCCTCTCAATCAGAAGGGAGGATTATTTCAAGTAAATGTCAGTGAATGTCTTCAACAAGCGGCAGCACGTTCAAGAGCAAGATTCATGGTGGGTTTAAGTCGTGGATCAAGATCTTTACGTTTTGATAGTGTCACAGGAGAACCAGAAGCAGGTCCCGTTAATGTGATGATACGTCCTGAAAACTTTCGCTTAGGTAATGGATCTTTAGGAAAACCATGGATGAATACCTTTGCGGATTATGCTTTTATGTATGATCCATCTACTTCATCAGGACTCAATCATCAGGATAGATTGAGATTGGTACATACAGTTGTCAATAGAACTGATATATCAGGTCCTAATGGACGAAGACCAACCTATGCGGATAGAATTAAGTTTCAAGAACTGAGATATGGTGATGGATTAAATGGGTCGGTGAATACAGGAGCAACTGCGGCAGTATCCGCGTCTGCTGGTTTCTCAGCTCTTTATGGATATGATCTAACTGGTAATCCGTTATCTATTGAGGTAGTTCAATTTAAATTGGAGGGAGGACAAATCACTGCGAAAATGATATCTGATGCTGCTTCAGGAAATAATGAATATGATTTAATCACTTATGATGTCACTCGAAATAAAAGAAGACTATTCAAATGTGTGAATCAGAATTGTGAATGTCTTCTACCCGTTCTCGCGATTAACAATAGAGGAATGCTTGATGATACTGGAAATCCTGGAACAACCCAGAACTTAGGAATCAATCGTTATGATGGGGTGAATTCGAACTGGGCCAACTTTAACTTTTTATCAGATGATACTTCTAAGAATGATTGGGTTAATAGAACTTATACAACTGATGCCTCGGCTATCATTGCGGCTCGGGCATTGGATCAAGAGAGAGATTTTAATGACTACACGACCCCTGGTGATGTTGCTTCGCCTATTGATTTCACTTATCCTGGATTACACGCGAATAGTTTTTCTGATCAGAAGAGTGTCCTCATCACTATGCCTGACAATTCTTACGGGGGACATAATGGGCTCGCATCTGAGGGTGCGAATACATCCCAATATTTAGGATTTGATCATCTCTCACATGTAGAAGCAAATACTCTTGCCGACCAATCATATCAAGTATCAAGTGTCACTGTCCCTCCTCTACTTTCAAGTAAATCAGTATTTGTAAGACTTGAAAACTTCGGGCAAGAGTCAGTTAATGCCTACCAGGGTCTTAGATCTAAAATCATCGCTCACTTACCAAGATTTGACGGAGTCAACTCAGTAGGTCCCCTATATCTGGAACCAAATAATATGATTTATCTTGACCTGAAGAACCCGCACCCGTTCAGGATTAATAGTTTTGATTTGTCACTGTGTTTTACTGATGAAACGTATGCGATTAACTTAACAGGTACCACAATCATTTGTCTCCATGTTCGCGAGAGACCAGAATCTGCCGTTCGTGTTAATTAATATTCATTGAATAGTCTTGATTACTTTGATTACTATTAGTAAGTATAACTATATGACTTTTTTTTAGTGAATAATTTATTATATTGCTTTGTTTATATGAAACTTGATTCAGCATTAAACATTGACATCGTAGATGATAAAAAACCTGAGCCTGAACCTGAACCTGTGGTGATAGATAAAGATGAATTATTAGCCGATGTCCCGCTCGATGACGGTGATATTTCTGAACAAGAGGTAGATCTTGGATTAGAGTTTGTACAGAAGCCCAAGCCAGATACTGAAGATATCTTCGATAATAAAATTGATGAGATAGTCAAGGAGACAAAAAAAGAAATGGAAGTTCCTCATGTAAAAGTAGTGAAAGAAGAGCCACCTAAGAAAAAGAAAAGGAAACCCATGACACAAGAGCATCTTGCTAAATTAGCAATCAGTCGGGAGAAGGCTATCGCAAAAAGGAAGTTCTTATCCGAGCAGAAGAAGATTGAGAAGGCTCAGGCTCAGCTGGTTAAAGACCAAGAGCAATTGCTTCGGCAAAAAGAATTAGATAAAAAGATTAAAGATTTGAAAGTGAAAGCAGATTCATTACAAGATACTGAACCTGTAATCCCAGAAAAAAAAGAAAAAGAACCAGTTAAAACACAGGGATTTACAATGGAAGATATACAAAATGCTCAACTGAATGCCATCATGGGATACGAGGCTGTGAGAAAGCGGAGAAAGGCAGAAAAGAGAGCAAAACAGCAAGAGAACAAGGCAAAAGAAGATATATTAAAAACTATTAAGACCGCCCAACCAGCATGGTTCATTGAAAATTCGCCCTTCAACGGATTGTTTTGATGTACTTCTGATGTTTGATTGTTTTAAGATGAGTTGATATTCTATTACTTAAATATTTCTGTTTTGTTGAACCAATATATACTTCATTAGTCTCAAGACACTGAATGAAATATATTTTACAAGTCATATTATTTACAATATGACATACTAAGAATAATTTTAAATCAAATTTTACCATAACCATCCCTGCTTTCGAGTCTCTTCCATGTCATTAATATATTTTTTGATATATTCAAGGATGTCTTTGATTTCTAAGATATCTTTTTTTAATTTATCAATATCTCCTTGAATAATATCAACAGGTTTTGGAGGAGGCATATACTTTCATAAATATTTTAAATTAAGCAGCGACCT
>WLWF01001695.1_pt1 | contig 17252 bp, 23 predicted proteins | sample 6718331 | NCBI WGS metagenome assembly WLWF01 (sample SAMN12718692, study PRJNA515312) | sponge metagenome | isolation source: marine sponge | host: Mycale hentscheli | place: New Zealand: South Island, Marlborough, Capsize Point | collected 2003-05-01
GGTTTTCGGGCAGGCAAGGTAAACGCACTTTGGCACACCATTGCCCCAGCCCACACGAGCGTGTGCTCTCGCTCTGAGTACCAGGTATGTGTCTCCCATATTGAGATCAATCCAGTGAGACTGCGGCGCAAGCCTGGGTTCTCCTGCAGAGTCGTGCCACTCAGTGAGCCCAGCATCGATATCGCTGCTTAGCTCTTGGCGCCAACGATCTCGCTCTTCTTGTGTAGTTGAACGAAAACCCTGCGGGTGCCTATTCCAATCATCAAACTCAGACGCTTTAACCCTGACAAGATCACCCTTTTTCATTGTACCATCCTATCGTTCCTCTAATGTTGTCACCGTAAAGTGATACAACTGATTGACCCTCTCCGTAGCCTCTTGGCTTCTTGACCCACAGAAACCTGTGAGCTTTCCACGTCCTGCCTTCTGCGAACGGTTGCTGATATGGGCCGATGTATTGCACAAGGCCGGCGGAAAAGTGGTGCCAGTGGCTGAATGTGTAGACCTTGCCGGGCTCGAGATCTTTGACGTAGACCTTACCGCTTTTTCTTCTCACTCAAAAACCTCTCAAACATTTCCTGCGCAAAGTAAAAGCAGGTTCCGCACTCGTCACCGACGCCGGACTTTTCAGAGTAAGCAAAGAAGTCATTAGCACCGTCCGCTATCGCCTTGCGGAGAGCTTCCTCGCTGATAGCGTTGCAATGACAGACTATCATAAACTCTCTGCTCCTTCTGTGACCATTTTAACATTAACACACAAGACTTACACAGGCTGGTCATCTGCTTCAACCTCGTCATTCGTAAGTATTCTCTGGAGCCATCTCTCGTCAACTTCTTGAGGATCTTCGTGCTGAAACTTTACAAGGTACACATCGGTTCTATGGGGTGAGCGCTGCTGCGTCTTCTTAAGCACAAAGCCCTTCTTGCCTGACATGCCGTTGAAGCCTTTTACAGAAACATACTTTACTAGCTCACCTGCTTTAAGGAGAAGGGGGCGTATCTGCTTTTGACTAACGGGATACTTCACCAACCTGTCAAACCCTTGTAGTGAATAGTTCTAATCATCCCGCAAAAGTTAACCTTGTAGAAGCCGTGGCCTGCATACTCAACTATCTTGCCGGGGCTAGCGCACGCCGGTTGAAGTTCTAGCACATTGGTGCGCACTATCATGCCTGGCTGAAGATGTGGAATATCCATTTAGCCTTTTTTAAGCGTTAAGGTGCACTCAGGCAACCACATAAACTCTTCGTCGATCTTGAGCCAGTAGTAGTTAGAGTTCCTGTTGTAAGCCATGATCTCTGCAGATCTAATGACATTCTTTCCGTAACGTGCAGTGACGTTATCACCCATCTTAAACTTAGCTTCCCGTGGCAAGGTATTCCTCCCGATACCGCATGAGCGCGCGCTCTTTGGCTTTCGCTTCCAGCACGATGTCCAGATCTAAGCCATGCGTGTCAATGCGGTTGAAAATGTAGTCAGAGTGCGCTTGAGGACGAATAGTGTCGTCATTATACTCAATGCACTTAGAGTCAGAGTAGTGACAAGTAGGGCGCACATCGTTGTCCCAGGTGCAAGCCGCCAAATGGAGAGCATCCTTCTCAGATAGCCCACCGTCGCAAAAGCGGTGGTGGTGGAAGTCGAACACGACCGGGATGCCGTGGCGCTCGTAAGGCACCTCAGCAAGATCCGCGACAGAGTACATGCTCGCTTTGTCATCGTTTTCCAGCGTAAGCCGAGAAGTCACAGCGTCCGACAGCCTTTCGTAGTTGTTGCACCAGCGATCCAAAGCTGATACCTTGTCACCATATGTCGCACCTACGTGAATGTTTATCTTGGCCCAGCGACTACGGGGCATGCCGAGCAGGTCCATCACCTCGCCGTGGTGCTCAAGATCCTTGATGCAGTTATTAACCACGTGCTCTTTGCCAGAAGACAGAACGTTGAACGGCCCAGGATGGAAGCTGAGACGTTGGCCGAACTCCTTGGCTAAGTCGCCTGCCCCCTTGAGTGCCTGGCAGATCTGCTCGTAGTCAGGTAGTTGCTCGAGCTGATACTCGCTGGCCCACGGGAAAAGGCAGGACGTCATGCGGAACACCTCGACACTGTGTGCGTGGTTCCACTTGATAATCTCGGACAGATCTTTGACATTCTGCAGTGCCAGCTCTGAGGCGTAGGGCAAACCCTTGGCGTCGAATGTCCGGCGGATCATGCCGCGGTTGCAAGTAATCTTTGGCTTAGAAGCCTGTAGTTCCATATTGATGCAAGCATATCCTAGTCGCATTGTACCTCCGAAACTATTATATCACCTTCCCCGTGACTTACACAAACCACGATGGGGTAGCTGCCCTGGGTTCCCACACTGCGAGGCGCTTCTTGTGTTCGCGGTAGTAGTTCTTATATGACTCCACCACGCTATCGACCTTGCAATCGTCAGGCATGCATGCTGGATGCTCAGTGCGACCGATATCAGGAATGTCAGGCACATTGTCGATCAACCAGTTGTGAAGCTGTTCTGACTTGTGGATCTTACCGTAGCGCCGGGTGTATTCAGCACACAGTGCTAGCCCAAGCTCACAGTGCCAGCGGTAGTTGTCCTTTGACGCTCTCGTCCAGACTGAGCATGGGTGATTAGCATGTGACAGCTTCCAGGGTGGTTGCTTGTGCTTGGGCATGTTCTCCCACAGCCAAGCTTGAGCATCACGCACCCTCTTGAAAGATTTAAGGTCCTTGCCGTTCTTGTGCAGGAATGAGAGCCAGTGAGCACAGCACAGCATTTGTGCGCTTTCCAAGATCATCTTCACAACGTGCTTGTTGCAGTGGTATTTGGCTGCGATCTCAGGATCTCGATCAAGGACAAAAATATTCACAACTAACTTCTCCGGTCTTGGTGAATAAAAATTTATGAAATCTTTTTAATGATCCCGCAGTTATGATGATCTTCTGGTCTCGTGGCGCCGTCTTTAATATTTCCTGTCTTGGCGCAGATTGACCTTATCTCGAATTTTGCAGGGTCAAAAAAACCAAACTTTTCAAATATGCTGAGGTTATCTTTATCTGCAAGCTCATCCATGAAGATCATTCCGCCGGGAGATAAACGAGGAATGACGTATTCTAAACATTCTTCAATTGACTTTGATAAATCTACGTCGATAAACGCGTACGAAATTTTCATGTCAGGATCATAATTCTTAAATTCGGGTATCGAAGTTTCAAAAAAACCTTTTACAAGAGTTACACCCTTTTCCAAGCCGTGAGTTGACAGATTGAAACGTACGCTTTCGAAAGAAGATGAATATTCTCCTGGCTCATAATACGATTTTTGTTCTCCCGATCCATATTTTTTCGGATCGGGCAGCCCTTCAAAGCTATCAAAAACGTAAAGATTCTTTACGCAAAAAGACGACGCTATGGATATCTTGGCACTGCTAATTCCTGTGAAACACCCAAACTCAAAAATTTCCCCTGGAATTGAATTTTTCATTTCATTTTCAATTAGCTCGTAGCACCACCTTAGCATGGAGTGTTCACCGTGCGCTTTGTCTTTCGCTGGCAAGTCATGTTTACCGTAAGATTGCGCCTTGAACATGAATGCCAGGGAATGAGAGTTGTCATCGATGCTGGAAAACGTGTAACGAAGAAGCTTTAGCAGACCGTGGTTGCTGTAATTTTTGTCGTAAACCCTGTCTGTGTCTAGGTCAAATTTAAACTTTTCGTCTTCGGCTACACTCCCGTCTGACTGCGGCCAGATCGGATATCGAAAGCCGTACGGTAGCTTTGGTGAAAATTGCATCTCTGCATATTCGCTATTATCTGCCATTTAATTTTCCTCTCGAGTCTGGACGAAAGCCTCCAGGACAACTTCAGCCATCACATTGGGTTTAACTCCATAATAACCTGTCGATATCACTTTGAACATGTTCTGCGGAAACCTTTGACCGCTGTTGTCACAGCAGTTACTAACCTCTACCTTGTAGAACTGCTTTGTGTCTGGGATCTGTGTTGGTTCGATCAGTGTGGCTTGATTCAGAACATCAAGCATAGTAGAAACATCTTGAGCCTGGAAGTTCATCGCCATGAAGTGATTGATTCCTGATTGGGCACTAAACTTAGCCATGTTCTCTCTGCGCTTATTGCCCGCTATAAGAGAGTCCAGATATGAGCTATTCCACAACATCACGGCGCTCATGGTGATAACCACAAGCATCATCATGGTAACGGCGAGCGCCATTCCTCGTCTACGGTACTCGCCGGATGTTGAGGATAAAGTTTGCACGTCCGTCTCTTTCATTATTAGCTCCGTTTCCGCCTGGGTCAGGGATGATGGGAAAGTTTTCTTGTATCCAGTTATTTGTTCTTGCTACGCAGCGATCTTTATTGTAGCCTGTACGAATGCACATGCTTTCAACATGCTTGACAGTCTCACAGTAGCATCTCATCTGATTGTTTCGCCACTGGTGGGGCGTGTACTGAAACACTACTCCGTTTGGGACTTGAACATTAGATCCCGGAATGTACTTCGGGCATGTAATCTCTCTCTCAGGATGAAAGAAAGGGAGCCCCGCGATAAGAAGTATTATCTTGAACATTATCTCTTCATGCAGAAGTGAGGTCGAATGTCAGCCTGAAGACTACAGATGTTCTTATCGAGCTTATCAAGATCCAAAACCTTGATCGGCGTAGCAAAGACCATGCTTTCCAAAAGCTGGGGCACATAACCTCGACCGATCGGGATAGCCACAAGGACACCTACCATTCGACCTCGCTTATCAAAGAAGCAAGATCCTGAGGCGCCTGGCCAGCCATAAGTGTGGACGACAACCTTTTCTCTCTCGTCCCAGATCTTTTGATATCCTACAACCTCACCGCGAATGGTCAGTAGGTCATGTCGGCCCGGATAGCCTGAGTACGTCAACTCTTCACCGACAGGCGGATATGGAGTTCTAACGTTTAGCTTGGTGGGTTTAACCATGCTTAAGGGCTTTGTAGCAACCAGGGCAATATCTTCACCCTTGTCAAAGTAGACAGGATGCCCCTTGACCTTCTTATCACCCCTGACGATCCAGAGCCAGTTGGTGTTCGCGTCGTCAAACACGTGTGCTGCGGTAACAATGAGATGTGCACCCTTGTAGGTGACGTAGCATCCGCTACCTCGACCTTTTCCGGGATTGAAGACCTTGACGGCACCTGCTCGTCCTCGACGTTCGGCTCGGTTCAGCTTTGCAGCAGGAACCACATCGCCTTCGTACTGCGAGGCCATCCTCTTTTCAAACGCGGTGGGTGCAGGGACTGTGTCTGCGACTGCAGTCGGTTCAGTGCAGCCAAGCATAAACAATAGCGCAACTGACGCTGCGATACCTACAATGGTGATCACGTCGATTTGATTAAGCTTCTTCATTGTATCTCCAGCCACCATTATAAAAGCAGCTTTTAAAGATACACAAAGCTAGCTAAATTGTATATGGAGGAGAGTGAGGGATTCGAACCCTCGGTAGATTGCTCTACAGCCGCGTTCCAGGCGACCACCATCGGCCTCTCGGTCAACTCTCCAAATGTTAGCTAGATAATACTTCGCTGATCTGCTCGGCGTTTAATGTCTCGTGCTCCATCAGATCGTCCACAAGCTTGTCCATCGTTGCTTTGTGAAGCTCCAAGATATCACTGGCACTGGACATACACATCTCGATGATGCTTCGGATCTCGCGATCGATTGAGGAGGAAACTTCTTCACTGATGTTAGCACGTCGGGACATGGACATCTCTCTGCCTAGGAACACATTATCATCGCCTGAGGAGTTGTAGATTGGGCCAAGCGTAGACATGCCAAACTCTTTAACCATTGCGGCTGCTATGGCTTTGGCTCTTTGCAGGTCGTTCTTCACACCAGTTGTCGAACCCTTAGCACCGTAATACATCTTCTCAGCAATGTAGCCACCGAGCAGCACCTTGATCCTGTCCTCATACTCCTCCTGGGTGGAGCAATACTTGTCCTCTTCAGGCAACTGCATCGTTAATCCAAGAGCACCTCCGTGTGGAATGATGGTCACTTTATGCAAGGGATCTGATGTCTTGGTGTGGAAAGCTACAACAGTGTGTCCGGCTTCGTGTCGGGCAGTTGCAAGCTTCTGATCGTCGGACATCACCATCGACTTGCGAGGAGCACCCATTGTGACCTTGTCTCGGGCCAACTCAAAATCTTGTGGTTCCACAGACTCCCGGCTTTCCCGAGCTGCAGCAAGTGCTGCCTCATTGCATAGATTAGCTAAATCTGCTCCTGTCATTCCTGGCGTGGAACGAGCCACAACTTGAATATCCACCAACGGAGATAGTGGAATGTCTCTCAGATGTATTCTCAGGATCTCTGCACGGCCTTTTATGTCAGGGCGTCCAACAGTTACACGACGATCAAAGCGACCAGGCCTGAGTAGGGCAGGATCCAAGACATCAGGTCGGTTAGATGCGGCTAGGACAATGATGCCACTGTTCTCAGCGAAGCCGTCCATCTCCACCAGGAGCTGGTTAAGTGTCTGCTCACGTTCGTCGTGGCCTCCGCCCATACCTGCACCTCGTTGGCGACCTACTGCATCAATCTCGTCGATGAAAACAATGGCAGGTGCGAAAGAGGAGGCGTCTTTAAATAGATCGCGTACGCGCGCGGCGCCAACACCGACAAACATCTCCACAAAGTCGGAGCCTGAGATGGTGAGGAAGTGCACACCTGCTTCACCTGCAAGTGCCTTGGCCAGTAGTGTTTTACCTGTACCTGGCGGGCCGACAAGCAGCATACCTTTTGGAAGCTTTGCACCGATCTTGTAGAACTTAGCTGGTTCTCTGAGATATTCCACGATCTCTTCTAGATCCTGCTTAGCCTCATCACAACCTGCCACGTCACTGAAGCGCTTGTCGTTCTCTCCTGGTTCCATCAGAGTATGTTTGCTCTTGTTGAAATCCATAGCCTTACCCTGGTTCTTCATCATGCCTCGCATGAAGAACCAGAGCAGAAATCCAAGAAAGAGGAATGGAAGTATAGCAATGATTAGTGACCAAAAAGCTGACGGTTGTTCTGCTGGTTTGATGACCAGCTGCAATCCCGGATATTGCTTTTGAGCTAGCTCTAAAAGGTTTTCTGTGATCGGACCAGTTGTCTTTATGACAAGCGGGTCATCTTTCTGGTGTAGTTCCCACTTGTCTCCGCTAATAATAAGCTTTGCAGAGTTTTCTTCGTCAGAGGAGATCTCCTTGACATACTGAATCATCTCAGTATAACTGACTTGTTTTGTCTGATTTCTTGGTGCACCTGGAAGTGCTATCAGCACAAAGATCAGGCCGATAGCAATTGCCCAAATAGCAAGAGTTTGTGGGGGTGTATTACCGAGATGAAATTTTCTCATTAGTCCTCACAGCTATTAATAACTATGTCTTAAGCTTTGCGATTATACTCAATCAGAGACTGTTTGGATTATTTCAGAGTTCTCTATTTGATGTATTGCTCTTGTTGTTTTAAGCACGCTGTCAGGTGTCACTGAGATGGAATCGATCTGTTGTTCAACCAGAAACTGGGCCAGGTCAGGAAAGTCGGAAGGCCCTTGACCGCAGATGCCGACTTTGACTCCGGATGCTTTACCCTGGCAGATCACCATTGACAACATCGTCTTCACTGCCTCATCTCGCTCATCATAGAGATGCTGTACAAGTTCGGAATCTCGATCAAGTCCTAGTGTAAGCTGAGTGAGGTCGTTGCTGCCGATGGAGAAGCCGTCCACATGCTTGGCAAACTCTGTCGCCATGATCACGTTGGAAGGTAGCTCTGCCATCAAGAAGACACGCAGATCTTCCTTGCCTCGTTCCAGGCCGTATGCTTTCATGACGTCATAAACTTTATGTAGCTCACCAACTGTTCTGCAGAACGGGATCATCACGGTGACATTCTTTAGGCCCATCTTTTCTCTAACGCGCCGGATGGCTTTGCACTCCAGGCCGAATGCTTCACGGTATTCCGGAGAGTAGTAGCGTGACGCACCACGCCAACCGAGCATTGGGTTCTCTTCCTCAGGTTCAAAGTACTCACCACCTAACAAGCCTCGATACTCATTGGATTTGAAATCGCTGAAACGTACGATGACTTCATTGGGATAGAAGGCTGCTCCGATCTTAGCAATGCCGTAGGAAAGGCGCTTCACGAAGAACGTTTCTTCATCGTCATAGCCTTGCGTCAGTGCTTCAATCTTCTCGGTCAGCTCCGGGTCATCCATCTCTCTGTGCTGTAAAAGAGCCAGAGGGTGTGCCTGAATGTAGTTGTTGATGATGAACTCTTCCCGTGCTAGGCCAACACCAGCATTAGGAATGGAAGAGAACTTGAAAGCTTGATCAGGCGAGCCTACATTCATCATGATCGGAGTTTTGGTTTTGGGCAGATCGCGAAGGTTTGTCTTCTCCACATCGTAAAGCACGATGCCGTCGTAGATGTTCGCCACATCACCCTCAGCGCAAGACACTGTCACAATTTGTCCGGTGTTTAAGCTTTCAGTTCCAAGCTTTCCGTCCAAGCTCTTGGCACCCACGATAGCAGGAATACCCATCTCACGTGCCACAATGGCTGCATGACAGGTTCGACCACCTTTATTGGTGATGATGCCTGACGCTTTCTTCATGATGGGTTCCCAGTCAGGGTCAGTCATCTCAGTGACCAGCACATCCCCGTCCTCGAAATCCTTCTCGTCCATCGTGCCGTCGCGACCATCCAGAGAATACATGACCCGCACTTTGCCTGTGGCAATACCGTCACCGACGGCCACACCGTGTCCAAGCAAGCGCTCTTCTCGGGTATTGTCATTGATCTTGTACTCGACCAAGTGACCCTTGCGCTTCTGAGAGTGAATGGTTTCGGGACGAGCTTGCACGATGTAGAGATCACCGCTCAAGCCGTCGACTGCCCACTCCACATCCATCGGGCACCAGTGGCCCTTCATGTTCGTGTAGTAATCCTCGATCTTACAGACCCAATCAGACAGCTTGAGTGCTGTCTCATCAGGAATGCAGAAGTTGCCTCGCATCTCAGGATTAGTATTGATGATCTTTGTTCTCTCTCCAGGATTATCTGAATAGATCATCTTCTGGTCTTTTTCTCCTAGCTTCTTCTCAATGATAGAGGAGTGCCCTTTCTTGAGGGTAGGCTTAAAGACAAGAAACTCATCGGGAGACACAGATCCCTGGACGACCATTTCACCTAGTCCCCACGAGCCGTTGATTAGGACAACGTCCGGGAAACCTGACTCGGTATCCAGTGAGAAAGCCACACCTGAAGCGCCTAAGTCAGAGCGCACCATCTTCTGTATGCAGGCTGACAAAGCTACGTCGAAATGATCGTAGCCGAAGTTGTCTCTATAAGATATCGCCCTGTCTGTGAAGAGCGAAGCAAAGCAGTTTCGCACCGCTGTGAGGACGCCTTTCCAGCCTCGAACATTAAGGAATGTTTCCTGCTGACCTGCGAAGGATGCGTCGGGTAGGTCTTCTGCTGTGGCTGATGAGCGCACTGCAACGTCGGTTATCTCGTTTCCATAGCGCTGAGATAAGTTGCAGTAGGCAGCCTTAATCTCCTCCCGAATGCGCTCAGGAAACTCACCTTCTCGTATGATCTCACGGATCTGGGAGCCTGTCTTTCGGAGCTGGATAAGATCATTAACGTCACACTCACCAATCAGGCGCCTGATTTCATCTTCCAAACCGTTATACGTGATAAACTCTCGATAAGCATCAACAGTGACGGAAAAGCCACCTGGGATGTTAACTCCGAGCTCCGTTAATTCTTGTAGCATCTCTCCAAGAGAAGCAGATTTTCCGCCTACCTTGTCAATGTCTGTTAGGCGAAGGTCGTTAAGATCGACTACATATTTCATGCGGTTTATTTTTTAGTCTTTTTAGTTGAAGTCTTTTTAGCGGGTGTTTTTTTAGGCTTTTTGGCAGGCTTTGAAGCTTTCTCAATATCAGGATCTACGGCATTTGACTGCAAGATTGCATCAGCCGGAGTCGAAGCTTTTTTTCTTAGGGGTATTTTTTTTGTAACCTTTTTAGTTTTCTGAGTAGATTTTGATGCTGTTTTTTTCGACGGTACTTTTGCTTTCACCTGCCGAGCTTCGGGTTTTTCTTGAGCTTCTTGATGAACTGCTGTTTCGGGAGAACCCTTTTCAGGAAGCGGAGTTCCTTCAACTTTTTTAACTTGCAAAGTGTTTTTACATGTAGAAGGCATTTATTTATTTTTCTTCAAAATTCACGTATGGTCTCAAGAGGCTGTCAATCATATTGACAATTTTACCATACTCAGCAGCGACATCTTGCTGTTTAACAAGACTACTAGGAGAGTGTCTCTCATTGAGGCTGTTATGGCACTCAATAATGTACTGTCTAATACGAACTACATCGTTTACATTTTCAGGTTTCATTTTCTTCCTTTCTAAGAATAATTTTCTACTAACCAGTCGTGATACCAGCTTAACGCGTGGTCTTTAGGCTTAACATCTCTCCAGTTCGGAGTACAGAATATCTTCCACGCGTCGTTGGCATATTTTCCAATTCCAAACAGTTCAGCGGGTTCATTCCATTTTTTATCGAGGTATTCTTTTGACATTTTTACAAGCGCTTTAGCTCGACGATCAGAAAGCCCTAAAGGCTTAATCATTTTTTTAATATCGTCAACACTTGCTCTTGATGCAGCCTGAGGCGTGGGATACAATTTGAAAAAGTCCCAAATGTAAGGTTCAGCTTGTCGTCTTTTAGTTAGATTACAAAAAACGCAGGCAACTAAAAGCTTCCACGGGTCTTGATACAAGTGCTCTTGAATTAAGTCATAAGGAGACTTTGGGGGCTTCCAGGGCATTTTATTTTCCTCGTAAGGTCAAAAAGAATCATGACCTCTAGCAAGATCATAAGCATACATTACTGCGGGCTGCAGGAATTTTTTAATTCTATTTGAATTTACTGCATCTAAGATAGGGACCCAGTCATAACCGACATGTTCTCGAATACCCGTGTGCGGATTTGGCAAGATTTCGGGCTCTTGGTCTGTCACTGCAACAAACATCGTGCACCTATCGGCAACGTGAGGCTTTTCACCAAAAATAAAATTTAAATCTGTAATGGAAGCTTCTTCTCTAGCCTCACGGAGCGCCGCCTGAAATGCAGTCTCTCCCGGGTCGATGATACCTTTTGTTAGATCATACTTTCCTTTTTTTGTTTTTAAGCACAGAACATGAAAATCGCCATCCATGTGCCTTAAAACAACTACGCCTGCTGACGGTTCAAAATCACTTAGCATTACAAAACCCTAACATTAAATAGACTTTTCCAATCCTTTTAACCTGTTGCGCATTTTAGTAATCTCTTTTTGAAATTTAAATTTCTGAGAAGAAGTCAGTTTAAACAGCGAAAAGTATGCTCTCTTCGCTAGTTCAAATCTTCTGATTCTTCTCTTAAGGCCAAAGGGCTGATTTCGTCCTCTGCCTTTTCGTCGTTTTCTTCTGCAAGTAAATCATCAACCTCAGACAAAAGCAATTGCAAAGATTGCTCAGCATCATTACATCTTTTAATAGCTGCCTGCAAAACATTTGACAGATCTGTGCATGCTTTGCTGTATCCTATTTTCTCGCCAGCTTCTAGAGATTCTGCTCTCACTATTTGTATGATCTTCATTATTGACTGTGAAGCAACCTTTTGGCCAGCCTGATCAAGATTGGCTTTGCCAGCTTCTTTAATTTGAGAATCTATTTCAAGTATAACTGATTTTACTTCATCAAACTCTTTAATTCTCTGCTGGAGTAAATTTGGCAACTCTTTCATTTATTCCTCACGTAAACATGTCAGCTATCGATGCTGCAAAAGCATCGGGTTTTGTAATACATTTATACCCACAGCCTTTCACCATGTTTACAAACTCTTTATAAAATTTGTTAGAAATATACTTATCGTCTGGATTGATATCTAGGTGGACCGTAATATTTTCGTAACCTATCTCGCCGGCGAGCTGCGCTATCTCTAGAGCTTTTAGCACTTCGCGTTGCAGTTTTAAGTAAATACTGGATGAAGGCTTTTCGTTGAGAACAGTTCGAAAAGTTATCACTCCATTCGGACCTTTTCGAAGGCAGATAACTGAGACTAGGCGTGTGTAGTCAGAATACTGGTGGGAATCACACCCCACGTGCAGCTCGTAATCCTTGTTAAGAAACTTTGACAGATGAGCTTTGATATCTCTTGGCGTGCCCTCTAAACATCGCCAATCACTCATCTAATTTATCTCGCCAGTCTTTTGCATCTTTCCATCTCATTGCGTAATATGCCATGCAGATAGGCCACGCGATACGCAACCCTGTAAAAGGCAGAAAAATGAGATCAAGAACTAGGCAAAGAGCCCAAAAGCCGATCATGACAGGATAGAACAGTAGAAGCTTGTTTTCCATATAAGTACATATCAGTATTTCCGAAGAACTTTCAAAAACTCATCAGGGCCATCTACAGCATGAAACTTTGAACACATCTTGGCGATCTCCCAATCGTTACCTATGGGAACGATGTTGTCACCAAAGAAGACGCAATCTTCGGGGTTCTCTTTGATGTTCTCAAAAGCGTAAGCCTTTGACCATTCCTGGCGGCTGATATCGATGGAGATCTGCCCTCCTTTGCGAAAAGCTAATCCGTATGATTTAAACTCTTCTTCAAGGAACTTGATCGCTCTGTCTCTATCACCTGACTTCTTATCCCACTTAGCGTAATCGTCTCTCTGTGCTTGGCTGCAGTTGCGACCGATTAGTGAGAAGTTGATCTGGCTGTCGCGCCATTCCACGAATGTGCCCGTCTTGTACTTCGTATGGTTTTTAGAAGCGTACTTGAGCAAAACTGAGATAATGTGATTAAGATCTGCTTGACTATAGTGGTCCAGGAGGGTCACCTTGTGAATAAGGTCGGGTTCAAGATTTCCGTTCTCATCATCAAGATCCAGGCTAGTCTGGAACACAGTAGTCCCATTACAACACATGACCTTCTCAAAGATTTCTATAACATTATCCCAGCCAAACTGCTCCTCAACCTTAGAGAAGTTAGATCCCGTCACAAGATAGAGTTTATATTTGCCTCTCATTTTTTTCAAGGCTTTTAGGACCTTTTGCGGAACAGGATGGCGGCTGCGTGTAAGAGTGCCGTCCATGTCAAAGATTAGCGCTTTAGTCATCAGTATCTTCCACGATGCTGGCATCAACTGTGAGCATGAGCCCCGCAACTGACGCTGCATTCTCTAAGGCACATCGGGTCACTTTGACAGGGTCGATGATGCCAGCTTCGATCATGTCGCCGAACTCGTCATTTGCTGCGTCGTAGCCTTCATTACCTTCAAGATCAGCAACCTTAGCCATGACAATGATAGGTTCTCCTCCTGCGTTACTCACTATCTGGGAGAGCGGTGATTGGCAAGCTCGCTTAATAATGCTTCTACCGATAGCAGCACCATCAATCTCTCCAGCCTTTGTTTCCAGATTTGCAGCTGCGCGAACAAGAGCGACGCCGCCGCCAGGAACAATACCTTCTTCGATTGCGGCGCGCGTTGCATTCAGAGCATCATCAACTCGATCTTTACGTTCTTTTACTTCCAATTCGGTGGACCCGCCTACGCGAAGAACCGCAACTCCGCCGCCGAGTTTAGAGATGCGCTGTTTGACAAAATCTCTCTCTTGCTCAGAGATAGTGACATCATCAACGCGCTTGCGCAGATCCTTAATGCGATTCTTAACTTCTTTGGCTTTGTCAGCTCCGCCAACAATAACAGTTCTAGTACGACTGCAAATCACTTTCTTAGCAGTGCCTAAGTGCTCGAGCTTGACATCAGAAAACTTTAGATCGTTGGCATCTGATACCACTGTAGCACCTGTCAGAGTTGCGATATCATCAGTTAGTTCAATGCGCCCGGCGCCGAAGCCAGGAGATGTAATAGCACAGACTTCGAGGTTTCCTTTCATCTTGTTAACAACGAGGCCCTGTAGGCCGTCGCCGTCAACTTCTTCTGCAATTACAAGCAAGGGCTTGCCTTGCTGAAGGACTGCTTCGAGCACAGTCACGATGTCTGACAGAGTTGTGATCTTGCGATTGGTGATGAGAACGTACGGGTTCTTTAGCTCTGCAGTCATCTTCTCACCGTTGGTCACAAAGTAGGGCGACACATAGCCTCGATCAACCTGCATGCCTTCAACGATCTCCACAGTGGTGTCAAAGCCTTTGGCTTCCTCTACAGTAACGACACCTTCTCGACCCACCTGGTCAAGTGCGTGTGAGATCATCTTCCCGATATCTTCAGCGCCGTTGGCAGAGATGGTACCGACTTGAGCGATCATGTCGTTATCAGCAACAGGAGTTGACATCTCTTTCAGATAGTCTGTGATCTCTTCGACTGCAGAATCAATACCAACCTTAATGTCTGTGGCCGGATAACCGCTGGCCAGCATTCTGAGTCCTTCTGTGTATATTGCCTGTGATAGGACTGTTGCTGTGGTCGTACCATCACCTGCCACGTCATTGGTGCGAGATGCTACTTCCTTTACCATCTGAGCACCGAGGTTATGAAACCTTTCCTTCAAGTTAATCGCTCTGGCAACTGATACGCCGTCTTTGGTAACAGTCGGCGGTCGGTCCAGGTGCTCAATGACAACGTTCTTGCCCTTCGGTCCAAGCGTTACCTTGACTGCGTCTGCAAGAATATTCACTCCTTCAAGGAGTTTTTGTCTGGCGTCCTCATCGAACAGAACGCTTTTGTTAGTCTGGAACTGCATACTAATCTCTCAAAACTCGGCGCTGCAAGTTCTCAAGCAAGCTTTGCGGAATGGTAACGATGCGCCTAGCGCCGGTCAAAACGTCGGTTGCGACATAAAGATCGCCTTCTTTGGCGATGACTTCGTTCTCTTGCAGAATGCCTTGAGCTCTAAGTTGTTGTTGGTGATTATCAGGTAGGGTCATTTGCGGATCTCCATAATTTTAACATACTGTTCATCTTGGGCAAAAGTATAAGATCATGTGGGTGCACGTCATATGCGACTGCTAACATCTGTCGGTAGAGTCTATAAAAATCAGCCATGTGGGTGTCCATTGCCTCGAAGTCTGCGAGGGTCTTGAAGGACGAACTCTCCATAGTTACAATCTTATATTCGCTGATTGACCCGGATCCTATGTATGCCACTTCTATCATAATCTGATATTACACTTGCATGGTGAGTAAGTAAATGCTACGTCTGGACCGTAGGCACCCAATGAGTTGTGCGACCATCTTTGGTCTGCTCCTTGATAATCTCTCGACCTTCTGGGTCTGACTTTCGACCGTACACTGCGAAGCGCTGCGTGGCATCTCCGGCCTCTCCGTAAAAATCTTCATAAGATTGCAGAGTTGCTCCTCCACTCTCAAAAGAATTTACTAGCACTGATCTTGTTGCAGCATTTAAATCACAAAGCTCAGCATTTGTCAAAGAAGCAACCAAGCGGTGTGGTGATATCTTAGCCAAATAGAGCGCTTCAGCTTTTACATAGTTTCCTACACCAGAAACAACTGACTGGTCCATAAGGGCTTCAACTATGGTCTTCTTGTCTTTTCTACGTAAGTTATTGATAAAGACTTCATCTGCGCATTCTTCAGCTAGTAGGTCAGGTCCTAACGAGTTAATCTTTTCAATTATGGGATCTTTGCCCTGGACAAACTTTAGAGTTCCAAAGTTGCGCGTGTCATTGAAAAAGATAGGGCCGTCTTCTAGTACAAGTCTAACTCTAGCATGCTTGGATTTATTTCTTGACCAGCCACCGGTCATGCCAAGCGTATTCCATATCGACCACTCGTTGTCTAGTAAAAAGAAGATAAACTTCCCGTGTACTCCTGCACCCCTGACCTTCAAGGGTGTTTCTTGCAAGATCTCATCTAAGCCTACAATGGGCTTCTTAGTGTACCGACCGCTCTCCGCGACGATATCAATTAACTTTTTGCCAGAAACTTCTTCGGATAACTGCAGCGCCATGCGCCTACACTCAGGACCTTCAGGCATTCGCCCTCCTAATCATCACCTTTATTTACTTCTCGGAAATTGCCGCCTTTTCTTTTAGGGGCACCAGACTTGGTTCGCAGAGTGCCTTCGGCAGCTATCATCTTCGCGACCTTATCTTTGTAGTCACAGCCAGGACAAGTTTTTTTATCAGGATCAGGGCGAGCATTGTTGTATCCACACCCTTTCTTCTTGCACTGGTAAGTTTTGACTGTTTGGATTGTATCCCCGATTTTTATTTCTCGGGACGAGACTTTGTAGAGTTTTTTAAGATTATTCATAGGCAGCTACTATGTATCACAAATCCAGGCAAATGTTCAATTAGACAGCAGAGAACGTCTGGACAAAGGTATCCCAGGGCTTTTCTTTAGAAGCAAAGCTAAACTCCCAAGCCTGGAACTGCTCTTGGATTAAGCTTGGCTGCAATCCAGGCTCAACAACATGAATGCCTGCGATCTCATCTTCAGTCAAGGGGTCGATGCGGATCAGGCTGAGATTGCGCTCAAAGTGCGCCTTCCACTCAGGATCCTCCATCTTCTTGGCAAAGAGCTCCGGATCACGCATAATCTTTTCAGCAGTCTTGTCACCGTGCCGTGGAATACCAGGCACATTGTCTGTCGCGTCACCACGAATGGATTTCCACTCCAAGTAGTTGTAGTCAGGTGGGATGACAAAGTCTTTTTTAATCGGATGGTAGAGCTTGATCTGCGGGTTCTCATCCGTTAGCAGCTGAATGAAATCAGAATCACCTGAGGCAATGATGACGTCATCTTCCTTGTGCAACCTTGCGTAGTGAGCAATGATGTCGTCTGCTTCAAAATCGGGATGGCGAACAACGCTGAATGGGAACGCTTTGTAAAGGAGCTCCACGCATTCGTCTTTCTGCCGAAAGAAATCCTGCATTGCCTGCCACTTAGGATCTGACTCATCGATCTTGCGATTGGCCTTGTAGTTGGCATCGGTCGCGATACGCTTCTTGGGACTTCCCTCTAGAACAAAGTAGACCTTGTCAGGGTTCATCTTCTCAACAAGGGGCCGAAGAGACCTAAAGAACATGAACGTTACAGAATGGTCACCTCGGTGGTAACCAGCTCGGGCACGATGGATAAGATTGTGACCGTCAAGAATGAGTACACGCATTGATTATCTCCGCAGAGATTATATCATACGCAGTTATGATTTACACTATTTCTTGGGGCT
>WLWF01001701.1_pt1 | contig 17232 bp, 25 predicted proteins | sample 6718331 | NCBI WGS metagenome assembly WLWF01 (sample SAMN12718692, study PRJNA515312) | sponge metagenome | isolation source: marine sponge | host: Mycale hentscheli | place: New Zealand: South Island, Marlborough, Capsize Point | collected 2003-05-01
CAGTCCCACCTCCTTTAGAAGTAGGTCAAAGAAGAGAACTTATTCGAGCTGGTAATTATGAGTTGCTTAAACCTAATGAAATTTACGACTCAAAAACAAATCAACTTTATACGGCTGATGACGATTTTGTTAATAATTTAACTCTTAAAGGTTTTAACTTGTATACGATTATGGGGGACGATACCCTCATAAAAGGTAAGCTTGTTAAAAATCAATTAGATAAATTTAGAAAATTTGATGAACCTTTTTATGATGTTAACCCAAGCAGAATTGGTCTTACAGAACCTAGAGATTTAGGAACAGGTGTAATTGATATGGGATTGGGTGCTTTAAGATTTTTAGAACCGTACGCAAGAACACTTACAGGAACTCTTGGAGAACTAACAGGTAATTTGGGTGAAACTCTAGATCTTAAATCGGCTGATGATGATGTCAAACTAGGAATAAGTGGCTTGAGAATGAAAGACGATACTGGACTCATTCCCTCTAGAGAAGACAGAGCTAGATATTCTTTAAGTAAAATTGCTTCGCCAACATCAGATATTGAAATTAATCAAAGAGCTTTAGCGGATGCAAAAGCAAGAGGGTTTGTTCCTCCCGAAACAAGTATTGATGATGCAAAATTACCAGCATCATTTGATATGGATGGAATTTTAGACTTTGTAAAAGGTTTGCCAAAGGGTTTGCCAGAGAAGTTGTTACAGCTAAGAGGTTTTGATGTTGAGCTTCAAGAGTTAGAAGATAAACCTGTAGGATTTTTAGAAGAATACAATAGAAAACAAGCTGAAAAAGCTAAAAAAGAAGATATTACGCTTGAAGAACCAAGTGTAGATGAGCCTGGTAAACTAGACGAAGGTGGTAAAGAAGTTTTAACAGGTGGTGATGAAGAAAGGGTTGGAGGGGAAGCTTTAGCAGATGTAATGAACCAAGCAACAGAATTTACAAGTGGCTCGCCTACACCTGCGCCAACACCTGCACCGACTCCTGCACCTACGGGCGAAACTACAGAAACGATTACAACAAAATCAACCACACCCACCACATTACCAAAAAAAGGTATGGATATGGGGGCTTCTTTAGCAGACATATTCCAAAAAATTAGTGCAGTTCCTAATGTTAAAAATACATTAGATCTATTACAAGGTGGAGCTCAAACTTTATCAGCACTTAATTTGGCAGAAGAGGCTAAAGAAAAAGCAGATACAAGAGCATATGAAACAGCTATTGCTAAAGAAGTGGCAAAAATGAAAGCCGATCTAAACAAGCCATTAAGTGTTAGAGAAAAAAACACTCTTACAGATAGATCTTTAGAAGTTGATCAAGCTGTTACTGATTTTAAAAACACATCTCAAAACTTAGCTCTTATTGATCAATTAATAGAAATATCACAAGATCCGAATATTAAAGGGTGGAGAGGTTTTGTAGGCAAATTAACAGATCAGACTTCAGCTTTCTTGGCAGCGGGTGGAGAAACTGAAAAATCATTTGATAAATTATCACCAAGAGTTCAGTTTGAAAAATTAATGACAATTGTTTCCCAGAAAAACATTAAAGACATATTAAATGAAACTGGTAAAACTATTTCTAATATTGATAGAGATATTGTTGATAGAATTATGGGTAAAATTACTTCCTTTACCGATCCAGCAGAAACATTAAAATCATTACAACTTGCTCGGGAAGACTCTTTGAAAAACTTAGAGTCATACAGAAATAAAGGTAGAACTCTTTTGGGACTTTTGAAAGAGTACGGTAAAGTGCCAGGGTCTGCTCAAACAGAAAGAGATGTATTAGAGCAATTAATAAACTTTGACAGAAAAACTTACAGATCAAACTTAGCCAATCAAAACTTTACATCTGGTGCTGGTGTATCTTATGCAGGTGCTCCAGTTTATAACTTGTCTGGTCAAAAAATATCTGACTAATGCCTAGATATAATATTGAAATTACGCCAGGCAACATTCAAGGTGTTGAAGCTAACTCTCCAGAAGACGCTGTTAAGATTGTAAAATCTAGTTTAGCTGAAACTGTAGCTGCGCCTTATGTAGATAAAATAATGTTTGACTACGATAGTGGTGTTCCAGACAAACAGTTAAGAAGATTGTTAGCTAGAGCTGAAATACTTCCTAGTAGAAAAAACCCTTTTGAAGAGTTTGATAGAGTGCTTGATGGTTATCAAGGTAATATTTTAAACGGTCATTATGTTAGAAACTCTAAAGGCCAACTTGCAATTACACCAGAGGGAATGGAAGCATTAGGATATGGCGATAGGGTTAAAAGGGTTGAGCTTTCTAATGGTGATGTTATTCCCCAACATACAATTATTGATGAAAGAGCTTTTAATTTAAAAACAGGGGATCTCTCAGACATGACAGGAGCCCTCGGACCAGTTCTAGGGGCTGTAATTGGTATGGATCCTCGGGTAAGAGGTGTTCTTGGTTTAACTAAACTTTTGGGTGGAAGACCAAGAATGGAAAGAATGTTGGCCGCAGCATTTGGTAGTATGTTTGGTGAAGGTACTGAAGAATTTGCAGATGCCTTACAAGGATTTAATTTAAAAACAACAACAGAGGAAGCCACAAACTTAGGTAATGAGTTTTTATTTGGTTTTGCAGGACAAGGCTTGGGTGAAGCTTTTGGTGCTGGGTATAAATTGCTTTTAGGAAAAAGAGGCACAACCGATCTTAGACAATACAATCAAATAGTAAATGGTAGGTCTTGGAGCGATATTAGAAAACTAGATCAAAGTTATGGCAGAGAAGCAACTGAAAAAGAAATACGCAAAGCTGTAAAAGAAGGCAAAGTAAAGATACATGCGTTTAAAGGTGTTCCCTCGCAAACAGCTTTAACAAGACCTTTGGTTGGTAGAAGTCAGGCTGTAGCAGAACAAGTTTTGGGCAGTAAGAGAGATAAAATGACAGGCGGTTATCTGTACGAAGAGCTTGACTATATGTTAAAAGATATTGGTTTAGAAAGAGCTTCTTTACAAAGCTATTTAAGCGAAGCAACCAAAGAAGGTCTTGATGCTCAAGTTAGAGGCAAGTTAACAAAATTAGTAGAAGCCGAAGATAAAGTTACAAAAGACTTAGAAAAGTTATTTAATAACATGAGCGAAGACATACTTGATATAAATCTATATGGTGATGCTCCCGCAAGTCAAGCAGTTGCTGGTCAAATTAGAAACGTGTTACAACAAGCTGACGATTTTATTAGCAAATCTGCTAACGAAAGATATACAGCAGTTGATGAAGTTTTTAGGACGTTACACCCTAGAATAGATAATTTAATACAAGCAAACATTAGACAGCACAGGATTCCTGAAATAGAAAGAATGATTGCTGACTTTAAAGAAACAACCAATATACCTCTAGGCTCTTCGCTTAAAACTCAAGCCGAAAAAGAAAGTTCGCAAGAAGCTATCAGAGTTATTGAACCTATGATCAAAATGATGAAAAGTAGAGATCGAATAACTTTACAACAAATAAGAAACGATCATTCTCAGTTAAGAAAACTTTTAGAAGAAAAGGGAATTGATACTTACACATCAACTTTAGTAAGAAAAATTATTAAAAAATTAGATAATGGAGGAGCTGGTACAGATCCAAAATACTACGATAGTATTATGACTGATTTCCAAGATCCTAAAAAATTTATGGCTAAGTTAAATCCTGCTACTGGTAGACCTTGGGCAGATGATATTCTTAATCCAGATGGCTCTCTTAATCCATCTGCTAGATCTAGTAATGTAGCAAGAGAAAACCCTGACTTTAATAAAGAAGCATTTGATGCAGATGAAATAGTTGCGTCTTCTAATGGAGATATAAAAATGCTTGTTGATAATGCAGGCAACCCGCATTATGTCAGCATGATGGATGAAGCTTTAAGAACAAGACCAACAAGGATTGAGTTGGAACGTTTAGATACTGCTGTAAAAGGATTAAGAGAAGCTAATGAAACTTTTGCAAAAAGAATGGAAGTTTATGATAGCAGCAAAATGAAACAAATAGTTCATAGTGGAAAGGTTCTTAATTCTTGGGACGAGTATCAAATTTATGATAGAGCAATTTTAGGTGGTACTGATAAAGATTTATCTAACATTTTTAGAGCAGCTAAAGAATATGATGGTTATAAAAATGAAATATTAAAATCTGGAGAAAGAGCATCTGATACAGAAGGAATGTTAAGAAGAAACCTTCAAAGAAGAATGTTTCAAGACGCTTTTCAAGAAGCCACTCAAGACGGCACTCAAGCGTTAGACTTTAGTGCTTTTGCAAGATCTTTTAACAAGTTTAAAAATAAATATCCAAATAAACTAGAGGTATTATTTAATGGTAAAGGTCAAGTTGTTTTAGACACCTTAAACCAAATTAATAAATTAAATCCAAGATTAAAACCTATGGATGTTTATAAAGAAATAAACAAGATGAAGTTAAGTGGTAGAGGTTTAGCAGAATCACAACCAGGTTTAAATTTTATAAGAGGTCTTAGAGAACAAGCAGAAGCGTCTGCCGAAACATTAAGATTTGAATCTAATAGAGCAATAGCAGACTTACCTAATGTTAGTTTAGATGAAACTGTTACTAAAATTTTTAGACCAGGCAACGCTTCTAATATTAATTTATTAAAAGAAACAGTTAGCCCAGAAGTATTTAAGAGTGTGCAAAATTCTGCTATGGCCAAGCTCCTTAAAAAATCTGTTGATCAAGGTGGTAATGGAAAAATTACAGATTTATTTAAACCAGCTCAGTTAAAGTCTGTTTTAGATAGTTATGGTGATCCCTCTCTTCAAGCTATGTTTGGTAAGGATGTTGCTCAAGGATTAAGATCATTTCAAAAATCTATTGATGTTATGACATTTGGAGAGGTTGGTAGAGGTGGAGCTGCTGGTACTTTGATTGCTGCAGGTATTGCTGTAAATGCTTTAAACATACAAATGTTGCCTGTCGTTGCTGGTTTGGCAATTGTTAGAAATGCTTTTAGTAGGCCTGGACTTGTAAAATTAATGACTAAAACAGACCAAGGCTCAATCATGCAAGTGATTGACGCTTTTGAGAAAGCCGCAAGACAAGAGGGAATAAGATTGGTGGGAGAAGGCTTTACCGAAAGTGGTAACATTCTTTCAGGAATTTTAGGAGATACAGTTTCTGAGGCTCAAAATTATGTAAACACTTCAGATGCAGCACAGCAAATTAAAGGTACTGTAGGAGAAGTTATAGAAGCTACTGATGACGCTAGAAACCAATTACAACAACAATCACAAAACCTTATCACTCAAAGCCCTATAGAATATCCAGAAGTAAAAAATGTTAGAGGTTTAGATCCAGCAAGAATTGATTTTGCTGAAAGATTGTCTGGAGGAAGAAGAATAGTTTAATGAGAAAGTACGCACCAACAACTAACCTTAGTGAAGAACAACAAGCTTGGATTAAAAGACAAGAACTATATAACTCCCATCCTATTTATAAAGAACCTATTGTTAGAAAAATATGCGAAATGTTTGATGGCAAAGTTTTGTTAAACTCAATCAAACATAACGCAGTAGAGTTTTAATAACCTATTTCATTTCTGTCCATACCTAATGGTTTGTCTGATAAACAAATCCAATCTTCTAAAGGTATGTGTATGTAAGGCTCGTTATCTTCATCATAAGTAGGGGTTTCGTTTACATTCATTCTTACATCATAAACAAAATCTTTTTTCCATTCGTGCATATAGATGCCATCAGTCATTGCATACACAATAATAAAGGGAACTCCTGTTGCTAATGCAAACGAAGATCCTTTCCTAAGTTTATTAGTAGATAATATTAAAGTGTCATACTTGTCATACTCAAAAGTGCGACATTTAACTTCGCACCAATAACATTTATCTTTTGACTCAATCCAATAATCTAGTGAATAAGTTGTGGGTAACTTAAAACAAGATACCCCCCATAAGCCTTCTAAAAATCCCGCTACTCTTTCTTCTCTTTTTTGATCGTTATGTGTTTCTAAACTAGGTGTTTTCATAATCATTCCTCAAAATATGTAGGATCTACAGCAACAAATCTTTTGGTTGGTCTGCCTTTACCTCCTACCTTAATTTCAATTTCCTGGATTTCTCCAGCGTTTATTAATCGTTCTATTATTTCTTTAACCTCGTATGACTTCATGCTTCTAAATAATTCATGCCTGTCAACCTCTCTTTTAGATATTCCCTCCTGTCCTCTTGACCTTATAAAAGATAAAACTTGTTTTATTTTGGATTCTGTTGCACTACTTGCAACCTTGTCTCTACATGCTTCTATAAACAATAAATCATAATATCTAACATAATCTATCGCCCACTTAGTAATGTCTCCTGTAATTTTTTTTGCATCTGGTGATGAGGCTAATGTGCATAACAAAGAAAGCCTCATGGCTTTTTCTCTAGATCTAGACAGTAATGGCTCTAAATTATCTTTCTCTAATATGTCTTGTCTTTTAACAATCTCTCTTGCAAAATCTTGTAATAGTTCTTCCGACTCTTGATCAAAGTCTAAAACTATTTGTTTTAGATCCATTTCTGCATTATCACGCATAACATCATCTGTTTCATTTCTATATCTTCTAATATAGTTAACCCAATTAGTAATCGTTATAGGGGCTCTGGTAAACTTTTTTAAAGCTGCAACACGTCTTGGCTCTTTGGACTCTATCACCATAAATCTATTTAAAAAACCGTCTGCTATTCTTCCGCCATTTAAAGCCTTGTAAAAGTTTTTAGGTACAGACAATCCAACCATAGTTATAGCTGGTTTGTGAGTAACCCTACTCATCATTTGTTCTTTGTATTGTTCTTGAACATTCATTAATGAATAATTATCAGGCCTTAAAGTACCGTGGCATCGACCCCAAGCTTCCATTAAAGTTTGTATGCCGTCTTCTTTGTTTGTATTGCTTTGATTACTAATGGCTTCTAATCTCTTACCAAACTCATCCATAATAGTAATTTGAGTAGGTCGCATTTTTAAAACAGAATGAACAGCACCACTTGATGTATAACCATCACCGACAACCAAGTTTTGATGTTCAGTAGTATTTAAAACTTGTTCAACAAATGTTTTTATATTTTCTTTACCTTGGCCCGACTTAGCAATACACATAAAAAACAAAGATGAGAAGTTGTTCATGTTGGTTCTGTAAATTCTGCCACAAGTAACACTTGCCAAAGACAAAGCTGCAACCAAAGATAGTTCGGGTTGGGGAACTTGAGCAATACTTTCGCAATACTCAAACATATCTTTTAATAATCCTGGTGGTTTAAATAGATCTACAGGTCTTTCTATTGAATGTTGTGCTTGAACAAATAAAGGTGCTTGTTCATTTTTTCTATCGTGTGTTTGTTTAACGCTTTGTACCACCATATTGATTTCAGATTGAGGAAGTGGTGGATTGTTCTCCCTATTCCAAGACTGCATAAAAAATCTTATAAATTCTATATTGACATTTTTAGAAATTAAATACCCTGCAAACCTTGCTGCTTGATCATTTCTACTACCCTCTTTAACACCCTCCAAAGAAAATGGAGCTGTTGCATTGTTACTTATATTTTTAGGAACACCTGTAACCTTGAGCCACTCCTCCTCAGTAAAGTCTGGAAGATCTGTAAAATCATGCAGATCCCATTCAGTTAATATTTGAGGCCTGTAAACTTGGCCGTTTGCATGTCTGTTGTATGGGGCTATTATTAAGCCACCCACTCCTCTTATGTCTATTAGTCTTTCTATAGGAGTTTCGTTTGTTCGCCTTGTAGCGAACGTGGTGTAGTTTTGTGGGTTGTTATAATAGTAGTGCATACCTTTACCCGTTATGACCTTAAAAGGCGTTACAGGTAAATTCTTTTCTACCCAGCCCATACTTTCAGGACTGTCTGCATCTACTACTAAAAACTTCCCACAAACTAATGCGACCTGTAGATTATCTCTATCTTTGAACCAACTCTCAACTAAAGACTCTTTAGGCCTTTCGTTTTTGTATTGTTCCCACCCTCCTAAAAAAGATGGTGGTTTTTTATTGGATCTCTGAAGAGGTACTACATTAAATCCCTCATTAAAGTAAGCTAATGCTATATCTAATGAGGAATCATTCTCGCTGATATTGAGTTGAAACATTTATTATGCTTCAACTATATCTTTCATCTCGCCGTAGATAGATTCAAAATCCAAACGACCATCTGTTGCCTTGATTATTTTCTTGGCTTGAGTAATAGATGGTTGTCTATATCCGTATCTCCACGCTTTGATTGACGCCTCCGAAATATCAAATAAATTAGCGGCTTTTTTCATCCCTAAAAATTCAATATATTGTTTTAATGTGTATCTTTTCACTTGTCTATCCTTATATTGTGGTTGTATGTTAATGCCCTCGAGTTTCTTGAGTTCCCTGGATGCAATAGTTTTGACTCTAAAATAGTAATTAGCCAGCCAAATTATTTCCTTGTTAATCAATCTACTCCCTCGAAAAAATAAATTTTACACATTGTAGGTTTTTTATGTATAATATGTCAATATTTAATTTCGAGAGGAGGACTCACAATATGAGCATATTAAATAGAATAGTAAGCCCTGATGATCTAGTAGATAAGCAGGGTGCAAAGGTACTTGTATACGGCGCTGCTGGATCAGGTAAAACAACCCTTTGTTCGACAGGACCTGGAAAAATTTTGGTTATAAGTGCCGAGGCTGGTTTACTTTCAATCAAAGACTGTAAGAACGTTGATGCCATCGAGGTTAAAGAGGCATCTGAAGTTATGCAGATTCATGAAGCGTTGAATAAAGGAGAACTCCAATATGATACTGTTTGCTTAGACTCTATATCAGAGATAAGTGAAATATTATTAAGTTGGGAAAAATCTCGTAACAAAGATCCGAGGGCAGCATATGGAAATGTGCAAGAATCTGTTACTAATGTTATGAGAGCGTATCGTGATTTGAAAATGCACGTTGTCTTCGTTTGTAAAATGGAGAAACAAAATGTAGACAGTATCATGCAATACGAACCTAAAATGGTTGGCACTAAACTAGGCCAATCTATCACTTATTTCTTTGATGAAGTATTAGCATTACGTGTTATCGAAGATCAAGATGATGACGGTAAAATAATCAAAAGAAGATGGCTACAAACTGAAATCGGTCAAGGGCATACTGCCAAAGATCGAAGTGGAAAGCTTGAACCTTTTGAAGAACCAAACCTAACTTCTTTAATTACTAAGTTAGGTTTTAATGTAACACCACAAATGCAAAGTACAGGAGGTACTAATAATGAGTGATTTTGAAGGAGTGGATTTTATAACCGATATGCCTGAAAGTTCTGGGTCTTTAGATCCTGCACCAGAGGGAACGCATGACGCCAAAATTATTGATGTGGAGAAATATAAATCTCCTAATAGTGGTAATTGGACTTGTAAAATAGTTTTTCAAATTGATGGAGGTAAGTACAGAGATCATACTGAATGGTATAACCTTTGGCATCCAAACCCTGAAACCAAAAAACTATCTAACGCTTTATTTACTCAATTAAATATGGCCGTTGGGTTTAAGCAATACCCAGAAACCTTTGATAAAATGGTTGGTAAAGAACTTCAGTTGAAGATGTATCAAATTGAAGACTCTTGGACTGACAAAGAGGGTAATGCGAGAACTAGCATGAAGACTAAACTATCAAGAGATGGTTATGTTGCAAATAGCATGGTTCCACCATCAACACAATCTACTGGAGATAAACCTCCTTTCTAAGATAATGGTTGGTGATTTAAAGGGGCGAAAGCCCCTTTTTTATTAACTAAAATTTCTAAATTCTATTTTTGTTTTTCTGCGTTTATCTCTAGGATATTCTGTAACCACTCTACCAGATGCAAAGCGTGTTTGGATTCTTCCTTTGCGTATGTCAACCATAGTTATTTGCCCGTCTAGTTGTTCTTTATCTAAACGGATTCTTTGCTCTTCTACTTTATCTGAATATTCAGTCATTTTTACTTTCTCCTGATCCTCCTGGCAATTGTTCAACATCGAACCAACCACAAGGATAATTAATCATTTGCCTTGACCCCTATATTTTTTACGAGTCTTGCGTTTATTAGTTCCAGCTCCTCTGCTAAGTCTTGAGTCGCCAATAGATGTTTTCTTTTTGACCTTTTGTATTTTTTCTTTGATCCAAGTTTTAGGCACTAGCATCCTCCTTTGCTATAGCAACACCTATTTGATAAATTATTTGAGGAACTATTGCGTTTCCGAGTGATTTAAGTCTGTCCACCCTATTGGGTATCCCATCAGCCACTCGACCCACGTTGGGTTCAACTGCCCATTGACTCCCATCATTTTTAAACGATTGGGCAATTGTCCTTGGTGTCTCGGTTTCTCCATCAAGTGTTTCATGCTGTTCTGTCCCTTGTAATCCCTCGCTGCTGGGGTCGGTAGCATTTTCCCTGGCGCTTTCTGTACTGCATGCCTCAGAGCGAACTGAAGATTGATTCCTTGTTCTTTTTTCTTTGCTGCTCTCTTCTCCCAAGCTTCCAGAGTTTCGCTTTGATTCGCCAAATGATCTGCTGCTTGAGGAGTTGGCCACATTTTCTTTTGTTCGTAATCTACTGCGTCCGCTAACTTCGCCCCGAACTTCTGGCCCGTTCCTTTCCTCGTTACTGAGTAACCCGTTTCCGTTTCCGTCACGTAATCCCCCATTCCTGGAAAGTAATCTGTCGCTTTCGGAGTCGGCCACTTCTTGTGAGGGTTTTTGCTTTGACTGTCCGTTACTGCTGCATTTAGATTCCATCCGTGCGTTCCCTTGATCATGCTTGGACTTGGTTTCTCTGCATACGCCATTCTCTCCGATGCTCTCGGAGTTGGCCATAACTTCTCCTCCCTCATGTCCGTTGTTGGATAGCCGTACTTCACTTGTTCCGCTAGAGATCCTGGTGGAACTGTATTCCTCCCCATGTCGTTTCTCATCTTTTCCCTTTTCTTCAAGGCTTCCTCCGACCTTTCCGATATGTTTGTCGCACTTGGGGTCAACCATAAGTTTTCCGATAATCCAGACTCTGTCTCTTCTATGGGGCGCTTCGATACCGCAAGCTGGAATAACATACGGTTGCGTGGAGTAATTTTCTGTTTCCAAGTCAAGACACACATCATCGAGTGCCATGTTGACGAAGCCAGCAACGTTTTCGATAATGACCCAAGTGGGTTTCTTGGATTTAATAATTTCAAACACGTACGGCCAGAGGTGTCTGTCGTCTTCTTTTCCTTTGCGATTGCCCGCTTGACTGAAGGGTTGACAGGGGATTCCTCCGCAGAGGAGGTCGAAGTCTTGAATAATTCTTTCTGGTTCATTTCCTAATTCCTTTAAATCATCATAAATTGGCACGTTAGGCCAATGCTTGTTTAATACTTTACAACAAAACTTATCTACTTCGCAAAATGCTACGGTTTCAAAAGACCCTGTTGCCTCTAATCCTAACGAGAATCCACCGATTCCCGAACATACATCTAAAACTTTAATCATTAATATAAATCGTTATCGTTAAAAAAAATCCAAGCTACTAAAAACAATCCTGAAATAGTAAGCAAAGATCCTGTTAACATTCCTAAAACAAACATTACAATTCCTCGTAATGCTCAATTAATTTCTCTAAATACCAAGATGCTTTTTTTAAATCTTCTATATTAGAAGTTTTATATTTATGCCTATGTATGTATTTAATTACCGATCCTTCTAAATAAGCAAAGTAAGAAGATCCTAATTGTTGTTTGATGTATGAAATTGCTTCCATTCCACCTTTATTATAATGAGGGGGATGGTTTACATTATCGACCTCATTAACAATTATTTCATCTCCGTCATTACCAAATGGGGGTACACTAGCCTTTATCGTCATTTAAATTTACCTCTACAACATCAGGCGAATTATAAACGGACGCCTGTTTTCCGTTCAGCACATCTTTGTACTGACTAACTAAACTGCTTAAATGATCCCAACCAGAAGCTAAATCATCTGCATTCATGGTAAAAATCTTACTTGCAAATGGTTCTTTCTTTTCTTGGGCAACAAAAATAAAACTATCAACTTTAAATCCAGCTTTCTCATAACCTCGTTTATACCAAGAAGCCTGTAAATCGTATTGATATTTTTTAATTGAAGATGTAAAAGCATCTATTGAACAACTTTGAGTTGTTTTATAATCTATAATGCTGATTGTGTTAGGGGAATATGGCGAAGTAATTGGATGTCTTATAACATCTGATTTTACTTTTAATAAAACTCCATCTTCTTCCCAAAAAACAGCAACCTCGTATGGCGAAACAAAACTATCTGGGTACTCATTCTCGCTTGGATTAAGAAGTTTCTTACCCTCGCTTAATAAAGCACGATCCATAGCGTATATTTTGTCTCGGTCTGAAGCAGAAATAACAGTTAGGCCTCTAGATTCATAATCTTGTTTTAAAGATTTGTTAGCATTTGTATATGGAGATCCAGTCAAACAAGCAACTGTTTCATTAAAAGCTTTCTCGCCCTCAACAACTAAAGCATGGGCTGCTGTCCCAAATCTAAGAGCGTGACTATCTTCAATTGTTTCATGTAACGCATGTAATTGGCTTTGTCCAAAACGTCTGATGGTTGAGGAAGAAACACCAGGCGACATATGATAAAAGTTATGCTCCATATTAGGAAAATAGATCGCATCTCCAACCTCCTTATAATTTTCCTGTTCTAAAGTTTCAGGCAGTTTTATGTTCGTCATCTTTCTCTCCTTTTTTTGAAATCTCATGGGCTATTTCAAGCATAAGCTTTTGCATATCGGCCATAAGATAATTTAATTTATCATCATTAATGATGTCTTCGTTTTGTGTTTTTAAATCCATATCAATCCTCCATTTGCATTATAAACTTATTTTATATAAAATGTCTACTTAATGGAGACAATTAACAAGAGAGGTGAATATGTCTAAGTCAGGACAACTATACATGGATACTCAAGATGCCTTTGATCATGCTGTTGAGGATGGTTACAAGAATCTACATGAGTTATCTATAAACTACGCAAAGTATTTCAAGGAGTTTACGGGTTATAACTGCTCAGATCCTTTAAACGAGTGTAGAAGAATACAACAAGAGAGAGAGATGATGGATAGCCCTTTGTAAGCTAAAGGGAAAATATTCTTCATAATACAACACTATCTTATTACTTACTCTCCGTATGTCCAAGAGATAGGCATTTGGCTTCAAGGGGGTCAAGTTGGAAACCCCTTGCTTTATCATAGGAGAAAAAAATGATGTTACAACTAGGATCTCAATTAAAAGAAATGAATGATTTTGGCCACATGGAAATAGCAGATAAATTAATTGTTACTTTTAGCAAGAATTACAGGGTAGATCTATCTGAATTACCTTTAAAAGAAATACACGGAATATTAAATGACAACGACTGGATAAGACTAGCCTTTGCTATTAAATATGGGAGTGAGTTACATTGATTGAAGAAACAAGAAAATGTAAAGTTTGTCAAAAAGTAAAACCCTTAACATCCAAATATTTTAATAACAGATTAGAACTTAAAACAGTTCCACCTTTTCGCTGGGACTGTAAGATCTGTTATAACGCTTATAAAAGAACTCACCCAGGTTATTTTGAAAGAAAAATGCTTCAACATGCAAGAAATAGGGCTAGGATTAATAGTCGGGAGTTTAATATAACTATTGATGATATTTCTATACCAAGTCATTGTCCTGTATTGGGCATTAAATTAGTTCATGGATGGGATGATGATGAAAGCTGCCCAACATTAGAAAGAATTGATAATAATGTAGGCTATATTCCAGATAATGTGATGGTTGTATCTGCTTTAGCAAACAGAGTTAAAAGTTCTGCTACTTGGCAACAAATTATACAAGTAGGAAAATTTTATAAGGATTTAGATCTAAACAAAAGACAGGCCAAGACTAAAAAAGTCATCAAATCAATTAAAAAAATTATCATTCGTCAAAGAATGAAAGAACTTAAAAAACGCAAGTAATGTATTTAGTAAGAGCATTGTTTCTGGTAGAAGATGATTTTGCTAATTCAGAGTTTCCTGTATTAACAAAACACTTAAAAGAAAAAGTTAATAAAAAACAAGTTACTTTTGAGTTAATGAATCCTGGTGAGTCAAGTAAGATTGAATTACAAGATCTTGCCGAAGAAAACAAACGCCTAGCACAACAAGTTGAAGGTTGGCAAGAGCTTTGCGAATTTCTTAAAAAGTAATTGATTTATTAAAGACAAGCTTCTCATTATTTAATATGATGAGGTATGAGTTTAAAAATAGTAGATATTAATAAGAAAAAAGGTAAACCTAGTATTAGTGAGATAATTGATTCTTGCGATAGTATGCTTAATAATTTTGAACTCAGGGGAGAAAGTAGGCTTAACACAAGTCTAACTCTCATGTCTTATGCTTTCTCCGTTATATTAGACTCTACAGACAACGAAGATTTAAGTTTGGGATATGTGCATGAGATCTTATCTAACTACGTAGATCAATCTGGACTCGTTACTTTTGTTCCTGAGTTTGACGTTAAGTTAGATCCAGAAACTCCAAAGAATTAATATTGTCTTATTTTTGTCATAAATACATGACATCCGAAACCCCTGCGGTTACAAGCTTTGTCAATTATTTTATTTTTTTCATTTTTGTCATGGAGATTAAGGGAAACTTACTAATAATATGAAATAATTCTTGACGGGACGGGAACAAAGTTTTAGAATCTAGGAAAATACTATAAGATTTAGTAGGGATGTCTAGTATTATAATTCCTCATCAGGATCTGGTCCTGCAAGATGGTCTGCTGTTTTACATAAATACTTATAGCTAATACAATCTAGGTATGAAAAACCAAACCCAAGAACAAGATCTAGAATACAAGCCTATCATTGAGGCTACAGACGAACCTCCCATAGAATATTGCAACTTAGATAAACGCCTTAATCGTAGGCAACACTTGTTTATCTGGCACTCCGTTAATAACCCTAGAATGTCTTTTGTGGACGCTGCAACTAAATCTGGCTATAAAGATCCTCGCCAAGCAGCAAATAAACTTATGATGAACCCTCTGGTCCGAAGCGAATACAACTATTTGATGAATGAGGTAAAGAAGAAGTATGAGTTAAATTATGATAGGGCAGTTCAAGATCTATATGATATTAGAGATAAAGCCTTAGAGCATGGATCTTTTAACGCTGCAATAACTGCTCAAAACTCTTTGTTGAAAATAGGTGGATTAATTGTTGATCGTAAAGAAGTTAAATATGGCCTTGTAGATCAAATGAGCCGAGAAGAAGTAGAGAAAAGACTACAACAACTTCTCGGTCAAACTATTGAGGGACAATTAGCAGAGGATGACTCAACTCCTGTTCCCGTCCTCGACACAAAGGATGAGGATAAAAAGAATAACGCAAATAGTAAATAACATTCGCTCTCTCCAAAAAGGTGATTGAGTGGCTTGTAAAGGGGGAGAAAGATAACTTCCAAATAACATAAGGAGTGAAAGCTATCCTTCAAACCACTCAATCTTGATTGATTATAATTGTTTACTTGATGTGGTTCAAGTTAAAGACTCTTCAGGATCATATCTTGATCCATTAACAACATTAAACTTAGCCAAGAAACTCTCAACCTCGTCTAATATATCGTTAAATATATCTTGTCCCTCGTCAGTATAAGAATATCCAATATCGTCATTGCCCAGAAGATAATCTTCGTATGATCTATTCAACCTATCTTGCATAATTTGATCTGCAAACATACAAGTATGCTCAACATAAATTTCTGCTGGTACGCATATCAATTTTGTTTTACTCACCTTCGCTCTCCTTAAACATTTCTATAGTTCTATCAACTGCTGATAAGATCGGAGTTTCTTCGTCAAATTCTCCAGAATCTTCATCTGCTAATTGAGAATCTATATAGTTAAAAATCTTTTCTAAGTTATCGCTGGTTAGTTTCATCTTCGTTATCCTTTTTTAATAATTCATAAAGTTCTTTATTACTCCAACCCTCATACCAATACTTCATAAACTCAATTAAGCAAAGTCTGAGTTCTGGTCCGTCCATTGCATAAACTTTCTTGTAGATATAAGTGTTTAGATCTTTTTGAATGTTGGGGGCTTTAGTTGGTTTATTGCTTGGAACAATCATGCAGTCCTCCATACTCTATAAATGTTTAAATGGTTTCCTGTTTTTCTTGTTGTAAATCTTTTATCTCTGCAACTAAAGTTATTTTTAGTATTAAAACCAATACTGTTTCTTGCGTGTGTAATTTCCTTAAAAGAACAGACTTCAAAACTATCTCCAACTTCCATACTATTAATGGCGTCATCATATTTTGTAACTTCTGTATTTCTAGGACGGCCTTGCAAATTGTTTGTTATAGGCACATTTTTTTCTATCTTAATCATTCTTCCCCCCTGTATTCTTTGCATAATTTTTGTAAAAAATTTTGTAAATTATCAAATCTAAAATCAATAGTTTCTAAAGTAGTAAAAGAGTTTTCTTCTTCTACCCCTTTTCTTTCTATATTAATAGCATTAAGCATTTCTTTTTCTAATGTATCTATATTCATAATGAATTATCTCCTCCTATCGTCATCATCTGAAAATGTAATAAGAGTCCCAAAGACTATTATCGCTGTTATTATGGCTGCCCAACTCATGATTTTTTATCCACGCTGCTTATTGCCATTTCTATAATTGCATCAACTTCTTCTTCATTTGGGGCAACATCAACGGCCATTTGTATAAAAAACTGTAGTCCAAAATAAATTAAATGTTGAGAACCTAAATCTTCTGCTTTTTCGGTTACTCCAATTAACCCCTCAAAGAAATTATCGTGCATAACTTCTTGTTCTTTAGTTGGTTTACTCATGCTTGTTCTCCCATAAGGTCTGAAAAGTTTATTTGTATAACGGAAGTTTCTTCACTTGCATGATCGTCATACTCATCTTCATACTCGGAGATCCAAGTCATTTCGTATTCTTCCTCCAGAACGGATAAAACTTTATCTGCATTGTTGCCACCATAACGGAAAGCATCAACAACAAGTCCTCTAGAGTCGGTTGCATAATGAATGTAATTGCCCTCGTAAATAAAATAATGCTTATCTTCTTCGTCATCATCAATAACCTGAAAGCCTATTTCTTCTAAATCTAGGTTTTCTTTGATGTGTCTTAGTTTAATTGGTTTGGT
>WLWF01001702.1_pt1 | contig 17209 bp, 11 predicted proteins | sample 6718331 | NCBI WGS metagenome assembly WLWF01 (sample SAMN12718692, study PRJNA515312) | sponge metagenome | isolation source: marine sponge | host: Mycale hentscheli | place: New Zealand: South Island, Marlborough, Capsize Point | collected 2003-05-01
AATTAAGAAACGCTAAAATAAGATTATCTAATCTTAAACTTGATCAAATTGTTCAAGTAATGAGAGGTAAATCTAAATGGCTTAAATTTTAATAAATGGCTGAAATTAAAAATAGTTTTCTAAGATCCAAGATGAATAAAGACTTGGATGATAGATTAATACCTAATGGTGAATATAGAGATGCGCAGAACATATCTGTAGGTAAGTCAGAAGATGATGACATAGGTGCTTTGGAAACTATTTTAGGTAATACTGAAAAAACTTTTACTATAACACCAGCCTTACCTAGTAATATACAAACTATAGGTTATTTAACTGACGAATACACGCAGACTATATTTATTTTCGCAACTAACTATACAGATTCAAACCCTGACGTTACACCTACATATGCACCATCTGGCAAAAGATGTATAATATATTCTTGGTCACCTAAAAATCCAGCTACAGCTAAAGTTATAGCTGATGGTATATTTTTAAATTTTTCTACAACAAATCCTATACAAGCTAGTTTAATTGAAAATTTATTATTTTTTACTGATAATAGAAATCAACCTAGAAAAGTTAATATAAACGAACCTTCTGGTTATTACACAGATGAAGTTCAACTATCTGTTGCAAAATACAACCCCTACACTGCTATTTCTTTACTTAAAAAAACTACTGGAATAGTAGAGGCTAGTCCTGCGCCAACAACAACTACTTTTGTAGTTGATGAAAATGTAGGCATTTTAATAGATATGACAGTTGTTAGCACAAGTTCATCTGGTATTGTTAAAGTGGCTCCAGCTGATTTTGTTAAAGTAACAACAGTTGTAACCGCGGCTGGTAAAACAACGGTTACATTGTCAAAAGCTATTACAACTCCTTTAGCTGGAGATATTTTTACGTTTTTAATATCAACTATGACAAATAAATCTAGTGATCCTAATTGGCCTGGTGATCCTGATTATTTAGAAGGTAGATATGTTAGATTTAGTTATAGGTATAGATTTGACGATGGTGAATATTCTATATTTGCACCATTTACGCAGATAGCTTATATACCAAAACAAAAAGGTTATTTCAAAAACGAAGACGAAGACAATGCTTTTAGAAGCACTATTGTTGCTTGGATGGAGAATAGCGTTAATAATATAGAGCTTCTTGTAACGTTACCTTCTAAAGCATCTGAACTTTTTTCTAATTTTAAAATAAAATCACTAGATATACTATATAAAGAATCAGACCAAACAAGTGTTAAAGTTTTAGAAACTATACCTGTTGGTGATATAAGCAATGATTCTGTAAACAACATATACACATACGAATATCAGTCTAGAAAACCTTACAAAACATTACCATCAGACCAAACTATAAGAGTTTATGATAAAGTTCCCGTTAGAGCTTTAGCACAAGAAACTGCAGGTAATAGAATAATGTATGGTAATTTTAGAAACACACACTCTGCTCCTGATGTTATAAATTATGATGTTAAAGTAATAGATAAAGGTTCTATTTCTAACGGAACAAGTTGGATAGAATATCCTAATAATTCTTTAAAACAAAATAGAAATTACCAAGTTGGTTTTATACTTTCTGATAAGTATGGTAGACAATCGCCGGTAATACTTTCACCAGTTAGCGCTGATGCTGCTAATAATTTTTTAGGATCTACTATATTTAATTCATATAAAACAAGTGCTTCTAATATGAAAGCTTGGTTTGGTGACACTTTGCAACTTAGTGTTACGCAAGGTATATCGTCTGGAACAAATAGTTTACCTAATTTTAGCACAGGTGAACCAGGTCTTTATGCTATAGCAACAAGTGATAACGGTTTTGCGATAAAACAAACACCTGTTGCAACAATAACAGATACTTTATACACATTTACTTTAGATAGCACAGCATATCCACAAAATATAACTATTCCGGTTGAAGGTGATTATTTAAGAGGAGAATACATAGATTATGTAAAGGTTACAAATGTAAACAATACTAGTGCGCCTAGTTACATAATAACAACTGATGGAAGAATAAATTCTAGTTATTTAAATAACACGACTTTATCAGGAACATCAGCTGACTTAAATTTTGCTTACACATTAAATCCTGTTGGCTGGTATTCTTATAAAATAGTTGTAAAACAAACCGAGCAAGATTATTATAACGCGTATCTTCCAGGTATTGTTAATGGTTATTTTGGTCACACTGAATATTTTGGTGATGAGGTTAATCAAACAGCTTTTTCTACTTTATTTGGAGACAATATAAATAAAATTCCTAGAGATTTATCAGAAGTTGGTCCTGATCAAAAACAATACAGAAGTAGTGTTTTATTATCTGGTAGAGTTACTAATGTAGATTTTTCAACAATTCCTTTTAATGCTCAATATTTTCCTGGTTCTATAAATCCATATCATAGTGTTGATGCTGTAGGTGTAGAGTCTACTTTAGCAGGCGGAGGAACGCTAAGTCAACACCCTAGTATATATCAAAACGAAACAGATCCTTCTTTAATAAGAATTTCTACAGATAGACAAGCGATAGGTCAACAAGATACTCAAGCTGGTAACGCAGGCTTTCCTGTGTTAGCTATATATGAAACAGATCCTACAGAATCTTTGTTAGATATATTCTGGGAAACTGGAACTGTTGGTTTAATATCAGATTTAAATGCAGACATTTTAACTGGTTACGATGGGCCAAGCGCTTTTACAGCTTTAAATTATTCACAGCCAGAAAGCAAAGCATCAGGAGATGCTATAACAGATTGGTTTTATCCTATATCAAATGAAGGAACACAGTTTGACGCAGCTTACCCTACAACAGCAACAATGACTTACACATCACCAAGAACAGGTGATGACAATAAATTTATATTAGAACAAGACACCAACGCGGCTAGCCCAACATATAAAGCGTATAGATTAAAAACTGTTGGTAATTTTGTTTATTTAGATGATAGTATAATACAAGATGTATATCAATTTAGTATTACAGTTACTGTAGACTCGTCGTCTTCATTGGCACCTGGCGAAGTTAATACAATAATAGTAAATGGAGCTTTAAGTAACGTAGCACCTTCTTTCGCAAACAATCCATTACCTGATATAGTAGCAACTGTAGATGAAATTGTTTTGCCAAATCAAAATATTAGCGCTGTTAATGGTTCTTCTTATGTTGGAACTGAAAAAGTTGAACAGTTAAAATGGTCAATTTTATCTGGAAACCCAACTGGATTAGACGGTCAACCTTCTTTTGAAATACTAGATTCTACCGTTGGTCAATTAACACAAAGAGCTAATAACACACCTAATGGACAACATGCTATAGTGTTAAAAATAGAAGATGCTAATGGAGATATTGCAGATGGTTCTTTATCAGCCACTGCAACTCAAAACATATTTATAGGACCTGAGCCTGCAAATAACGAAATTAAATCTACTTGTGTAACTGGTCCTATAGATGCAGACACTGGTATACCGAATAGTAATGCTTTAATAACAAATTTTGATGGAACTAATATAACTGGAGTTTGGTATATTGCTGCTGCAGCTTTACAACCTGGGTATACTAGCGGTACAGTTAATTCAGACATACCTGTAACACCTAGTACTTCAACTTCAATAAGCAACACATTGTTTAGATTAGGTACAGGAGCCTTAACTCAAGGTCAAATAGTTTTATCATTAAATAGCGGTTTTACATGGGCAAATACCCCACCACCCGCTGGATTAATGGCTTCAGTTAGTTGGAAAGTTTGGCATAGATCAAGTAGTAGCTCAGCTTGGGCTCATATTACAGATTTAAACAATAAAAGTATAAATCCATCTGGTGTATCAATACCAGTTGCTCTTAATACCGCTAATACTGGTACTTTTGATGATTTTTATAATCAAATAATATTAGGTTTTGGGCAGGCAGGTGAATACTGTATTGCAGCTATAGATGCAGAAAGCAGCACAGCCGCTCAACAAAGTCAAGCTTTGACATGTTGGGTTAACTCTAACGATTTAAATTATAGCACTTGTGTTATAGAAGATGGTACAAACATAACTGGTGGTACAGCTAGAACAAGTTACGAGTATGGTATGAGTACAAGTCCTGGGTCAGGTTATAATTGCTCTTATGGAACTTCGCCAGCTTGGTCAAATGTACCCTACGGTCAATATGTTCCTCAGTTTTTTAATTCATCTACATTATCAACACCTTATGCTTTTGCTGATGCTGGTGGTGGTATAAGTGGTTATTTAGCTTTTAAAACACAGGGAAGTTCTCCTTTTGATGATCCATCTAGTTATAGATATAGTTTTTCAACTAGATTTACTACAGCAGACGGCAAGGTTTATAAGCCAAACCCTTGGACTCAATGTTATATAGAAAATTGTGGTAATACAGCGGCAGCAACATCTACCTGTACGGTTTTACAAATGGAATACCCTTACTAGTAATAATGTTTAAAAATAAGTGATAATAAATTATGGCAGCGACTTTAGAAGTAAACTATTTTAGCACATTCTGGTTGAAAAAAATCAACAGTATTGTAGAGGTTAAAGATACTACTGGCGCTGCTGATGCTAGTACTGGTACTACTATTACTTTGAAAGTGGCTAATATAAACGTAGGAGCTGGTCAAATAGTTACTAATACAACAACGCCTTTTCCAGGAAACCCTACTGTAACTGTGTTATCTGTAGCTGCTAATAATCAAGATATAACAATTGATTCAGCACAGCCAATATCTAACAACGATGTTATAGCTTTTACAGGTAGAGCGGCTGATGATTATATTCCTGAAGCTTTTGAAGCTGTAGATGCTAACGACTGGTATATAGAAGAAGCTAGAATACGAGGTGGTTATAACAACACGTCTGTTGACTTTGGTGTTAAAGCCTACATAGTAGAAGATACATTTAAACAACAACATAGAATTAGTTCATTGATATACTCTGGTATATTTAACTCTAGAACTGGTGTAAACAACACTAATCAATTTTCTGTTGGTGAAGATATTACTAAATCTGCAGATCCTGTTAATGGTTCTATACAAAAACTATACGCAGAAGACACAAATTTAATTATATTTCAAGAAGATAAAGTTAGTAGAGCTTTAATAGATAAAGATGCTATATATTCAGCTGAAGGAGGTGGAAGTGTAACGTCTAGTAATTTAGTTATAGGTCAAATAGTAGCTTATGCAGGTGAATATGGTATAAGCACAGATCCAGAGTCATTCGCTGTGTATGGTTATAGAAAATACTTTACAGATAAAAAACGAGGTTGTGTACTAAGGTTGTCAGCAGATGGTATTACTGAAATATCATCTTATGGTATGCATGACTTTTTTAGAGATGAACTTGCTAATGCAACTAAAATTGTTGGTGGCTGGAACTCTCATTCTAAAGATTATATTTTATCTATACAAAACGATTCTAATTACAATACAATAACTTTTGATGAAGGTGTTTTGGGTTGGACAAGTTTTTCTAGTTACAAGCCTAATTATTCTTTTAGTTTAAGTAATGTGTTTTATACATTTAATAGTGGTAAACTTTATCAACATTATTTAGGACCTTACGCTAGGTTTTATGGAGTAACTTATCCATCTGATGTTACTATAGTTTTAAACTCTAACCCATCTGTAGTTAAAAACTTTAAAACAATTAACTATGAAGGTGGTTCAGGTTGGGAACTAGAAAGCATGATAGCTAGCTCTAGTGATCAAACTTTACCAATAGGTAAATATGTATTTCAAGATAATTTAGCTAGCTTAGAAACACAGATATGGTCTAACACGTTTAAGAAAAAAGAAGATAAATACTTTGCAAATCTTATAAACAATTCACCTGCTGTTAATGGTGAGATATTATATGGTGCAGACATGTCTGGTATAAAAGGTTTTTATTCAACTGTTAAAATGAGTATATCAGCTATAACACAATTTGATACATCAGCAATTAAAAAAGAATTATTCTCCGTGTCATCAGACACTGTAGAATCATCATACTAAATAATATGGAAGAAATTTTAATACAAATATACGACTGGTTTTTTGGTAACCCATATGGTGTTACTATGGCTATAGATCCAATAGTAGGTGGAGCAATAATAGGTGGTGCCGTAAACCTTATTGGTGGATTGTTTGGAGGCGGAGCAGCTAGACGTAGACAAAGAAGAGCAATGGCTGAAAAAAGAAGATTAGAAGGTAAACTTGATAGTCTTGAAAAAAGTAGACAAGCTATAATAAACCCGTATGAAGGTGTTACAGACATTTCAAGTATGGCAAAAGATTTGAGCGGTATGGTTTCAAACCCTTATGCAAGCTTAGGTGTTGCTACTCAAGCTGCTGAAATACAAATAGAAGAAGCAGATATTGCTTTAGCGAATACGCTAGATACACTTAGGGCCACAGGGGCTAGCGCTGGTGGTGCAACCGCTTTAGCTCAAGCAGCGTTAAAAAGTAAAAAAGGTGTTAGTGCCAATATAGAACAACAAGAGGCTCAAAATGAAAAGTTAAGAGCACAAGGGAAATCAGAACTTGAAAGGTTAAAAATGCAAGAGGCTCAAAGAATTCAAAGTATAGGTTTAAGCGAGGCTCAAAGAGTTCAACAAGCTGGTGTTGCGGGAAAACAATTTACATTCCAGCAAAGAGAACAAAGAGAAATGCAACAACTAGATAGAGTTTCTGCTCAAATATCAGGAGCTCAAAAGCAAGCTGCTCAAGCCGCTTCTGATAGAGCCGCAATAAGTTCAAGTATGATTAGTGGTTTAGGTAATATTGCAGGAAGTTATATTGGTGCCGCGGGAAAGTAAATAGCTCGGCGGAGCCTACAAAAACGTATACAAACAGTGAATTAAGCGATATTTTTAAAGTCACTAATAAAGATTTTCAATAAAAATAAATACAAATGAGTTATAGAAACCCAGTTACATACGTAGATTCAGAAAGTGGCAAATACTTTGCTAGTGCTATACAGAATATTTCTAATACCACAGCTGGCGTTATAAACAAACTAGGTGCTAAAGCTGAAGAAGAAAGAAAAAAGAAAGAAGCTGAAAACTTACAATTATTAAACGATACAACTAAATTTAATTTAGATTATTTAAATAGTGCAAATCTTGCTTCTAAAGATTTTGACTTACAGCCTTCACTACAACCTGCTTTATCAGGTTTAGTTGATCAAGCTGCTAAAATAAAAGCGCAATTATTTAATTCTAAAAATCCATCTGAAAGATCTCAACTACAAGGTCAACTTGCTCAATATGAAAACTTTTTTAAAGGTGGTGGTATGAAAAATTTACTTGAAACATTTCAAGAAAAAAGAGAGTTATATTCTAAGTTGGGTGTTACAGGTAAAGCTGGTAGTGAAGGTGGTATAGATTTACAAAAACTAGATCCAAAGCTTTCTAAATTCTTTTTGTCAACATATAACGATAGATTACCATCTGATTTAGGTATTAACATAGTAAATAATAATGGGGTTTTTGATATTGTTTTAAATTCTAGCGGTGGAGTTTTTGGTAAAGAAGGTAGTTATCAACAAAGCTTAATGGGTTTAATGTCCGCTGAGCTTCCAGTAATACCAAACATAACCGCAGAGTCAAATGAAAGTTTAATAGAAGAAAAATTAATAAACAAAAATGGTGTTGCTGATCTTCAAGGTCAAGCTTTATCGTACTTAACAGCTGGTGGTAAAGAAGTTGTAGGTAGCAAAACTGTAGAAACATATTCTTTTAACGAAAAAAACAGAGCTCTTTTTAGAAAAAATATGGGTAAAAGTGTTTTATCTACTTTAGCAGGTTATTCTAATCAAGGCACGTTGATGGATGGTCCTGGTACTGGTTTTAACTCTATAGAAAGTTACTACAACAATGTGCTAAGATCTGAAGGCGATCCTGATTTAAAAATAGGAAACACACAGGGTACTTCTTTAGATGAAAAGTCTTTAGAAATAGTAAAAAATAAAATGCTTGATAAATTAGAGCAAAAGTTTGAAAACAGTATTCCAAAAGATATATACAGAACACCTAAAGAAACACCTAATCAAGAAAATCAAATAGAATCTGCAACTGATGATCTTTTAGATACTATGTATAGTTTTACTGATTCAAAAACAGCAAGTGATTATTTTGTAAACAAAGAGTTTGATGGTAAAAATATAAGCAGTGTTGAATTTGTTAAAGGTGAAAAACCAGGTGGTAACAAAATAACTTTAACTATTGACGCGGGTTATCAAATAGGTAAAGATAGTGAAGGTAATACGGTTAGAAATATTATAGATGAACAAAAAACATTTGATTTAAATAATGAAAAACAAATGGAAACTTTAATAAATTACATGTTAAATGCTGAAGGTTATACACCTAGTGTAAGACAAAAGATGAAAGTTAAATTAAAGCAAAAACTAAAATCTAAAATAGCTTCATTAGAAACTAAACTACCATAAACAATTAAATTATGTTTGAATATAAAGGATCACAATTTACTTTAGACCAAATAGAACAAAGGGCTAAAGAAAAAGGTTTGACATTGCAAGAGTATCTATCTGCTAATCCTGAGATTACAGAGGTTGTTCAAGAAAAACCAATAGAAGAAGTAAAGACAACACCTGTAGTTCCGGATGCGGTTGCAGGAGAGGAAATAGCATCCGATATGGTATCACCTTCGGATCCTGGTTCTTTGGATTTACCAAAAATACCAACTCAAATAAGTGATGAATTAAAAGGTGTATCTATAGATGATATAGAAAGAGAAAAGCCTAAACAAACTAAATTAAAAGGAATAAAAGGACCAAGTCTTTATGATGGTATAATTGAAGAAATGAGAAGTAGAGGTGGTAAAATACTGCTTCCTAAAAAAGGTGATGATGAAGATTTTGAATCAATGGATTTTGTTGAAGAAACAGGAACTGAATTTGAAATAGGCGCTACTAACATAGTAGGTGGATTATCTAGAATTCCAACGTTATTAAACGAAGCTAGATATGCTACCAGTAAATTTGTATTAGACAAAGCGATAGATTTAGTTTCTGATAAATCTAAACATAGTAAACCAAATGTTTTACTAAAATATTTAGCACCTTACAAAGAAAAGTTTAATGAAATAGATTCTATTGAAGATCCAGTAGAAAAACAAAAAGCTGTTAATGATCTTGTAGGTAATATAGGAACTTTAGGTTTATTTGATTTATCAAAAACAGCTAGTAAAGGTTTAGATACATATGAAGAAGCTACGGCTAAAGCTGAAGAATTATCAAAATCTTTAACTCAATTTGATACAACAATAGGAGAGGCTTTTGCTCAAGGTGATTTTGTAGAAGGTGTGTCAAGATCTGTTTCAAAAGCAATAGGATCAATACCTTTTATGGCAGAGGCTATGGTTCCTTACGTAGGTATACCAACTATTGTTGCGCAGGAAGCCGCTAGAGCTTCTGGAGAAGCACAAAAAGAAGGTGATGAAATTGATCTACAACTAATAGGTTATTCAGCTGTTGTAGGTTTTTCTGAAGGTTTGCTAGAAATGACTACTAGAAGAATAGGTAAAGGCATGTTTAAAAACCTAATTGGTAAGCCTGATGAGGTTGTAAAAGAAACATTATCCGAAACTTTTTTGAAAATAGCTAAAGACATGGGCGCTGAAGGATTATCTGAGTCTGCGACTTTAACTATAAACAATGCTGCTAACTCTATAATAAGAGGTGATGAAAAAGCGTGGGAAGGTTATGTATCAGAATTAATTGATACTTTTATAATAGGTGCAACTAGTGGTGGTGGTCCAAGTTCTATTGGTGCTGGAGCTAAAATAACTAGAAATATTGTTGAGAAAAAAAGTATAAACAAAGATTTAAAAGAAACTAATTTTACAAACTTATCTGAAGCTTTTGGCGAAGGTAAAAGAACATCTTGGACTCCATCAGAAGGAAATATAAAACTTGTTGAAAACAAAAATTCTAAAAAGTTTTTAGATTTTGATTTAAAACAAAAAGTTTCTAAAGGTGAAATGACTATTGAAGAAGCTGATGCTATTAAAAAGAACTTTAATGACACTCAAGGTTCTGTTAATAGATTAAAACCTTTAGGCTTAACAGGTCAATCTCAAATTGAAGCTGTTGATTTATTAAATAAAAAAAGAGAGTTACAAAAAACTATTGATACAGCTAAAGAAAAAGCTGTTGTTCAAGAAGAAATAGATCAAATAGAAGTTATTAACGATAAGTTAAGAGTGATATCAAAAGACAACGCAGCTTTAAAAAGAGGTGAAGATGTTAAAACTACATCTGAATTTGCTAAAGAATTAGGTTTTGAGTTAGTTCAAGATACAAAAGCAGAAGATCTTCAAAAAATTGCACCTAAAGATTTTAATGCTAAAACTGATTATGGTTTTATACAAGGTAATAAGATTTATTTAAATAATGATATTATAGGTGAAACTAATGAGGTAAAAACTGCTTCTCATGAATTACTACATGGTATATTAACTAAGTCTATTCTCGACGGGGACATGACTAAAGATAGTGTAGAAAAATTTGTTAAAGATTCTTTTGGTAAAGAAGGTTTTGATATGATTAGCAAAACCATGGAAGCCATGGGTTATGACCAAGCTTATTTAGAAAAAAGACCTGATGAATACCTAACGCAACTTTATGAATCGGACATGTTAGGTAAACCCGGTGCATTTGAAAAAGTAGCTAGGTTTGTAGAAGGTATTGTTTCTAAAATTACATTAGGAAAGTTTAATCCAAAGTTTACTAATAAAGAAGATTTAGGTATATTTTTAAGAGAATTTAAACAAAGTATAGAAACTGGCAAAATGTCAGATAGATTAAAACAATCAAAGTTTTTTAGCAAAGCACAAGATACAGATATTACAGCACTTTCAAAACCTAAAATAACACCTAAAGCTCAAGAGTTTATTTCATTAAATAAAGAGGGTGTTATTACTAATGAAGCATTGGTAGATATTATAAATTCTCCTTCATCTACTTCAGTAGATAAATTTGGAGCTATAGAAGCTATTGTAGAAGCTAATTGGCCTGTTATAAGTAATGCTATAAAATTTAATCCAACAGGTGCTATACCTATAGATGCTGTTAAAACAGCTGTAACAGAGCAAATTCAAGGTATATTTCCAGGTAGAAAAGTTCCTTTGTTCAAAGGTTATAATGAAAGCCAGGGTAAAGTAAATACTGTTATTAGTAGTTTTTTAAGACCAAGACAAGCTGAAATATTAGAAAGAGCTAAAAAAATAGGTGGAATAACACAGGAAGGTGCAAGTGTAGATTCTAAAGAAGCTAAGCAAATTAAAGATACAACAACAAAAGAAACTACAGAAAAAGTTACTACAAAACCTTCAAAAGCAAAAGAAAGTTTAAGAAAAAAAATTAAACTTACCGACGCTACTAGTAAGAAAGTAGTTGATGCTGTTGTAAAAACATTTGGTACTAAGTTACCTCCTGCAGATTCTAAACAATTTAAACAAGCATTGTTAAAAGCTTTTAGAACAGAACTTAAAACAACTATAGCTAAAGATGTTTTAGGATCAAGAGCAGCTTATGAAACGTTTTTAAGAGATAATTTTGAAGCTATAATAGAAGCGCTACCCCAAGACGTTATAAATAAAAGATTTAGACCATTTGCAGAAGACACTGGTAAAAGAGAAAAAACTAAAGAAGGTAAAAAAATATTTAAGAAAAAAGATATCACTAAAGCAGAATTTATAAAATACTTTTTAGGTAGAGATGTAGGCGCATCTACTAAAGGTACTAGAAAAGATGCTTTAGCAGAGGCTTTAGCTCAAGAGTTTGCAACAGATGCTACTATGCAAACTATACAGAGACCTGATGTAAAAGAAAAAAGAGAGTTTGTAGATAAAACACAGACCACAGAAAAAGTTAGTAAAGCAATAGATAGACCTACAGATTTTGCTTTTAGTAAAAAACAAAAAGATGGTTTAAGATTATTTCAAGCTAAAGATATATTTGAAGCTAGTGATTTTGATTTTGCTGCTAATAATGATCAATGGAAAAAGTTATCTAAAATATTTGGTTTTGGCCATATTGACATGAAAACTGCTGAAGGAAGAAAAGAATTACTTGATGGTTTAATAAAAAGTGGAGCAGCAGCTCAGTTACCTGAAATATTTTGGAGAAGTTTTCAAGGAACTACTGAAAATTTAATAGTAGATAAAAAACAAAAAGACTTTATTAAACAGTTAAAAAAAGACAAAGATATTATTGTATCAGAAGAAGGTTATAAAAAAACAAGAGGATACGCTGGTAATTTATTGTTTAAAGATGTTGCAGAAGCTAATAATTGGATACAAAAAGCTAAAGACGGTAAAATAAAAGATAAAGATGGTAATTTTTTACCTAAAGTAAAATTTGCTAAAGCTACTCCTCAAATGAAGGAAATGCTTAAAAAAGAATCTTATACGGAAGTTGTAAAAGGAAATAAACAAAACAAATTAGCAAAAGCTTTAGATGATCCTGCTTTTGTAAAAAGACAAAATCAATCACTAGAAGGTTTAAAACAAGTCTTTGATATATTTCAAAACTTAATTCAAGAGAACGCTGAAACAAATATTCCTAGTATTATAGCTTTACTATCATCAACTAGTTCTAATCAAAATCATTTTATCAGAACTTCTTCTCCTGTTAGATTTTATGAAAAAAACTTCAGTGGGGATACATCACTGTTTACAGAAGAACATACGTTACCGGCTAGTTTAGTTGCTAAGTATTTATTTATAGAAGCTGCTCAAAATAATGTTAATAAAGTTTGGCCAAATATAGAAAGAAACTTTTTTCAAGGAGCTTTATCAAATGTAAATGATAACAAGTTAGCTGGAGACGGTATTAATGGTGAGAAATATACTTACAAAAGTAAAACGCCACCAGGTTGGACAATGGAAGACAATATATGGGGTAGGTATTTTAATGCAAATGTAGCAAACAATGACTTTGGTATTTCACCTAATGAAATAATGCTTGGTAAAAACAAAAGTGTATTTGATGTTTTTCCAGTTAATTCAGCTGGTTATCAAATAAAGCCAGATTTTAATAAATCTATAATGGCTGCTGCTAGTAAAAATAGAATAACTTTACCAGAATCAGTAAGACCTAACAAAGGAGTTACTAACAATGAGGTTTTATCTAATATGAAAAACCTTGATGATCAAGCCAATGAAGCTAGAGTAGCATTTAGCAAAGGAAAAGATCTTAATAAAGATTTTAATGATATAATAGAAAGAGCTACAGGTATTGGTACAGAAAAAAGATATGGTCAAACTAAAGCTAGAGCTGTAGGTGCTGATAAAGGTAAGTTTAATTTACTAGGCATACCACCATCCGCTCAAGACTTTGTAGGTTTAACTAGATATTTTGCTGGTAAAGGTAAACAAGGTGATGAAACTATAGCTTGGGTAAAAGAAAACTTTTTAGATCCGTTTGCTAGAGCTAATATAGATATATCAAATGCTAGAGTTGCATTAGCTAATGACTTTAAAGCTTTAAAACAATTGCTCGGTGTTAGTCCTAAAGACTTAAATAAAAAAATAACTGGTGAACCCTATACCGTAGGTAACGCTGTTAGAGTTTATACATGGATACAACAAGGTATGACTATACCAGGTTTATCTAAGACTGATCAAAAAATATTAGAAGATTACGTTACTGCAGATGAAAACTTAGTTACATTTGCTAATGAGCTTATAGCTATAAATAAAGACAATGGTTACCCTAAACCTACTGATGGTTGGTTGGCTGGTACTATTACAACAGATTTGCTATCAGGTTTAAACACTGTTGTTAGAGCTAAATATTTAAAACAATGGCAAAACAATGTTAATGAAGTATTTAACGAAACTAACATGAACAAGCTTGAAGCAGCTTATGGAAAAGGTTATAGAGATGCTTTAGAAAATATGCTTGGTCGTATGAAAACTGGTAGCAATAGAGGTTTTAAAGGTGATACGTTAACTGGTAGATTTATTGATTGGATTAATAATTCTGTTGGAGCTATTATGTTTTTTAATATGAGATCTGCTGTGTTACAAACTATATCGGCTGTTAACTTTGTAAACTGGTCTGATAACAATCCATTAAAAGCAGCGGCTGCGTTTGGTAATCAACCACAATACTGGAGTGATGTAATTAAACTTATGAACTCTGATTACTTAGTTGAAAGACGTAATGGTTTAAAAATAAATGTTAGTGAAGCTGATATTGCTGAGATCGCTGCTGAATCTAAAAACAAAGCTAAAGCATTTATAAGTAAAATATTAAAACTAGGTTTTTTACCTACACAAATAGCAGATAGTTTTGCTATCGCTTCAGGTGGCGCTACGTTTTATAGAAACAGATATAAAAGTTTAAAGAAAGAAGGTTTATCTGATAAAGAAGCTGAAGCACAAGCGTTTCAAGATTTTAGAGAAATAGCTGAAGAGTCACAACAGTCGAGTAGACCTGATAGAATTAGTCAACAACAAGCGGGTCCAATGGGACGTATTATATTAGCTTTTGCAAATACCCCAGCCCAATATGCTAGATTAATGCAAAAAGCCGCTAGTGATCTTAAGAATCGCCGAGGGGACGACAAAACTAATATATCTAAGATATTATATTACGGAGCTATACAAAATGTTATATTTAACGCATTACAGCAAGCTTTATTCGCTATGGCGTTTGGAGATGAAGAGCCTGATGAAGAAAAACTAAATAAAAAATATACAGGTATAGCAAATGGTATGGCTGACTCATTATTAAGAGGTGTTGGTTTTCACGGTGCTGCTATATCTACACTTAAAAATGTAGTAATGAAGTTAGCTGAAGGCAAAGAAGCTCAAGATGCTGCAATAGAATTACTAGATATTTCACCTCCTATATCTTCTAAAATAGGTAAATTAAAATCTGCAGGTAGAACTTGGGATTGGAATAAAAAAGAGATAATGGAAAAAGGTTGGTCATTAGACAACCCGGCTTATTTAGCAGCTGGCCAAGTTATTAGCGCTGCTACAAACGTACCGCTTGATAGAGGTATAAGAAAATTACAAAACTTAAAAGATGCGTCTGATGCTGAAAACGAAGAGTGGATGCGAGTAGCTAATGCTTTAGGTTGGGCTAAATGGGAATTAGAGTGGCAAAAAGATAAACCTAAAAAAGGAAAAAATAAATCATTTTTTAAAACACCTAGAATTAACGTACCAAAAATAACATTACCAAAATTTTAAAATATGGAAAAATCAAAATCACCATTGTTAAGAAAGCTAAGCGCTAGTTGTAAAGCCGCTGCTAAAAGAAAATTCGATGTATACCCTTCTGCTTATGCTAATATGTGGGCTTCAAAACAACAAGGTAAAGGTAAGTGCTAATGGAATATAAATCGCCATTAACCTGTTGGAAAGGTTACAAAAGAAAACCAGGTACTAGTAGATTTTCTAAAGGTAGTTGTGTTAAAAGTAGTGGGCCTGCTAAAAAAAGTTGTGGTCCAAAAAAAGGTACTAAAGGTGGTGGAACTAGAAAAGTATGTTTACCTAAAGCTAAAATAGCTAGCATGAGTAAATCTGAAAGACAAGCTGTTATAAATGCTAAAAGATCTGCTGCTAGTAAAGGTAAATATAAAAGATCTAGTAAAAGCAACGTTAGTGGTACTGCTAGTAAAAATTTAAAAGACTGGGTTAAACAAGACTGGAGACAGGTTGGTGATCCAAGTAAAAAATGTGGAGAATAAAATTAAAAATGAAACTATGGAAAATTGTCCTTTTTGCGGCAGCTGCACTTGTCACTAACTGCTCAATACAACAAAAAAAACCTAAAATACAGATAACTCACGTGTTAGCTGTAACGGAACAAGGTGACACTTTGAGATTACCTATAAACATGATTAAACCAAATGTTTATTATAATATTGTATCGTATCCCAGTTATCCTAGATATTATAGTAACTGGTACAATGAAGGCTATTACAGACATAGGAGTGAACCTATTTATGTACCTAGCAATAACAGTTCTAATAACAACAACAATAATAGTAGTAAAGGCTCTATTGAATCTAAAGATATATCAAGACTAGATGTTAATGCTACTAAGGTAAAAATGAAAAATTAAATGGCTCAAAAAATTTCAGAGAACACAGAGATACAGTTAGATCTTAAAACAATCGGAATGTTAGTTGCAGGCGCCGTAAGTTTAGCAGCTATGTATTTTACTTTGCAAAAAGATATTGATCTTGCAAAAGAATTACCTAAACCAGAGGTAAGTAGAACAGAATATGATCTTAAAGACGAGCTGGTGAGATCGACTATTATGGACATTGATGAAAAAGTGCAAGATAATAGTGAAAAACTAGACAAAATAGATGATAAACTGTTTGAAATTATTAATAAAGACTAAAATGAAAAACCTTCTAACAATACTAGCATTGACATGTGCCTGTTTATGCAGCGCTCAATATGAAATACTACACATTAATTCATCGTGGAACAGTAGACACGATTTAGATATTAGAGGTATTAAAAATGCTAAAGTAAAATATATGTTATTAGATGATCAAACACCTTCTTTCAGGCAACAAATTAAATCAGTACCAACTATAATAGTTTTAGATAATAATAAAAAGCCTAGAGGTATGTGGAATGGAGGTATTGCATTAAAATTAAAAGTAACAAAAGAAGAAATACAAGATCATATTGATAAGTTAATAGCCCAAGAATCTGCTAATCCCTCAAGAAGAAGATCAACAAATTAAGACATTTGCAAAAGTGATTTTAAGGGTGTAAATAACAGGAAACCAAGTGATTATAATAATGTAACACTTTAATTATTATAAATGAACTTAATTTTATCTTTCTTGTTATTTTTTAATATCTCAACTGATATTGAAACTGAACTATTAAATGCTATTAATGAAGGGAATTACAACAAAGTAAACTCAATGTTGATAGTAAACCAAATCCACGCCACAGAAAAAATTGATGGTAAACCACTATTAGTCCACGCTGTTTTAGCAGACAAAGCTAATATTGTTTACTTGTTATGTTTAAGAGGTGCACAGCCTTTTGCAAATTTTTGTGATGAAGGCTATAATGCTATGGATTGGGCAAAGAAAAGTGGTAGTTATTACGCACGAGCCGAGTTAATAATGATAACCACACAGTAAGGAATAACAAAATGGGCACCATACCCAAACATTCCTGTAACAAGAAAGGGAGCTATGAAAATAGCCCCCT
>WLWF01001703.1_pt1 | contig 17201 bp, 20 predicted proteins | sample 6718331 | NCBI WGS metagenome assembly WLWF01 (sample SAMN12718692, study PRJNA515312) | sponge metagenome | isolation source: marine sponge | host: Mycale hentscheli | place: New Zealand: South Island, Marlborough, Capsize Point | collected 2003-05-01
TAGGTAGTATACTATTCAAGAGATATAATATCTATGCTATCAAGCAAAGTTCAGTAGCTAAACTACAAAAGCAAGGAATTAATCTAGTTTGCTTTAACAAATGGTTTAAGAGTAAGGCTGCAAAAATGTCTAAGAAATTAAGAGAAGAAGTAGGTAAGTATGATGCAGTCATTAATCACTGTGACAAACAATATTGTTCTACAGACTTGAAGAAGGCAGCAAGAAGCTGGCACAGTAAGCCAGAGCGTTCAGATAGAGTTGTAATGGCTAATCTTTTAAATATCTATGGGCTTGACTACAAAGATTATATTAAAAATGAGACAGTCACCAAAGCTATGGATGAGTGGCTACTTATATACTACTTTGCTAAAGTTGCAAATAGTGAATACTTTAATCTCAGAGTATTTAGTAGACAAAGACTTGAACAGCATGTAAATAACATAGCAGGTGAATACAATATCGTAGAAGATGCAAAGGATATTCACACCAAGATTCTTAAACTAGACAATATGCTTTGTGAATTTAAGAAACTATATGGTTATGAAGAATTGCCATCTGGTAAGAAATCACATAGTCAGGCAATCATCAAGACCCTGCCTAAAATGGATGCTCTTAGAAAAATTCTTAAAGGTGCTATTGACAGTTCACCGATACTAAAGTATATTGTTAGTGGTAACGATGAGTTGGATATTGAGAAGATCAAAAATGATGCTCCTACAGATATTCACAACAATGGTTACTATGGTCGAGACAAATGGTTTGATAATGTTGAACTCAGCGAACTGAGAACAGCAGTAGGAAATTTGGTTTAAGGTTTTTATCACAGGAGTTTAATTATGAGTGTTCCTTTTATGTGGGTTGACGGTAACTTGACGGTGATCTTAAAAAACAAGGCTCACCAAGTAATTCCAGATCATACTAATTACAAGTTGATTCTGGAAGCACTACCAACAGCAACAGAAGATGAGTTGCTAGAACTGGTAGACATTGAGAAAGCGGTTGCTACTTTTAGTGACGGACAAGTATCAATCGTAAATGGTAAGGTGATGTTTGAGGGTGAAGAAGTTCACGGTAGCATCAGTAAGAGAATTATAGAATTTATGAGTAAGGGTCTGCCCTTTGAGCCTCTTGTAAAGTTTTTGGAAAATCTTATGGAGAATCCAAGTATGCAGAGTCAGCAAGAACTGTATGATTTCTTGGAACATGAGAATCTTCCTATCACTGAAGACGGTTGTTTTCTTGCATACAAGGCAGTCAATAGTGACTTTAAAGACAAGTGGAAAGGAACATTCGACAATAAGGTTGGTCAGGTCTGCGAAATGCGTCGAGCAAAGGTAGACGACAATCGTAAGGTTGGATGTTCACAAGGTCTTCACGCAGGGGCATTAAACTATGTCGCTAACTACGGCAATGTTGATGCTGGTGATAACATCGTAATTGTTAAAATCAATCCTGAAGATGTTGTCAGTGTTCCAAGTGATTGCAACTGTGAAAAACTTCGTACTTGCAAATATGAAGTAGTCGGTCTTTATCAGGGAGAACTGCCAAAGCCTCTTTATAAGGCTGAATTTGAGGCTGATTCCTACGTTGATGAGGAAGAGTACTCAACGGTTTATGATGAGTATGATGAAGACTACTGGGATCAGTTTGAAGATGATGATGAGGAAGAATTTTAAAGTTGTCTTAATCAGATTGCGGGGTATAATATAATTGCAAATGGTGTCTATATTATATCCCGTAATCCTTCACTTTAGGGAGAAAGTCATGTCAGATTATAATGATCCAGAATATAACGAATATGACGATGACGATTACATACAGTATCCCTATGAATATAATGAATATAATGCACACGGCTATCCCAAAAATTTTAAATTTGATTGGAGTTCTTGGGAACTATGGTTAAAACAAGCATTAGAAGACATAGTAGAAGAAAATAATACTTGGACAGTTGGTGGGAATAAAGACGAAACAAAGTTTCCTGTGAGTGGTGCGCTACCGAAAGGTACATTTAATAATAAACATTTTATGTATCTCGGTAGCAACCATTACGACGAAGCGATTTGGAAATCAAAATATTTTATTGTCGATGACATAAATAAAAAATATAAAGCACACATATTACAACATGCAGTACACTTTCTCAAGCAGCCAGCTTACTATAAAGGTATGTTTGATATTTTAAATTAGAAAGAGATACAATGAAAGATGAACACGACGATTTTATGGAAGTTGTAAATCTTGACAAGCTGGTTGAATTTAGTAGACAATTAATTTTTTATAATTTTGCAATAGAGGATGAGGATGATGAGACCGATGATGAATTTATATCTAAGGTCAAAAACATAAAAAAAGAAGATAAAGAGGAACTAGATAGACTTCTACCTTTTAAAGAATCTAAACTAATTTTTAAGTCATCCATAAAAAAACAAATTAATAGAAGAACTAAAAAGATACGATATGTTATAAAAGAATCTGATTATGATGAAGTTTTGGTAGAATTAAATTCTAGAATGGTTTCTAATATTATTAGAAGTTTGGTAAAAAAAGGGTTGGTTGAAACAGCTTTTGACGACGATAAAAATGATTTTGTATTTTGGGTATCTAAACTTGGAGAAGATTATAATGGAAACTTTGAGGCCGACGAATTTTGATGATGTTATTGGGCAGGTTGATGTAGTAGATAGATTAAAGATTTTTGCGTTTGGATCAAAAACATCTAATTCAGTAATGCCCCATGTATTACTAGACGGGCCTCCCGGTCTGGGTAAAACAACTTTAGCTGCTGCTATTGCTAATGAATTAGGTTCTGAACTAAAAGTAGCAAATGCCGCAAGCATCCGTACTGTTAAAAATATGACCCGGTATTTATTAAGTATTAATAGGGGTGATGTTTTATTTATTGACGAGATACATAGACTTCCAATGTTAGTTGAAGAATATATGTATCCTGTCATGGAAGATTTTCAAGCACAGATAGTCTTAGATACAGAACCAGAAGAAATAGATATTCCACCCTTTACTTTAATTGGTGCTACAACCAGTGGAGGTAGTCTAAGTCAACCCTTTTATGATAGGTTTATGGTTAAAGAACATCTTACTTTTTATGATGTAGATGAGTTAGCTAAACTGGCAGGGTCGAATGCAAAGTCTTTGAATTTAAATATCCCTGAGAACCATCTATTAAGTATAGCCAAAAGAAGCAAAGGTACTCCTAGAATACTCAAGTCTAGATTGGAATGGTACAAAAACTATACAGCTTTTTATCCACAAGAAAAAGATGTTGATAAGATTTTCAATGTTCAGGGTATTGATGAAAATGGTTTTGACGAAAATGACCTAAAATACCTTGAAGTATTAAAAAAGAATAGAGGGAACCCCATTGGTATTAAAAGCCTGTCTGGAATGACGGGAATAGCTATGGATACTATTGAAAACAGTATAGAGCCTTTTTTGGTAAGGATGGGGTATATTATTAGAACAAGTAAAGGCAGGGTGATAGGTAAAATATGAATAACATTACAGTATATCTGTTTTTATCTACCAATATAGTATTTTTTATACTAGGCTTTATTGTAAGTAAATATATTTCAACAGAGCAATTTACACAGGTTAACGATATGGTTTCTGTAAAATCTAAATCTAAAGATAGAAATAAGACATCTATAGAAATAGATGATACTAAATATGTATCTAAAATTAATACAGCTGGTTTGGAAAAGAAATACAACTCTTTAGGAGATGTAAAGAAAACAGACCAAAGCATATCTTCATCAGTAAATAAACTCAAAAACTTGAAAGGCTAAAATATGTTAGGTCTAGATGTAGGTACAAGTTTTATTATATCAGCAAAAGAAACAGGTGTCGGTATTGAATATACAGATTTTAGAGATGCTTTTTATGTAATTAAGCCAAGTACGCCTATTGCTACAAAAATGATAGAAAAGGGTTTAGCTGGAAAAGTTTTTATTAAAGACGAAGAAACAAATTCATTTATATTATTAGGTAAAGATGCTATTGAAAAAGCTATTGAAAGAAATGATACTGCAAAAAGACCTATGTATAGAGGTGTGGTATCAGCAAAAGAAAAAGATGCTAAAAAGATTTTGTCTTTTATACTAAAAGAAGTAGTCGGAGAGGCTTCAGAGCCGGGAGAAAAGCTAGTATTCTGTAGACCAGCGCAACCCGTAGACCAAGAAGATGAAGATTTTGATGTTGGTTATCACGAAGATGTAGTCAAAAGTATTTTAGCAGAATGTGGTTACAATGCTCGTCCAATTAATGAAGCCGAGGCTCTATGTTACGCTGGTTTAGAAGATAGTGACTACACAGGTATCGGAGTTAGTTGTGGGGCTGGTATGACCAATGTGTGCGTTATGCTTAATGGTGAACCTACTGTTATGTTTAGCACAACAAAATCTGGTGATTGGATTGATCGTATGAGTGCAGTTGCTACCGGAGAACCTGACAGCGTAGTACAAGCTGAGAAAGAACAGGGTGAATATACTATAGGAGAACCTGTAGAAGACAATCCTGTGCTAGAAGCAGTATGTGCTTATTATGAAAGATTAATTGATTATACTACTAAATATTTAAGCGTAGCATTAAGCAAACATAAGGCTTTGCCGAAATTTAAAGAACCACTTAAAGTAGTCATAGCGGGTGGAACGTCCAGAGCAAACGGATATGTTCAAACATTTGAAAAAATGTTAGAAAAGAATGAATTTCCACTACCAATTAAAGAAGTGGCTCATGCTGACGATCCGTTACATGCTGTTGCTAAAGGTTGCTTAATAGCTGCTCAGGTATTATAATACTCCTGAATAGGAGAAATTTATGATAGTACCAGACAATATGATTGTAGCTATTTCGTATGATGCTAAATGGCAAACCAAAGAACATTTAGATAGTCTTTTTGAATCTCTTAAAGGCAATTCTAAAAGAGATTGGTTTGTCAATCATGCTTACCATTGTTTGCCTTTAGTAATAGGTAATCAATATGGTTTTATATTAAAATCTCTATATGATTTTGAAGTAGTGTGGAATGGTGGAGATGCTATGAATGATGTAGTCGTCAAAATGCTAACTCCATTAGAACAATATGAAGATACTTTTAACTTACAATCTATTAAGCCCCATTTTGGTATGGGAACCATTACTATTCAAACAGCATACCAGTTAAGAACTCCTCCAAATATTAATCTTATGACGATTAATCCTCCTAATAAATTTATAGATGGATTATATCATATGACAGGAGTGGTTGAGACAGATAATCTGCGTAGAGACTTTACATATAATTTAAGAATAACTAGGCCCAATTATACAGTTAGAGTCAATAAAGGGGATTGTATTGGATGCGTAATACCTTACCCTAGACATTTTATTGATATGTATGAAATAACTGATCCTATAGGAGTCATTAGTCAGCAAGATATCGAGGCCGAGCGAGAATCTACTATAAAACTAGGTATCGAAAGGTCTACTGTAGATATTAACAAAAGAGATGGTAATGGAAAAAGATACTGGCGGGGTATAGATATATATGATACTAAATTCCCAGACCATCAAAACCATTTAGATAAAAAATGAAAGTAGCTTTATGCTTTTCTGGAGAAGCCAGAAACTTTAGATCTGCTATACATTCTCAACATCTTTATATTATTAAAAAATATAACTGTGATATATTTATGCATACATGGATGTATGATGGTCTATATACTAAAAATAGTAGAAACTGTCCTTGGTCACCAAATTTCGACATTAACGAATTTAACGAGCATCACACAGACGAACATCTTATAGGTAAAGAGCTTTTTGCTTTATATAATCCCAAAAAAATCAAAATAGATTATCCAGATAGACACTTTTTTATGTCTTTAGCACCAGCAGATAAACAGAATTGGTATGGTGTTTTTATGATGTACTATAGTATATATCATGCAAATGAATTAAAAAAACAATATGAAGCAGAACGGGGATTTGTATATGATATGGTAATAAGATGTAGATTTGATTTAGCTTTTTCTCAATGTGATTTAATTACAGATAACCCGTCTAACAAAATATATTTACCTCCTAATGAAAACACAAATCTTTCTTTTACTCCTGAGATGAAAGAAAGATTAAGGGTGCAAGGCCCGTCTTTTATGCCTAATGACCAATTTGCTAATGGTACTTCTGTGTCTATAGATTATTATAGCAGGTTATTTCTTGATCTTCTCGATAATAAATATACACGTATACACCCAGAAGGATTGATCGAAAATCATCTATGGGATTTTAATCATACTGCATTTAAACCAGAAATTAATCATAATATATTAATGCAAGTATATCGTTAAGATAAAAAATATAGACTAATATCTAGATTTTCTTATTATAATAGAGTTGTTACTCGCAGGATATACAATGAATAAAACTATTTTTTGTGATATAGACGGCACTCTTTTAAAACATCATGGAGGGCTATATCCGATTACTCAAAATGAAGCAGAAATTCTTCCTAATGTGATTGATGCAATTAGCGTATGGAAGGGCAAAGACTATAAAATAATTCTTACTACTGGTCGTCCAGAAAGTATGAGACAATTAACCGTAGAACAATTAAGTGGTTTTGGTATTTTTTATGATATGTTGATTATGGGTTTACCAAGAGGAGAAAGGATAGTAATCAATGACTCAAAGCCAAACGGAACCAAGACAGCTACAGCGATTAATATAGAAAGAAACAAAGGCTTGACAGAAGAACATTTTTTAATATGAAAGGAATATAATGTCAAAATATGATAATGTTAAAGATGATTGGGTAAGAGAAGCTCTAGAGGAATATAAAGATAAGATTGATAGTCAAAAATCTCATCCTTTAGATGTTAGTTCTTATAGGGTTGATAAGCCGTGGGGCTATGAAGTATGGCTAGAATTAAATGAATTTTATGCTTACAAAATTATTTTTATGAAAGCTGGCAATAGAAGTAGTTTGCAATCACATGAAAAGAAAATAGAAACAAACTTTGTTATTGAGGGTGAAGCGGAAGTTATTTTGGAAAAAGAAGATGGAACGCTAGAGAGCAAAATCTATAAGACGGGTGAAGGTTGGTGCGTACCTGTAAATCGCAAGCATCGAGTCTGTGCAGTCACAGATTATAAAGCACTAGAATGTTCGACTGCGCATTTAAATGACTGTCTTAGATTTGAAGATGATAGCAACAGAGAAAGCGGAAAAATTACTTCGGAACATGAATAAAATCATAAAATGAAAATATGTTTATTAGCCGCTGGAAGAGGCACTAGAAACTCAAGCATCAAAGGGTTGCACAAGGCTTTACTTCCTATCGAGAACAAACCTGCTATATCTCATATTATAGATAAAGTTCCGTCAACTATTGATATTGTCATAGCTGTTGGCTATAAGTCTGAACAAATTAAAACATATATAAATAATGTTTATAAAGATAGAAATATTATATTTGTTGATGTAGATAATTATGATGGAGAAAACTCTGGGCCGGGATATAGTTTACTGTGTTGTGAATCTTTTTTACAAGAACCCTTTGTTTTTACATCTATTGATACAATTATAGAGGAAGACTATCCTTATATCGAATGTACCTATGATTGGATTGGTGCTTCAAAAGTAGAAGAGTCAGAATCACACCAGTACTGCTTAATAGATTCTGATAGTCACAACCATTTAAATAAACTGTATTATGGACAGGGAACATACGCCTATACGGGTATTGCTGGTATTTATGATTATGATCAGTTTTGGTATAGTCTTAAAAATCCTACTATTATAAATAATGAATATCAAGTTATAAATGGGTTTGAAGGATTAAATTTACAAATATTAAAACATACATGGTACGATATAGGAAATACAGAATCTTACAATAAAGTCAGGCAAAAATTTAATAAAGAAGTTGTCGCAAACAAGAATAACGAAACACTACTAATAGACAACGGAAAAGTTACTAAGTTTTTTGATGATACAAATAGAGTCAAACAAAGACTTGCTAGATGTAAATTTATACCGAATACTAATATTAAATTAATAAATGAAAATATGTATTCGTATGATTATATTGAAGGTCGTATGCTTTCAGAAATATATGATGAAAGAACATTGAAAAAGTTTTTGAAATATTATTTAGATAATTTTTATAAATATAAGTCAGAAAAAGATAAAACATTCATATCTAACTGTAAGTTAATGTATCAAGAAAAAACAATAAATCGTTTAAGACCATTGTTCGACAGTGAATTAGATCAGATTGACTATATTAATGGAATAAAAGTTAAACCAGCAAAGCAACTTTTAACTGATATAGATTGGATGAAGATATACAACATGTCTGTGCCGGTAAGATTTCATGGAGATTTACAGCCAGAGAATATACTTTATGATAGAAATAAATATCAATTTTCTGTAATAGATTGGAGAGAATCTTTTGGCTCTAGTATAGAATTTGGCGATGCTTATTATGATCTTTCTAAAATGTATCATGGATTATTAATAAATGGTACTACAATCATGCAAGGTCATTATGGATATTCTATAGAAGAAGACCACGCAGAACTTAACTTTATGATAAAAAACAATCTATACAACTTAAAGAATATATTCAAGCAATTTTGTCAAGAAAATAAATTTTGCTGGCAAAACATTAAGCTTTTAGCTATTATACACTATATGAGTATATGTAATCTATATAGTGATTTTGATAATAATAGATACGGAAATTTTTTATTCTTATATAGCAAGTACTTGCTTGCAAAATGGAAGGAAGAGAATGCTTGATACTGATTTAATTAATCTATACAAAAAAGAATCATCCGATAGATTTAATGAAATTGATAATAAGTTAATATGCCAATTTATAGAGATAATATTCGAAGCATATGAAAAACAAAAAACAATATTTGTAGCAGGAAATGGTGGTACTGCTGGTTATCTTCAGAACTTTGTGGTTGATTTTAACATGCACCCATTTGTGTCTGATGATAAAACAAAACCCAGTACTGTAGTTCGTAATAAATTTAAATGCGTTAATTTGTGTGCAGATCAAGCCACATTAACAGGAATAACTAATGATTTAGGGTATGAAAATGTATATTTAGAGCAATTAAAATATCAACTTGAAGAAAAAGATGTGTTTATTGGAATGTCTGGTTCTGGCAACTCTAAAAATATAGTAAATGCTATGAAATATTGTGTATCTAATAGTGCAAAGACTATCTTACTAACTAGGAATCCAGAAAATAAATGCAGTGAATATGCTGATTTATCTATATCTTTAACGGGTAAATCATATTTTCCGGGACAAATAGGAGGTAACAATAATAATTTTCATTTTGAGGACATCATTTCTAAATTGACACATTTGGCATGCGGAGCAATTAAACAAAGGATACAAAATGCTTGATCCAAATACATTAAGAATAAAAGTACTAGATATGGTTTATGAAAAACAGTCAGGCCATATCGGTGGTAGTTTTTCTATTGCTGAACTTATTAGCGTGCTTTACAATGATTACGATATTAGTGGTAATGATAAACTAATATTATCTAAGGGTCACGCAGTACCTATTATATATGCAGCATTACATGAATTAGGTAAAATATCAGATGAAGATTTAAAATTGTTTAGAGAAATAGATTCGCCATTACAAGGACACCCAGACAAATTAAGATTGCCTGTGTTAGATGCAACAACAGGTTCTTTAGGGCAAGGTCTTAGTATAAGTATAGGACATGCTTTAGCCAAAAAAATTAAAAAAGAAGAAGGTTTTGTATTTTGTATACTTGGTGATGGAGAAATACAAGAAGGTCAAATATGGGAAGCTCTTATGTATGCCCCTAAAGAAAATCTAAATAATTTAATTTGTTTCATTGACTACAATGGAGGACAAAGCGAAGGTTCTCCAGATGACATAATGCCTATTTACAAAAATTTAAGAGAAAAAATTACTGCTTTTAATTGGGATTGTGTTAATGTTGATGGGCATAGTATGGCGGCACTTAGAGGAGCCATAGGAAGAATAACCGACAAGCCTAAATGTATAATTTTAAATACTAAAAAAGGAAAAGGCGTATCGTTTATAGAAGAAGGTCGATGGCATTCATCTATTCCTAATGCAGAACAATATGAATTAGCCTTGAAAGAATTGAAAGAAAAATTATGAAAGCCACAAGAGACGCCATAAAAGATGTGTTACCAATAGAAGGAGAAAGTAATAAAGATATTGTTGTTTTGGATGCTGACATAGGGGGAGCAACTAGACTTTCTGCTTTTGGCAAAAAATTTCCAGATAGATTTTTCCAAATAGGTATTGCTGAAGCCAATATGATAGGGATATCTTCTGGTTTATCTGAACATGGTTTTAAAGTTTTCTTGGGGTCTTTCTCTTCTTTCTTAACCGGCAGATATGATATAATAAGGTGTAGTCTGGCATACTCTGAGGCCCCTGTAATTTTAATAGGTTCCCATGTAGGAATGGCGATAGGTAAAGATGGAGTTACTCAGATGGGTTTGGAAGACGTTAGTATAATGAGAGCACTTCCAAATATGACCATACTAAATCCTGCAACATATACTGAAGCTGTTGAGACTGTGAAATATTTGTGTAAAACTGATATAAAAAATCCTCACTATCTTAGAATCGGAAGACAGCCAGTAGAAGACCCTTTATTAAATCTGGATTATAAATTTACTTTTGGAGAAGGTTTCCAAATTGGTAATGGAAAAGATGTAACACTGTTTAGTACTGGTTGTGTGTTACCAGATGTTTTACAATCAAAAGAACTTATAGAGTCTGCTACGGATTTAAAAGTAAGAGTTATTAATTTTCATACATTAAAACCTATTGATAAAAAGGTAATTAGTCAGGCGGCTAAGGAGACCCGTTATTTATTCTCTATAGAAGATCATTCTGTAATTGGTGGTCTTGGATCTATAGTATCAGATGTTTTATGTGAAACGTATCCTAAGAAGCTAACGAAGATTGGTTTGCAAGATACATTTCCAGAATCAGCACCTCCAAATGATTTATATAGAAAATATGGATTAACAGCCGAAGCGATACAATCAACAGTAATAAGATTATGTCAATAGATAAAGATACTCTTTTATATGGAAGTTTTGCAAAAACAGCAGGTAGTACTGGTTGTTTATTTCATAATGCTGGATTTAAAAAGCATAATATAAATGCTATATATAAATCTTTTTCTGTTGATAATATAAAAGATGCTATAGTAGCGATGAAAACATTAAATATAAAAGGTGCTGGAGTGACAATGCCTTTTAAAATACAAGTGTTAGAACATTTAGATGTCCACAAAGATGGTGTTACAGAAATAATGGCGTGTAATACTTTGGTTAATGATAATGGAACAATTATAGGTTACAATACAGACTTTTTAGCAGCTATGGATTATTTACGACCATTAAATTTAAAAGATATAATAATATTAGGCCGAGGAGGATATGCTAAGGCAGTTACTTATGCTTGTAAAAATTTAAATATTAAAGTTATAAATATAAACAGAGAACATTGGACATCTATTCAATATATAAAAAATAAAACTGTATTTAATTGTACTCCAGTAACCAATATCAAAACACACAAGTCTGTTAATTTTATAGACTGCATAGTATCTACTAAAACAGGTAAAGAATTATCAGACATACAGGCCAGATATCAATTTAAAATCTATACAGGACTAGACTATTAGGAGAAAAAATGGAAAACATGCCACTGCTATTTGAAAACAAAGTAATTAAAGCACATTCAGAAGAGATTATCAATTATATAAAACAACATGTAGAAGATTTTGGAGAATTAGGAGAAGACTATTGGAAGGGTAGACAAATATACATGAACCAAGTAAGAGATCCACATATTGTACAAATCATGAGAAATCATAAAGATTATATGTTGGAAGAGTTCGTGAAATTATGTGAAATAGATAAACCTGTTTATGTTGACAGTTTACATTTTGTTAGATGGACAGAAGGATATGAATTACATCCACATGCTGATGCCGTAGACAATCCTTTTCCATGGAGAGATTTTGGCACAGTGACTTTTTTGAATGAAGATTTTGAAGGAGGAGTATTGTACTATCCCAACAAAGATAATCTGGAAGTGCCTGCTAAAGTTGGGTATACAGCAATACATACAGGAGGAACAGACTGTTTACATGGGGTTAGTAAAATGACTAAAGGTGTAAGATATACAATAGCGTCTTTTATTACCTATAATCAACAATACGAGTTTAAACTATAATGTTTAACATCTTATCTCTGTTTAAAAAAGAAATACGTTATGCTAAAAGATCTTCTGGTTGGTCTAAGTTAAGAAACCAACATATCGCAAAGCAACCTTGTTGTCAGGCTTGTGGATCTTGCAAGAAGCCTGAGGTTCACCACATAGTCCCGGTACATCTAGACCCCTCAAAAGAATTAGATCCTGATAATTTAATTACATTATGTGATAAATACTGTCATTTTGCTATTGGTCATTTATTAAGTTATCATAGCTGGAATGAAAATGTAATTGAAGATGCTAAGGTGTATAATCATAAAGTACAAAATAGACCTTGAACACTTTATAGACAAGCAGCACCATGACCACCATAAAAGCAGATTCTGGAAGAGAAGAAGAAAACAACAATCGTATGACTTTCTGCGGAGGTTATGGAGGACAAAATGCTAATAATATTAGTAGTGGGTCTCCTAGCGAAGACTCAATGGGGCCTAGAGAAACTATTGATTGCGGTAGGTCATTACCTAAGGACAATGACTTATATGCAAGCGTCATAGGTTCAGACAACAAGTTTAATGATAATGAATCAAATCCTATACTAGCTAATAGAACAAATGAAATTAATGGTATGACAAACAGATCTTTGGCAGGAAGCTCGTACAAAAAAGCGAGTGTATCCAGAGACAGTTCTTCACAAATCATAAATGCAGACAGACCAATTAACAGCAATTCTATTACGGCTATGACTAGTAGTGACCCAAATGCTATAAGAGACAGTAGAGAGGATGAAAGTGTTGGAGGCACTCGTAATGATGAAGGATGTTTCGGTGGTCAGACATATGCATATCTTACTATATCAGGAACACCAGATTCTCCAATCCCTAGTTTTACAGATGGTGGTTGCGGTTGTTGGGTAAGCACAAATGCTGATTTGACTTTAATAGCGGGTGCTATTGGTGGATTGTCAGCCCTTATACAAAAAATTCCTTATTTTAGCAAAGCACGGGTTCTGGGAAGATGGAATACGCAGATGGATAAAATTTTAACCAAGTTAGATTTAGGAGGGGCTGCGAATTTTAAAGAAGCATATGAACTAATGATCAAGCATAAAAACGCAGTATTTAACAAAAGTGCTAGAAATGCTACTAAAGAAGCTATAAAAAAACAACTGCGTAAAGGAATAAAAAATGCGGATGGAACTCTTTCATATCCTAGACGCACAGTAAGAATGCCTGATGGTTCAGAGCAAGTAAGAGATATTCTTCCTAGTCATCACGGCAGAGGACCAATTACTATTAAGGTACCAAAACCAATGGGTGAGGGAGGAGGATTTATATTTAAGAGAGTGACACCTGAACAAATATATGAACAAGTAGCTGCGGAAAGATATAATACTTTTGTTGCAAGAACAAGAAAATATTTTAATGATATGGAAGAGATAAAAGCCATGCAAGGTTTTGGTTCCGCTCTGGAAGCTAAGATGTCAGCAAATCTTGCATTATTAATACAAGAGTATACCGGATGTTTTTTTGGAACAGTAATAGGAACATCAATCGTAGCCCTTGAAGCAGTAACTGTATGGAGAGAAAAGGTATGTTTGGGAGAAGGTATGAGTCTTAATGAGAATTGCGAATGTGTATGTGCGGAAGGATGGAAAGAAGCATGTGGTAATGTTTCATCTTCTGTATGGTCAAATTATGCAAATGAAGTAACAACTTTTTTTGGAGGAGTAGCAGGTTCTATAATTTTTCAAGGAGATGAAATACAGCATTGTAGTTTAGGTTGTTGTTCTGGACAAACAGAAATTACTAATGATGACGGAACATGTGATTGTCAAGACCCTGATGCTCCTTCTGTATTTATACAAGGTAATAAATATTCAACAACTGGTTGTAATTGCAGAAAAAAGGTTTCTTCTAGTATCACAGGAATACCACCAGCAACAATAGCGGGTATTTATATGGATGGTGATGTAAAAACGCAAATGGAAAATGTTGGTAAAATTTTTAATTTTGACAAATGTGTTTTTGAATGTCCTGCCGGAAGTGATGTTGCACTAGGTAAAACGAAACCAGCACTAGCTAGATTAAAAGATAATTTAAGCGACCCATCAGTTCCAACCAAAGAACATTATCTTTACCAAACTGGTTGTGATTTTATTTGTGATGGTAGGGACTATGTAGGCACATGGCCTCCAACTTGTTCTACCGGTTACTCATTTGATACTACCAAAAGTGTGTGTGAATGTGTTCCTACTTGTACTACAGCAGATGATAATTTTGATATTATATTTCAGTGTAATACTAGTGCTTGCGGAGAAGGAGGAGGGTTGCCCTCAAACTATTGTGATCAATGGAATCAGTATGGATACACAACATACACTGAAGCTCTGGGTTATCTTAATGTAGGCGTTGGAAATCCTTGGGAAGCTGATCCAAACGCTGGCGTAGGAACATGTAGTGGATCAGTTAAATGCGGAGGAACAAACTTTGCTCCAGTCTCTCCCTGAGAGGTGTATAACTATAAAGTAAAAAACGCACCCTAAACTACTTTATAGAGAGGAGGGTATGGATATGAAACCCCTCTGGATACTAATACTGCTGCTCAGTTCTACTACCTGTCTAGCAGGAACCCGCGACCCATCTGTATCAGATTCTAAATATTTAGAATATGGCAAAAAGCATGAATGTGTATTAAGAATAGCTGGAATATATGGAGATAAGTTAAATACACAATTTAAAGGATCATGTGTTTTAATAGATAAGTATCATATATTAACAGCTGCGCACATAGTATCGGGATCAATTACACAACATGTTTTATTTGAAGGCAAAGCATATCCCTGTGCTATAGTGGCTATACATAGTCAATACGACCCAGAGAAAATGGGAACATGTGATATAGCTATAGCCAGATTACAAAAACCTATAGAAATAGATTTCTACCCAGAGCTTTATAAAACAAAAGATGAAGCAGGTAAAATATGTAGTTTAGCAGGATATGGGTTTACAGGAACATTTACCACAGGATATACTCTTAAAAATTATGACAATAAAAGAAGAGCTGGTTCCAATTTTGTAGATAAAATACATAAAAATACTTTATCGTATTCTGTAGATAAAGGACAGGATACTTCTTTAGAATTTTTAATATCTCCAGGAGATAGTGGTGGTGGTTTATTTATAGATAAAAAATTAGCAGGAATACATTCTTGCGTATATGGTACTGATAAAGCAGCAGATAGTGACTATGGTGATGTTGGATGTAGTACTAGAGTTAGTGACTACATAGAATGGATAGAAAAAACTAAAGAAATAATTAAATTAATAATGGAGGATATAGATGTTATTTCGAAGAAAAAATAAATGCTCTCTTTTACCATACATAAGAGAAGATGTTTACGGTCTAAATCCTAATGATGGTCAATTTTATGGTTGGGAAATTAATAAGTTTGATATTCCTAGTTTATGGAGAAAAACAAAAGGAGAAGGAGTAAAAGTAGCCGTTATAGATACAGGATGTGATTTGACTCATCATGATTTAAAAAACAATATGTTAGAAGGTAAAAATTTTGTTGAGATTGGAAAGCCCCCAATGGATAGAAATGGTCATGGTAGTCATGTTGCTGGCACTATAGCGGCTAGTGATAATAATTTGGGTATGGTAGGAGTTGCACCAAAAGCAAAAATTATACCAATTAAAGCACTTGGTGACAAAGGAGGAGGTAATCTTAATGATGTATGCAAAGGAATAGATTGGGCATGTGAAAACGGAGCAGATATAATCACTATGTCACTAGGCTCTCCTGCGGGACATGCACAATTAGCAGCATCTCTAAAAAATGCAGCAGCAAAAAACGTACTACTGTTCTGTGCAGCAGGTAATGCAGGTGAGCACACACCTATTATGTATCCTGCTAAATATCCAGAAAGTATAGCAATCGGAGCTATAGATATAAATATGAATAGAACAAATTTTACGTGTGCTGGTGAAGAATTAGAGTTTTTATCTCCTGGTAAAGATATATTTAGTTGTGTACCGGGTGGATATGCCAAAATGAGTGGAACCAGTATGAGTAATCCTTTTGCTTCTGGTTATGCTGCTTTAGTATTGTCTTACTATAAAAAGAAATTTTCTAAAAAAGAATGTGTAGAATTATTTAAACAATCTGTTAAAGATTTAGCTAATCCTAAATATAGATCTAAAAAGTATCAAGGATATGGAATACTAGTGCCAAAACTTTAAATAGGAATTATGACGAAATTTAAATCAAAAACTATTATTTATGGAAATAATACAGATAACCAATTAACTTCATTAGGCCACTCTGATACGCATGGGGTTTGTTGGGGATGTCTTTGTTATACCACATACTGCGAAGAAGGTTGTGATACAATAGAAGAAACCCTTGCTTACTGTGAATCACAGTATGAGGGTGCTGGTAATTGCGAAGCCTGCTCTTCAGATTGGCCCGGCGAGCTGCAATGGTGTGATTGGTCGTGTGATGGTACAAATTTTAACCAAAGTAGTTGTGAAGATATAAATCAGTGCGACGACCATAGAGGCGAGAATTGTGTGTGGGTGGCTGGAGGAACGTGTTCAGATACGCCTCCTTCATCGTCTCCAACTCCAACTTCAACGCCTCAGCCAACTCCAACTCCAACTTCAACGCCTCAGCCAACTCCAACTCCAACTTCAACGCCTCAGCCAACTCCAACTCCAACTCCAACTCCAGCACCTCCACCACCTCCTCCACCTCCTCCGCCTTCACCACCAACTCCGCCTTCACCACCAACTCCGCCTTCACCACCAACTCCGCCTTCACCACCAACTCCGCCTTCACCACCAACTCCTCCTTCACCACCACCTCCGCCACCACCTCCACCTCCGCCACCACCTCCACCTCCGCCTCCACCACCTCCTCCGCCACCTCC
>WLWF01001706.1_pt1 | contig 17184 bp, 33 predicted proteins | sample 6718331 | NCBI WGS metagenome assembly WLWF01 (sample SAMN12718692, study PRJNA515312) | sponge metagenome | isolation source: marine sponge | host: Mycale hentscheli | place: New Zealand: South Island, Marlborough, Capsize Point | collected 2003-05-01
TTTTCCGAGGTCGATAACGTTTCCTTGCTCATTTTTTTGCTCCTTTGGTTCTAGCAGGTTAGAGATTTCCTGTATTACTATTTGATAAGCGTGTGCTTGTCCTAGCATATACTTATATTTTTCCATATTGTCAACACCTCCAGTAATCATACTGTCTCCAATTTGTTGTAGTGTTGCGTGTACTCTTTTTTTTAATTTGTCAACTAACATTAAATCTTCCATCTTCTCTCCTTATATTTTAAATTGTTGTAATGCTTTTATTTTTTCTTCGGCAGTAGCAACTTTTTCTATTAACTTATCTACTTCATCTATATGTTGTGGATGTTCTCCAATACCTACAGAATCTTCTAAATAAATTTTAAGTGTGGCTTCAGCTTCAAGAATTTGAGCTTCATATCTAGCTTCTAATGCTTCTAATATTTCTTTTCTCATTTTTTCCTTTTATTTCGCAAAAGTTTAACTCTTGATTTCCAGCACCATCCACTTACTTTAATAGCATATGTCTCAATAAATGCAATGGCTCTATCAATTTGATTAAAGTATTTTAATAAAAATTTATCTAGCACTTCCATCTTTTTCTAGCTTGACGTAGTCTAGAATTAGGATCTTTTGCTGCCTTTGGAAATTTTCTCATTTGACCTGCGCTTCTTGCACAGTATGATTTTCGCCTTTTAGCGGCAGCGGACCCTTTTTTTACTTTACCAGTCACAGCTGTTTTTAGTTTTGAACCGGGATTTTTTCTTCTATAGGAAGCGACACCGGCTTGAGTCATTCCTGCTCCAGACTTTGTAGGTCTAAAGTTTTTTTTATTTCGTGCAGGCATATTATCCTGTTTTCGCATTATAACATTCCTTTATAATATTTTTTTAAACTTGGATTACTAACTTTTACTCCACCTAAACTACCCTCAATGTAACTTCCTCTATAATCTCTTTGTGCTTGCCCAATCATCCCACCATCTTTTTTCTTAACAAAAGTTTTTACGTTGGTTGGTTTTCCTCCAGGATTACCGGCTGCTCTTTTTCGTTTGACAGCAGATGCCTTTTCGCCTTTTGTCATCCGTGTGGCTTTGGCAAGTGGTACGCATTTTGGGTATTTTCTTTTCGAACCAGAAGATGATTTTCTTCCACAAGGTTGATACTTGCCATCCTTCTTTGGTGCTCCGATGTCCACCCATTTCTCGTTCACCCATTTTTTTAAATCTCCCATTATGCAATTTTAGTTTTTTTTCTTCGGTCTGACATTACTTTGCCACAACCTCGTGCAATGAAACCACCGTTCTTTGCACTAGCTCTAACTTTGCCCTTGCATACTTTTGAAGCATACATATTTGCATACGCCGAAGGATAAACTTTGAATTTACGCTTCGCTGCTGCTTTTCCTTTTGGACAAAGTTTTGCCATTACTTTTTCCTTTTTTTAACTCGTCCACCTTTTTTCATAAAGCCCATTTTATTTCTAACGGCTTTAGGAAGTTTACTTAGACCTTTACCTTTTTTTCCTGCGGGTACTGGTTTCATTTTTATTCCTTATTTATTTATTTTGCCAGATTTTTTAGCTTTAGAACCAAATCTTCCATAAGAATCATCTCTTGAAGCTTTTAATTGTTTCTTCGTTCTTTTCTTTTTGATTCTCATAGCGATAGATTCATCTTTTCTATCTTTGTAGCCTTGTTTCTTTTTCTTAACACGACCACCTTTTTTCATCATAGGTCCACCTTTCATACCCATATCATCTGGATAGTAACCTGACTTCATATCTCTTCTTCTTGTAGACATTCCGCCACCTGCTTTTTTTACTCTTCCAACTTGTCCTCTAGGTTGAGCAACTTGTTTGTTATAGTTTGGATTTGCCATTATTTTTTTCCTCCGTTGTTTCTAAATATTTGTGTTCCCTTTATTCCATAAATGCTCGCCACGACAAGGATCCACAAATTTGTAAACCACGACGGCAATGACGCGAAATGATCAAAGAAAATTTTTACTTTGTCCATCGCAGTCGGATCGTCACTTACGACTGCCCAGGCTAAAATTGCGATTGGCGCCGAGAGGATTAATAAAACCGCCTCGTCCTTCCAGTCAGATTGCCTAGCCTCTAACAATTTACCTTGGTAAGCTTCCTTACCTTCAGCCATACGAGAAGCGTGCATAAGTTGTGCTTCACTCATAGCCATTTTCGTTTTCTGCTTATTAGCGTAAATTTTACTTCCAGCAGAAACGGCTAATTTAATTGCCTGAAACCACATACTAGTACCAAGTAGCTTTTACAGGTTTTTTGTCAGGTCTCATTCTTCTTGTGCCTTTAACGTCAACCGTTTGTGATGTAAACGGGTCAGTCATTTCCACAGGAATTCCACCTTGTTGCTCACCTTTTGAGTTTGCGCCAAGTTCAGGAACAACTTTTACATTGTCTCGACCTTTTCTTATTTTTTTAACCATAGTTTTCTCCTTAATTTCAGTTATATCTATTTTTTCTTAAAATTTCTACCAAAATCGTGAATCTTGCTTTGGTCTGCCATTGTTTGTTTAGCCAAAGAGACTCCTGCACGTAATCCAGCTAGTTCTTCGTTTTGTTGTAGCTTTTCATCGTGTTGTTGATCGTTCATCATAGCTCTCATAGTGTCTAAATCAAGTCTTGCTTCTCTATTCATAGCTTGTTCTTGATCATTTTTAGCTTTTATGTCTAATTCACGTGATTTTAATTTTAATAATGGATCACCACCTACTTCAGAGCTAATTTTATCTTCTTCTTTAGCGTAATCAATCATCATTTCTGCAATTAATTTAGCTTTTCTAGATTCAATTTGTGAAGTTATTTGTTGAACACGTTGAGTCATCTGCATTGCTTGTGGATTTTGTTGCATCATCTGTGGATTTTGCATCATTGGTTGTAATTGTTGTTGTATCATTTGCATTTCTTGTACTTCTTCTACAAATTCTAATTGAATTTGTTCTTGAGCCATAAATGAAATGTGTTCAAGTATGTTTTTTTGTAAAGCCATCATTGCTACAGGATTATTTTGTACCATAGAGATAGACATAAAACTTAAATGAGCATCAATATGTGCTTTATGGTCTTGTCCTGGAAAAGCTTGAAAAGGTTTTCCGTTCATTGCCATTAAATTTTCTAATGCCGGGTCCATTGGTTGTGGTGGAGCTGGTGGTGGTAAAATTGCATTTACATTTTTCACACCCAGCGCATCATACATAGATCTATATGCTTGATATAGATTATGCATACGAGGATTTGATTGCGCCAGTTGTAATTGACTTTGAGCTATAGATATTCTTTGCGTCTGTGAGAAGATGTTTGGATCTGCTACAGGTAATATATCTATTCTTTCATCAAAGTCTTGAACTTTAATTTCTCTTCTTGCACCAGGTACATCATAAGGATACACCGGTGGTAGATAAGTTTTAAATACTTCTGCTAATAATTTAAATTCTTGTTTAAGTCCTACATAAATTCTTTTATGAATAGCTGACATTACCCGCGATCCACGTTCCAATAATGCTACTGTCGTACCGACGGCGGCTTGTTGGTTCATATCACCCACTTGCATATCTGCGATGGCCGCGAAACGCTGGCCGGCGTTTACTACGATACCCATTAATTGTAATAATGTTTGATCTGGACCTTTGAATGGTAAAGTCATAAATTGATCTTTAATGTTTCCACCAGGTGCATCTACATCTCTAAACTCACCAGGTTGTAAGGGTTGTGCATCATCTCTAACTCTAATACCTCTAGATTTAAATCCAGCTGGTAAATTAGATAATGTACCTGCATCAAGTAATTGTCTTAAAGCAGCTGTGGCAGTTCTAGTTAAACCACCAATCATATGAATTAAACCAAAGCCATAAAAACCTGTGCCAGGTAAAAATTTAAATTGTACAAAGTAATTTATTTTTCTTCTTAAAGGATCTTGAGGATTGTAATTTCTTCTAATAGATAAAACTTTTTGACCTGCTTGTGCAACCGTTACAACATAAGGAAGTTTAATTCCTGTTGGTTCACCGTCTTCACCCATATCTTCATAGCCTTCTAAATCTAAATTAGTATGAACTTCATAAAGTGTATATTGATCTTCTTGACCATCTTTAGAAATACCTTCAAGTTCTAATTTTTTATCTTCTAATTGATTTTCAGTTACAGGAGGTTGTCCTAATTCTATATCTCTATAAAAACCATTTACTTGTTGTTTTCTTAATTCATTTTCAGAAATTTTAATTGTATGTATCACAGCCTCTGCATCTTCTAAAGAGTTTGCAGAGTAAGGTACAATTAAATCATCTGCAGGTACAAATTTAGAAACGGCTCTACCTAAAAGAGAGTCATAATAAACTTTCTTAAAGGTAGATCCGGATAGAGGGAGGTAGAAAAGCATTTGATCAAACTCGGGTTCATATTCTTTCATCTGATCCATAATTTGATAATTCATAAAATCTTTAACACGTTTAGATTGTTCTTCTTTAGCAACATCAACGGCTCCCATAATTTGTGTTCTAACGGGACCATCTGCTGGTAGTAATTCTTTGTAAGCTTGTGCTTGAAATTGTGTAACCGCTTCAGCAAGCACAGGGTGATTAACACCTGATGCACCTCTGAAAGGTTCTGTTCTTCGTTCGTATTTGAAACCTAATAATTCTAAACCATTTCTGTAAGTATCTTCCCAATCACCTCTGGATTCTTTGTATTCGTTGTAATGGTCCACCATTTTATTTCCTAATGGTGCTAAAACTTCTTCACCTAAAAAATCTGCTAGGTTTTCAAAATGGTCTTGACCACCTTCTTCTGTTATAGCTCTAGGGTCAAATGCAATTTCTGCACCACCCTCTTCATCCATAGTAACTTCAACATTACCTTGTTGATTTTTCTTTTCAATGATTTCATCTCTTTCTTGAATTAATTCTTCTTGCTTCGGAACTTCAACAACTGTTTCTGTAACATTTGGAACTGGTTTATCTATTGCCATTATATTTTCTCTTTAATTGTTATTGATTCAACACCTTCTTCTACTATCTTACCAGGTGCTTTTGCTTTTGTCAATTTAGGTTCTCCTACTTTGACTTCCATAGGGTTTTGAGCAGTCCACATTAATAATTCTGATTGAGTAGCTTTTTCACCTGTTTCAGTGTTTATAAAAGCTCCTATATCATTATTGTATTTTATATTCATTATCTTTTATTTTTGAACATCGTAGCGAGGCCACCTCTAAAATAATCCGTTCTTCCTCTACCACTTCTATTACTTACAGGACCGCCGGTTGTTGCATTAACACCAAACCCTTGTCCTGAATCATAGGATTGTCTACCATCAGAACCTAGTCCATAATTAACTGGTCCGTGTACAGAGGAATCATATTGTCTTGCTGATTCTGCTCTAGATTTAGCCGCTGCTTTTTCTTTTTCAATTCTTTCAAGTTCTTTTAATCCAAGTTGTTGTGAACCTAAAATTATTCCTTTAGCTTGATTAATATTTCTAAGGTCCCTTATTAAATTAGTTTGTTTACCCATTGTTTTATTATAGCCTTTGTTTCCTTTATAAGTTCCATCAATAATGTCTTCAATTTCTTCTGCAGTGAAACCATATTTATCAGTTAAGGTTTGAGTAATACTATCTGTTCTTTTATCAAACGTATCGGCATCCATTTGACTTAAATTATATCCAGACATAACACCACCAACAGTTCCATAGTCACCTTGTATTCTTCCTATGTTATCAACTCCTATACCTAGGTTAGCTGCAATGTTTTCATTAATAGCTCTTTGATTAGTTGGTAATATACTATTAAGTCCTGAAGCTAACATTTTTGCACCACCAAAAATAGGATTCATCATAAAAGAAGCTGCATTACCTAACGTAGAAGCTGCATTACCTAATGTATTTGTTAATTTATTATTTGTTAATTTATCTGCTGCTCCAGTAAACATTGAACCTATTTTTGTACCACCAATTTTATTTTTAATATTTTCTATTATACCGGGTTGATATACACCTACTTGATTACTTGTATCTTCCGGCATATCATCATAGTAAGCACCACTTAAAGATGCTTCATTTGCAAACGGATCATTAATGCCCATTGATGTTAATTGTTGATTTCTTTGTAATGCTTCAAACGCTGGCATCACACTTGGATCTTGTCTAAAAGATTGTAATGTATTTGAATTATTTCCACCATCTCCACCTTGATTAATTATATTTGTTGCTGTGTTAGTAACAGGTGTATCTGATGCTGGTGTTGAACCTGATCCATATAAACCTTGAGCTGATAATGCATCAGCAATCTGTTGGTCTGTAAAACCATAACTGTTCATTGAATTGTAAATAGATAAAGCTTGTCCGGTTAGCGGATCGCCGCCCATAAATAATCCTACTCGACCGCCGTCTGCTTTTTTCTCTGTAAATAAAACTTCAATCCCAATCGATCCGCCGTCCGCTTTGTAATCTACACCACCCATTCGATCAATGTATTGTGTTAACGTTTCACCCGGCTCTACTAAAATTCCGTTTTCGTAATCGTCTATAAGTTGTGCATAACTGTTGTCAGCCATTAATAGTATTCCCTATCTATTCGCGGTAATGGGTCTTCTTTGTAATCATCAGGTAAGTTCACAAAACCTCCTTGTCTAAAACGCATTATCGCTTGTGTTGTACTGTCCACCAAATCATCGTGATCTCCATAAGGAAATGATGCACACTCTTCTACCACTTCTTCTGCGAACTCTTCGTCCGGCGCCCAAATCATCCCTGACTCAAATAAGGGAGCGACAGCGTTAACCCTAGAATGTTTATCTTGACCTTTACTAGGATTGAAATTTATAACAGGTATACCCATTTTTCGCAACTCATAAGTTAAAGGCATTCCAGAGGCTTTACCTTCAATGATGACGGTATCAGGATTCCAATATTTATATTGTTCTAATGCTTCTTTACGAAGTTCAGGAAATTCTAATCTATCTTTAAATGCATCTAATAATATTAGATTAGCAGGAGAATCCTCATCAGGATAAAATACTCCCCACGTCGTGATTGCAGAGTAATCTGCAGTTTCTTTTTTAGAAAAAGCTGTGTCATAACTTTGAATGATATGTTGTAAAGTTGGAATCTGAGGTTTATCCCAAACTTTCCACCACTCTCTTTTTAAAATAGATCCTTCTTCTGCTGTTGGATTTTGCATCCATTGTGCATTCCACTTTCCAACAGAGATAGAAGCTTTAACTCCTTCAAGTTCATCTTTCTTCCAATACTCTGGCCACACCGGTTTACCTGATGGCATGATTGCTGGAAACTCTACTACTTCCCATTTGTCAGCTTTTAAATTTTTTTGTGCATTAATAAGTTTAGAAGTTAGATCTTTTGTACTCCATCTTGTCATAACTAAAACAATAGCTCCACCTGGCTGCAAACGTTGTCTTGGTCCTGATGTATACCAATCATAAGCACGATCCAGCGCTTCGGGATTCATTGCATCTTGTTCCGAGTGTGGATCATCGATGATAAGTAAATCCGCTCCACGGCCCGTTATGGCTGATCCAACACCGGCTGCATAATATTCACCGCCTTGTTCTGTTTCCCATTTACCCGCGGCTTGCGAATCTTCTCTGAGTCTTGTATCAAAAACTTTTTTATATTCTGCAGAATCCATTAACGTCTTTGCTTTACGACCGAATCGTATAGCGAGCTCCGTGGTGTGGGTTGATTGGATAATTTTTAAATTTGGTTTACGACCCACCATCCAGGCAGGAAGTAAGAAAGATGCAAACTCTGACTTGGTATGTCTCGGTGGCATATTAATTATAAGTCTTTTTATTTTGCCATCTGCAAGCTTATTAAACTTATCAGCAATTTCTTTATGATGTCTTCCTTCAATAAATTCTGGCCACATTTCTTTTACGAATGCCATAAAATTTTTTGAAATTTTTTCGATCTTATCTTTCTTTTGATAAGCTTTTTTTAGTCTATTTAAATGTTGAAGTTCTTCATAAGTGAGAAGCTCTGTGAATTCTGCTCTGAAGCATTTTAAAATATCGGGTTCCATAAAATTTTTTGCAGAATTTTTTAGGTTCTGTTTTCCTCTCGTTTCAAATTTATCCTGTTTCTATGAGTAAATCAAACAGTAAAGGTATAATGTTTTAGGATTCCTGGTCAATTGGGGTGGGTGGGCCCAAAGTTCGCGAGCTTAGAATGAATTGGCCTGGGACCCCTCGGGGTGGGTGGGCCCAAGGTTCACGAGCTATGCAGTTTATGCAAGGGGGTATGGGATTAATCCCATACCCTATCTTAGATTAAATGTCAACTCATTTATATTCCTCCCACTGTGGTAAGTAATGAAAAAACTTTAGACCCGCGGTCAGCGTTACTAATAAACCTAACCAAGCTGGGTCAAGGTGTATCGTCATTATAATTCCTAAGAACATTAATGCGAAACAAAGTGCGAAGCTAATCGCTGTCAATATAGCGTGCATTAATTATACCTCACCTGGCTGTCTATTCGCTGTTCGTGGGCCTGTCTCTCGCTCATCTTTTTAGCAAGTTTAACAACCGTCGGACCGTGCTTATCTAAAAAAGATTTATGATTTAAAGTCCTGTAATCTTTTATTAGTTCTTTTATATATTTACTCATTTATTATCCTTTCTATGTTATGGGATATTATGTCATATCCCATAACCTATGTCAAGTGTTAGTTTGAGCTTATTTGTTTTATTTTGGAAGTATCCACAATCCACGCAATACCAATTTTTTTAGTTGTATTGTCTAATTGTTTTATTAACTCTTCAGGCGTTCCGCTTTCCATAACTTGGTCTATTGCTTTTGTCTTCAGGTCTTCAAGTTGTTTGAGCTTCAACCCTTCAGGTCTTCTTCTTATTTCGCGGTCAACCAATTCTCTTGCCCAGTCTCTTAACTGCTCTTCGCAATCGGACAGGGATAACTCTTTCTGATCCATAGAATAGGTCGTCTCTTTTTTTTCTTGTTCCGCCTTTTTCTTGAAGAAAGTTCTTGCTTTATCACGAACCGCCTTCAGTTGAGCTTCGGCCTTCCTGAATTCATTTAAGATTTTATCAGCGCCCATTTTTTTGGCTAACTTACTAACTATTTTTTCAGTTGCTTCAGCTCTATATTGTTTTACCAACAATTCCTGCTCTTCAATTAAAGGATTAAAATTTCTTTTAACCTTAGACTTGAAGTGGTCAAGTTGATACTTAGTCATTGTTTTACTCATTATTTATCCTTTCTTTTAGTTATGGGATATTATGTCATAATAGATAAAAGCTGTCAAGTGTTTATTTATTTTTATTTTAGGGGAGGGTGGGCCCAGAGTTCACAAGCTAAATAAATTTATTTAGGGCTTGACATAGGTCCCATAAAACCCTATATTAATAATAAGATAAGAAAGGATAAAAACTAACCAAGGAAAACAATGAGCACAAAAACAAACACAAGTAATACAAGTCTTGATTTAATTAAGTCAATTCAAGATACGTCAAGGACGGCTAGTTTATATGGCAAATTATTAGAATTAAAAGATATGAAATTACATATCGTTAATAGAATAATTGACATAGAAAAACAAATCGCGGAGGGTCAAGATGTCAAATCTAGCTAATATTAATTTAGAGGAAAATCTTTTTGAACAGTACAAAGAGGACCTAGAAAAAAAATACTATGGCGGCATTAATAAAGAACTAGGCGAGCCGTGGTTCAAAAAAACTGATTCCGAAATAGAAGCGGAAGCAGAAAAATTAGTAAAAGAATTTATGGACCGCAATTCATAAATAATCAAGCGCGGGGCAAATTAGCCTAAAGTAAAACCCCCCGCGCCTTGAGCCCTGGTCCATTGTCAAGAATACTCTTTAGAGTCTTCCGGATGGACCTGGGGTCAAGTACACAGTGGCTGGCTGTTAACCACGGCTGGAGTTAAAACTTTGGGGTTGTAAAATATGTCCATCTTGAGACTGTGTCTGACCAAGCTTGAGCCCTGGTCTCTCTGCCTGGAGGTAAACGCGCGCAGGTATGAAGAGGGACCTGGGATTGGGATGCACAGAACACATAAAGTGTTCGCCCTGTTAAAAGTCAGGAGGCTGCCCCAATCAGGTTATTATCCTAACTTACCGGACCGCGGGCGCAAGCCCGCGAGCGGGGGGAGGGTGGGCCCTAGGGTCACAAGCGAGAACTGTCAAGCAAATAATTTATTTGACAATATAAACTTAATAACTTAATATGGGATAATCTAAGAAAGGATAATTATGAAAGTAAAAGCAGCAGCAGCAATAACCGGTTCGATGACTCGAACTTCAAAAATGCCGGGCTTAAGTTACAGCTTGCCGGCGTGGGAGTGTAAGACAGGCGCGAAGCTTAGAAAAATAAAAAATTCAGTTTGTGCCGGATGTTACGCGCTCAAGGGAAATTATACACGTTACCCGGCTATCAAGGCCGCGCAATATGTAAGACTTAAAGCCATCACCGACCCGCGTTGGGTTGATTCAATGGTTGCACAAATTAAACGTCAAAAGTTTTTTAGATGGCACGACGCCGGAGACATCCAATCAATGGACCATTTAAACAAAATTTTTGAAGTGTGTAAGTTAACACCAGAGACGCGTCACTGGATGCCGACGCGCGAAGCGCAATATTTAAATCAAATCAAACCCGAAGCGGTTCCTAAAAATTTAATCATTCGAATGTCATCGCATATGATTGACCAAAAGCCGGTGAAATTTTGGCCGTGGACGTCAACGGTAACAAGTAAAAAAGAGGGCGCCAGCTGTCCAGCTCCACAGCAGGGCGGCAAGTGTGGTAGCTGTCGAAGTTGCTGGGATCGTAACACACCGAACGTTGAATATGGCAAACACTAAAGACTCAAAAGAAATAGAAATCATTCACAATGAATGGTGCCGTGAAAATGGTTACCCGATTCGCAAGCGAGCGAGCAGGCGGGCGGGTGGGCCCACGAGCAGCAAGCAGGCGAGCGAGCGAGCGAGCAAGCTAAACGCGGACAACTCAGCGCGGTTCGTTGAGGGCGCAAGGTCTCAAGCGCTCAAGCGTTCGACGGAGCGTTGATCAACACTCGTTGAATGTGGTCCCAATCGTTAGTTGCGAGGGAAGGCGTATCGCGGTGGTCTTCAAGCAGACCGTGGATCGATTTACTCCCGTATAATTTAACCAGCTTAAGGGAAGGCTGGTTCACAAGAATAAAGTTACGTTTTTTTCTAGTTAAGTGAAACAATTTTTGATGTGGACTAAACGATATTTTAGGTGACCGAATCACCTTAAGCTCAACCATAAAAAATCCACAAGAATCGTGGTATCCCAACAAATCTGGAACACCAAAGGATGCCCAGGACTCCAGTCTGGTCCACTGAATTAGAGGTGTTTTCTTCTTAACTAATTGCCAAAATTTGCTCTCTGGTTTCACCCGATTTTTATACAATATACGTTACATTAATGTAACTAAAAACGTAAGTTATTTTGCATAATGAACCTTTATTTGATATAAAAGCGTAGTTATGAAGACTGTAATACCTAGAAAAATGGGAAGACCGCCGGCTCTTACAAGGAGGCAAAAGAAATTTGCTGAATTATATATCTTTGACAGAGGTAGAAAAACCAAGACTCAATGTGCTTTTGAAGCAGGATATAAGAATAGAGCATCAGCAACTGCATCAGATCTAACTAATCCTAGAAAATATCCATTAGTGTGTGAGTATATTGGTAAGCTAGAGAAAGAACAGGAAAATAGATTTAGAATTAATAAATCAATTCATATGCAAGATCTAGGACACATTAAAAATGTATCTATGGAACAACCTTCTACCTATTCTGTTGCTCAAAGAGCAGAAGAAAATAGAGGTAAGGTTATGGGATACTACAAAAATGAAAACATTAATACTAATGTAAACATCGAAATAGATGCTATGTCCAAAGAAGATTTAGTTAAAGAATTTGATCTTTTCTACAAAGAAAAGATGAAGGATGTTACACCTACAAAAGCTTCAATAAAATCAAAAGAAGAATCAAACCCTGATACTGATTCAGAGTCGCAATAAATCTATTAAATATTTTTTTTGGAAATTTTTTGGCTAGTGACCATTTGTTTGTCACTGCTTCGTATTGTTCCGCCATTTGTTTCTCCTTGTGGGTTAGGCCCTCGTACTGGTGGTATCTCTTTCCATTTTACGTTAGGCATATTTTTTGTTAGCGTAGGATTAAAGTTTTTAATTTTGTTCATTTATTTTTTCCATTTTAATTATACACCCTTTTGGGAACACATTTCTATCACTAAATAACTCATCATTTACTTCATAAGATGCAAAAGTTCTTACGTTTTTTTTATCTTTGTTTAATAAATAAGCGTGAGTTACCATTATAGAAGGCATAAATCCTTCAGCTGTGTGTAAGTCTGCGTGCCCAGCGTCGCCTGTAATATCTGCCCAGGTAATTTTATAGAAGTAATATCTTTTCTTTTTGATTGTGATGCATTTGTATTTAGATTTTTTAGGATATCTCATAATTATCTTATACTGTATAGGGGGATTTTTGGGCAAAAAAGTTTTTCAAAATAAAAAAAAGGTCGCGCGCGTCGAGTAGGGTAAAAACGTAAGCTGTGCCACGGTAGAAATTTTCATTTGCTTAAATAAGCTAGCAATACCAACAACCTGTGCCACCTGTGCCACGGGAAAAAATTCTCTTGGCACACTTACTATTGGCTTATACCAACACTTCTAGTCTAAAAACGTATGCTGTGCCACTGTGCCACCGACTTTTTTTTGATAGAAAAAAAAACTAATGCCCCCAGATCTCCACTTACCTTGGCACACTATCTATTTTTCATACCCATTTTTGTCAAAAATGTGACAGTTGACCCATTTGTGCCACAATTGATTATCTTTTTAACTCCAGATCCTTCTATATCTAAAGTTGCATAAGGCTTCCACTCTTTACGAATTAGATTTAGTTCTAAAATCAGATTCGACCATTGCTTCTGCGTTATGTTTTCGCTCGTTATAGTCACCTTTTTCATAATCTATACACAATTTACCTTCTAAATGGTCCAGTTCGTGCTGTATGCACCTGGCTGCTAGATTGTAAAATGTTTTTTGTTGCTCCTTTCCTTCTTCATCTTGATACTTTAGAATGATTCTAAGGTCTCTTCTAACTTCTCCTGTTTTACCTGGAGCTGAAAGACAACCTTCATTATCACATAATGTTTCAGTAGATTTCTTAACAATTTCTGGATTAAAAAAAACTTGGGGCTTATCTCCTGCTCTGGATGTATCCATCACAAACATTCTTTTGGTATACCCAATTTGAACAGCAGCTAATCCTATGCCGTGGTGTTGATACATAGCTCTATACATAAATTTAATAAGTCTACTAGTTTTATCATCTAGTGGAAAAGTAACATCTTTACTTACTTCTCTTAATAAAGGGTCAGGATACTTGACTAATTCTATGTACATAGGTGCCTCCTAGTCTCCCAGTCAGCACCTATTCGCGCGTTATCCATTATGGATTCTATCATTCTTGCCTGTAAGTCGTTGATTGAAGGAATGTCTGTTTTGGGTCTTTTTTTAAGACTACCCTCCAGGCAGCAGAACTATTTTGTTTACCAATTAATTGGCTTTGTTGTAATTCTATTTTACCTATTTCATTCAGGCCACCTCGGTCGTTTTCCATATAAATAAAACAATCTGATATAGATGTACCTTTATTACCGTTAGTGAATTTGTCTAGAATTTGTTGAAGATCTCTCAATCTTAGACTCATTTATCCTCCTTGATATAACTCTGATTAATTCATACCACTTACGGCCCCACATCTCTCTTACTTCACCACTAGTTTTCCAATAAGTATTGGCTATATTATCCAATCTTCTTTGGTCTCGTTTTATAATACTCATCTACCCTCCTTAAAAAGTTATGCATATGTTTTTGAAACTCCAAACCTTCAATAACAAATTCCTGATAATAATTATCTTTACTACACATCATAATTACACCTTTGGAAATTTTGGTGTTGAACAAGATATTATGAGCCATTGCGTAAGCTGCTAATTGAAGACAATAATCTCCAATCCATTCTTTACGTTTTGGTTTGTTAGTTTGCTTGAAGTCTATGATGGCGTCTTGATTTTTATGTACGCCTACTAAATCTGTTTGGCCTGCATATAATCCTGGGTAATACAAAGTACATTCTGTGCCATAAAATTCTGTCATATTACATAATCCTCTTTGAATAACTTGTAAGGCCATATTGTGAGCTTGCTTACCTACATTGGTTTCATCTAAATAACCTTCTTCTAATACATACTTCTCTAGAATCTTATGCATTGCTGTGCCTCTCGTGGCACTCTCACTCATTATCCGCGCTGCACGCTCCTCTCCCTCCCGTTGACGCCAAGCGGCCAGCGATTCGCGTTTCTCAGCCGGCTGTGTGATGTCCAGGATCGTTGTAACACTAGGTAATTTTTCTTTATCAAACACATAGTGTCGTTTACCTTCTATCTTCTCTCGTTGAGTCTTAGGGTATTTATATTTATTATTTTTTTTCATCTTATATCTCCAGTTATAACCTTGTAAATCGTACCAATAGGTTTAGGCACTTTGTTATTTGATGAACAAGATGTTAATAGTATTAAAATAATTATAATTCTCATAATAGTTTAGTTGCATCCTTTAATTTTAAATCACCAATCATCTTAGGTATAAAAGTATTATTACCAAAGTGAGTATTATCCGGTAACATTTTTTCATACCAAATAGGCTCGGGTAATTTTCTTAAATTCCAGGCCCAATATGAACTATCATTAAATCTACACACATAGCCCGGTATTTTATCTAACACCTTACCTTGATTAATTAAGAAATCATATTTCTTTTTTTCGATCAGCGATCCGTCAAAGTCGTGTGGCCCATAACGTTCTCTATTCTTTAACTCTTGTATGTAATTACTGTTCTCAATATCCATCGAGCTATACTCTTCGTGAATCTTACGACAAGGATCATTGACAAAAATTTTTGTGTTAAGCTCTTCAATCATTCGTTGTTGTGTGTTTCTCCAACTCATTTATGTAGCTCCCTATATTTTTTTAAATCAATAACGTTACTAGAAATAGGATTATCAGGTGTATAATGATCTATAATTTTTGAGATCTTCTCTAATTTAACTTGAGCATAAGGAAATAATAAACAACACACGTGAAAGGCATCTCTAAAACAACATCTCCATCGATATTGCATTTTATGGCCACCTTTTCTAGGTTTTTTACGCACGGTACCACATCCTACAACAGAGTGAACCCATTCTATTATAAATTTATCAGTCATAGAAATCTCCATAACAATACGCCAACATTTATATCGATTAACTTTGTTACCTTTTTTCTTACGTTCATAATATTTTTTGTAAGTAATACTTCCTTCTCCATCAAATAATCCAGCGATGTAGGCTGCATCAACTTCAGTCATTGTTTCCTTTAAAAAATTTTTTGCAATGTTCAGCAAACTTCTCATCATCTAATTGATCACCGAAAAGTTTTATAATGGCTTTGTAAGCGCCGCCGCCTTGGTACTCAACATCTTTTTTAGAAACTTTATTATTTTTTTTAAATTTTATTTTATTTTTTATCGACATATAAAACCGTGAATTTATCTTCATAGCCATCATAATAATAACCATTAACTTTTGGTTTTCTGCTATATTTTTTTTTACTTTCTACCTTCTTGGGTTTAAATTTGGGTGTTCGAAGCGCTTTGGCCACAGGATTTTTCACTGTAGCCTCGCTTTTTGAGCTATCTCATCGAGCTCCTCAACCGTAGGCGCTTCCATTTCTAGTTCGCCTTGTGATTTACATTTCTCACATTGAACAACCATATTCTTAGCAATTCTTTTGTAACCATTGCCGGTACATTCTGGGCAAATATATCTATTGTTTGGTATTCTTATCTTTTCCATTTGCTTTCACACCTTTGTTATCTAAAAAAAATCTAATAAGTCTGCCAATCATTTTTGACCTGGTCCTATTAGTTTTTACTGCGAGGGTCCCTAATTGTTCCCAATCAGCCTTATTAACTGATAGAGATTTGTACTTAGCTGGATCTGCCATTCGTTTCCTTTCTGATTTTTATTCTTCTCATAGGTGGGAATTTACCCATAAAAAAAAGAATTTGCAAGTGTTATTTTTTTATTATAATGTGAGGATCTCTTCTCACACCTTTTGTTTGTTCGTCCCTTTCTTGGGACGGACAGACAACTTAAATATCCATTTTAGGTTCACACTTAAACCCAATCACAATTCTGTCATTATTGACACGATCTTGCCCCATTTGATTCATCATTTCTTTGGCTATATCATAACCTGAGGTTGCACATTCAAAGTGTGAATTATAAACTTCTTGACTTGGTGTAGGAGGTAAACAGTTCTGATACATTTGTGTACAGATTGTAAATACTAATATAAATTTCATTAACGCCCCTGGCCACGATACTTCTTCCAAGTTCTTCGTTTATGTTTATTCATTTTACATAAACTAGGGTGTCTACCAATATTTGTTTTATTAAATATAGGTTCGTGTACTACTTGATCTTTAAATTTTTTCGCCATCTTCTTCTAGCCATTCTCTAACAAAAGGTTTAGCACCTTTGGGTGCTGTAATAGTGGGTAAATAAATTATTTTACCATTAACGTGTTGCTCTAAATCAGCACCACAATTCATACATCTAAAAAAATATTTTTCAATACAAACTAATCCTGTGAATTCTTCACACGTTGGACACTTTCCATTTACAACTTCAGCTACAAATTTGAGTCTTTTTTTTCTAGGCATTACTCTAGTATTAATGCTTTTATAGAAAAAGATCCATCTATATTTTTTTCTAACTCTGCTTTAGATTTAATACATTTATATTCTATATTTTCTTTAGGAGTTCTTGTTGCTTCACGTTTATGCTTCAAACAGATTGACATAGAAGATTTACCTGTTTTTGGATCAATTTGTATTCTATGCTCTTTGATATCAGGGCCTACAAACATTAAAAGGGCTACGATATGCTCGATCATTTTGTTACTGTCCCTTTGTTTGGCCCATATTTAATTCTATATTTATGTGTGCCTGTACCATTTATTTCAACCTCTTGTTTAAGATCTCTAATAAACTTCATTTGTTTAGCTTTTTTCTCCAT
>WLWF01001707.1_pt1 | contig 17184 bp, 16 predicted proteins | sample 6718331 | NCBI WGS metagenome assembly WLWF01 (sample SAMN12718692, study PRJNA515312) | sponge metagenome | isolation source: marine sponge | host: Mycale hentscheli | place: New Zealand: South Island, Marlborough, Capsize Point | collected 2003-05-01
TTATGTATACTCCTCATCTTCATTTAGCCTTTTTAGGGAAAGATCGTGTTTGGCAGGTAAATACCTGGACTATTACTATTTTCCCTCATCTTTTAAGAGATAAGGTGAAGGAATTAAAAAATACAAGAAAGTATCTATTTATCTCAGATTTGGCAGATATTTCACACGAGAATATTAAGGCCAAGGTTAGTCAAGATAAAAAACTTACCAAGGTATTTTTAGAGAAAAATAGCATTTTACAAGTTCCAATTGTTTTATCAGGAAAAGATTCTTATCTCTGTGGTGACTTATTGTTAAAAATAGGATATACTAATTTAATTTATAATCTAGACAAAATTAATTGATTTATCCAGTATAGATCCGACAATGAATGATTATAAATATAAATATAAAAGTATTAAGGTCAATATAAATTTTTTTAAAAAGGAGTTGGTAGTGGGATATATAGTAGAAGTGTAAAATGACTTTAGTAAGTGATAATATTTATTATCATAAAAACAAATATTGTAGGTTTAAACACATTTTTAAAGAATTTATAATTGTTAACTGAGATAAGATTATTTCCCAATTATAAAAAATTATGACAAATATATATGGGGAAAAAAAGTAAAAGCGAAAAACCGAAAACCAAAATTAGCGTCGAGGTAAAGCGACATCATATTGATACCGCACATGAACGTCTAAGAGTTAAATTTAACGAGCGATTTAACAGTAGTGTTGAAAAGGGTCATCAGAAACTAAGGGATATTGAAAAGGAAAAGAAGGAAAGTGAAAATCCACAAGTCTCCCTTCCTGACCGAGAAAAGATAAATTATGATGAATTACTGGAAAATCTCTCTAATATTCTTGATTTTTATCGCAATGAAAAAATATCAAGAGATGCCATGATATCTGATAACCAGATAGATCCGGTCTTAATGGCTTATAATACCTTATGTGACCAAGGTATTAAGAGAACGGTTAGTCATGGACAACAACTCCACTTACCTGGTGATAAATTCAGAATTTTATTTATGAGAGCTTATTATGGTCGTGATAATGTCGCGGAAAATCAAAATGGGGAAGAAGATGCTGACCTAGAAGAAAGGTATCAGGAAATCGTTAAAAGTATGGCGAATAAATTCTTAAAAAATCCAACTCAGATACCATCTCCAGAAGAGGCCGCTGGTGCTATGGCCACTGATATGGCCCAGTCTGCTGTAAAAAAATCACAAACACCTACTACAGTCAGTGCTAAAGACACTGATACAGACTCCACTACATCTCAAACTCACGATGATCTAAGTTCTGAGACGGTTCAGATAGACACAGTAGATACTTCATGCAACTAATGATAAAATAAATAAAAGTAAACCACTAGCTAAATATAGAGAGAGAGAGATAGAGAAAGAGAAAGAGATTTACATGAAATTTATACAGATCTTATACTTTTAGAATTTCTCTTAGTTTACATTTGTATGTTTCGTCTTGTAATTTTCCTCTCCCCTCTATTTTACGATATTTTAAGGTAACACAGTCTGTAGTATAAACTATGAGCCATCCAATAATAGCACAAATAGTATCTCCTATTAAGTTTTCCATACTATCTCCTTTTTCTTTATAGGTTTTAAAAAAGGCTAGGTAGTCTCTGGTAAAATTAATCCCCATTTTACTGTTTTCAAAAAAACTGTAGGCAAGATGGACGACAATCCATTTGGGAAGACTTAATCCCCAAATATAGGCGGTAATACCAGATGCGATATGTAAACAACTATATTTGTCAAAATAGTCACAGATCATTAAATTTATTTGATATGTTATTAGAAATTTATTATGCCTTACGCCTGATCTATTAAATAAATTTATTAGGGTTTTATTATTAGGTTAAATTTAAAATCCATAGAGACGAGTATTGGTTATGGTTAAGACACCAGAATCAATTGGACCAATATTAAGCTGAGGATCTCTCGTTAATTGGTATTCTGCTTTTAAAATATTAATTAGACTTTTTAGTTCGGTTAAAATAACCTGTTTAAAGTTATGATATTTCTCTGGGTGGGAAACCTTATAATTAGTGACTTCTTTTAAATTTTCTCTTAAAATTTCTAAAGGACATATACCAAAATGTCCTCGGCTAGAGAAGTCTGTTACCTGTAATTGGTAGAGTTTTTCCAATAATTCTAGCTTTATCCGATAAGTTAAAAGTATTTTATTAGCTTGGGTAAAGTTACTAGTAAAGAAATAAAATATAGTCAAGTAAAGCAGACGAGAAATCCGCTTACTATATTTTTTATCAGTCCAGGGCTGATGATTTGTTTCTATAAATATAATAGGAATTATATCTGTAATATGACCCCAAATAGAATAACCGTAAAAATCAATTTTATAATCTAAAAAATGGAATTTTTGTAGGTACTTATTTTTATTAAAGCCATCAACAAACTTGGAAGCTTTCCGATCACTCTGAAAGGGACAACTCAGGTCTAGAATTTCACCCGGAATTAAATCCCGGTATTTAATTCCACCTTTGGTGAAATAAATAGTATAACTATATTTAATCCTATTTAACTGGAAACTTATCCCCTTGCTGATATTCTTTATAAGAGGATTATGAGTTGCATACAATTGTTTTCCTTTATCTTTACCAGCTGTACAAAATTTCAGGGCTTTTCCCTTAATGCCATATTTTTTCAGAAGACTTTTCGCCGAAATAAAAGCTATAGCAATGCCTTCAATACTTTTTTCAATAGGGTTTCCTTGTTCATCAAGAGTAGCACCACCGTCCATGATTAGAGCGAAATCTGTCCGACAATTATTTAGACGAGGTTCAGGATAGTCTTGATTTTTGAACCATTCATACCATTCACGACTTTTGTATTTAGATAGATCAGGTTTAGAACCCTGGTAGGTATTTAAAATCACACCATCTCCAGTAGCACAATCAGTATTATAAACTTCAACATAATCTATATTAATACCTTGATAGAAATTGGGTACTACCTCACCTCTAATCGTAGTGACGGTGGATTTAAATTCTCTCACTTTACTATTCATATTTAGACGTAATTCCTCTAATTTAATACTCTTGATGTCGTCGCGGAGTTGGAAAAAATTAAAATAATACATACTATGATCATGTAGATAGCTCTTTAGACGTAGGGTAACTAAATAAGTCAGAACGTTTAATTTTACTCTTAATCCTTCATCTATTTCATCGTAATTACATAACATTTCAAAATCATAATCACTAAGTTTAATGTTTTTCTGAATTCGGTCTAGAACATGATTTTCAATATCCCTAGTAAAATCCCTTACCAACTCCTTGATAATTATTCTCATGGTAGTTCCTCCCTTAAACATGATGTTATAGGTTTCGGAGTTTAAATCATATGTTTTACCATCCCTTTTGGGATCAGTTTTAACTAAACGATATATTTCTTGACAATAGGTCGTGAAGCACTTAATAACAAGTCCAATAAATTTTAATCTAGTGTCAACATCTCCAATGAAATTAACCGTGTTAAATTCTGTGGCACAGTCCATTAATGGTTTTTTAGCATCAGTATTTCCAAAATCACTAATATCAATATCATAATTTTTGGCTTCATTACTGTCTAGTTTCTCACTAGGTGGACCACTTTTTCTAGCTTGTCGTAAGTAGGATAACTTGTTACCTTCTTCATTTTTAGTTGGAAGCACTAAAATATCACTATTGGGCTCTACAATATCTTTTTCGGAAAATAAATCGGGGATATTATCATTAGAATTATAGGTGCTTCTAAGGTTTAATTTTGGGTTGCTCCAATTAGAATTAACTAATTCCTTAATATCTTTTAAGAGTTCGGTAATCTCTGGGTAAATTAACTCTTCTGGTTTCCCTGTAACGGATAAGACATTTTTATTTAATTGTCTTAGAAAAGGAATACATTCTTTTTCTAGGTTATTCCAGACACTTTTCCCACGACTAATTTTCCTATTTGTTCTAGGATTTATCATTTTTCCCCGATAAGTGTCATACCATTGTTGACAAATCTCTATTTTCTCACTTGATTTTGTATCTTGATTTACCATTGTCTTATTTTAAGTTAAGATTTAAAAAAAAAAAAAATTATTTCAGGCAAATAAAAAATATACATAGAAATATAGATTATGGCTCATACAGAACAGGGCCAATATCAATGGATTCCTACATCAAGAGGTGATAAATTACCTGATTATTCGGTTTATGCTGGTACTAATGGACCAGATGGGGCAATGTATGTCGCAAAAGTTGATAATATTCCAAGTAAGGTAAACCTTAATGGTCAAAATATCCATAATTTTTGGGGACCAGATAATTGGACTAGTAGTGGTTCTGGTGAAGTTTTAATAACTAAAGACAAGGTAAGCTGGCAAGAAATCTCTAAAGGTCAAACTCTTCCTAAAAATACCATATTAGGTGGTAATGATAAAAATGGTTGCCAAATGTGGATAGCCAAGTCTCATAGTGGAGAACCAGGAAAACTAATGGTTGAAAGTAGCTCACTTGGGCAAGTAATGGACTTTCTTAAATGTAATCACGATGGAGTCTTACAAAGAGGAAGTATATTAACCATTACAAAACATCCTACATTTGAAACAGGAAACCAAAATATGGAAAGACCGGTAGAATCAGAAGGACTAAGAGGACCCAATGGAACTAAAGGATCTGATGGACTAAGGGAATCCAGTGGAAGTAAAGGATATGGTAGACCCGATGGTTATGAAGGACCCCACAATACTGAACGACCTAAGTGGAAACATTTTATTAATAGACAAATCAAGTCAACTATTAAAAATACTCAGTTAGATATCAAAATCGGCAAGTTAGCCCGAGATATTTACAAAATCATTGCTAGTATTAATGGAGATATTATTAGTCTAGAACAACTAATAGATCTATTTACCGTAAATTTATCATTTAGTGATGAAGAAGCCGAAACAAGTCAAGTAGAATTAATTGTCTTTCATCCAGAAAATCCTGATAATTATATTATTGATGGTGGTTCAGATGATTTACAGGATAATAAAAATAAATCTAGTGTTATTACTCGGCACAAAAAATACCCAATCTACATCATTTTTGTTTTTAACTTATCAAAGCAGAGTAAACGGAGGTTAATTGGAAACCTATTTGGGTTTTCCAGAAATAAATTGTGTTTAGAAATTAAATATACTATTCTGGAACCAGCAAATGATCCCGCCCAAGAGATCTGTGAAAAGCTAATAGACCAAAAAACTAAACATAATATTGCCAAAATTGTCTCAGGTATGTCTAAAAATAAATATTCATATGTTAATTCTATCAAATTATTAGAATAAACCGTCTGAAAACAACTAAGCCTCAAACCCAAAACCACAACCCTCTTATGGTTTAAATAGCCAAGATTTAGATGTTAAAGACTAGTTATCTTAATAGATAAATAGTCACAGTCCATATGAATATTAGCCTAATAGTTGCGTGTCAACCTAATCAGGGAATAGGTCAAGCTGGTAAAATCCCTTGGTACTTGCCAGAAGATCTAGATTATTTCAGTAAAGTTACTAAGGGTTATTATCCAGATGATCCAAATTTACCTAAAAACGTCGTAGTTATGGGGAGAAAAACTTGGGAATCTATTCCATTGGCTCACCGACCTCTTAAGGATAGAATTAACATTATACTTAGTAAAAATCCATCTAGCGTCATGGATAATAATCCTATTGAAAATCCGGACATACTTGTTTTATCACATCTAGATGATGTATTTAACTATTTTAGAAAGCAGCATTTCTGCCATAAACTTGGAGATATCTACGTAATTGGGGGGAAAAGTATTTATCAGTATTTTTTAGAAAATATAGCACTAAACCGGATTTATCTCACCGAAGTTTTTACCAATTATGAATGTGATGTCACCTTTCCATCGATTAATAGTACTGAAAATTATTATCATTTAACTAGTTGTAGCGAGGTTTTAACTAGTCGCCAAGGCCCCCAGTACCAATTTAAGGTCTACCAACGCTATCCCGAAGGTCAACAACTTAATGGAATGACCTATCAAGGGACACCATTTCCTAATATTGGGGAGTATGGTTACCTAAACCTAATTAACCAGGTATTAGCTAATGGAAATTCCAGAGGTGATAGGACTGGTGTCGGCACCAGGTCTTTATTTGGAGTTCAAATGAGATATAATCTAGAAGATAGTTTTCCCCTCCTGACAACCAAAAAAATGTTTATAAGGGGTATCATTGAAGAACTACTCTGGTTTTTAAGGGGCGAAACAGACGCTAAAATACTACAAGATAAAAGAGTCAAGATTTGGGATGGTAATTCAAGTCGGGAATATTTAGATAGTATTGGTTTAACCCACAATCGGGAGGGTGATTGTGGTCCTATTTATGGACATAATTTCCGACATTATGGGGCCAAGTATTTAAACTGTGAAACCGATTATAGTGGTCAGGGCTTTGACCAGGTTCAGGAATGTTTAAGATTAATTAAGGAAAATCCAACCAGTCGGAGAATCATGATTAATCTCTGGAACCCGGGTGATTTGGATAAGGTCGCCCTTCCACCCTGTCATGTTCTGTATCAGTTTTATGTGGATGGTGACTACCTAAGTTGTAGTCTGTATCAACGCTCTGGGGATATTGGTCTAGGGGTGCCATTTAATATTGCTTCTGCTAGTATCATGACCCACATTTTTGCCCGCCTCACTGGGAAACGCCCAAAAGAACTTGTTCATACGATAGGAGATGCCCATATCTATGAAAATCACCTGGAGGCGATGAAAACTCAATTAACGAGAAATCCATATCCCTTCCCAATTTTAAAGTTAAAAGATCGTGGTCAAAATAGGGTGGAAGATTTTAGCTACGATGATTTTACTCTACTAGGCTACCAACATCATCCGGCTCTTAAAATGGAAATGGCGGTTTAAAGTTTAACAATTAATAATTACTAACCATTTTAACATCCTCATCTTGTAATTCCCCTTTTAAAAAACTATCTAGGCAATAGAGGTGGTCAGGATAATCACTAGGATCTAATGATAGGCTAAATTTCCAACTATTTTCTTGGTCCCAGCCATTTGAACCACCATCATGTCTAAAATAAATCTTTTTTTCCTGAAGTGATAATGATAACACCTGGAGATGTCCCATACCGAGATAAGTTAGGGCTAAATCACATATCTTAGTCTGGTTATGTTGGTTAAAATTATTATATCTTTTTCCGACCTCTTTTAAACTTAGGAAGGTGTAATTGTGAATAGTAAATTCCTGATCGTCCCTCCGTAAGTATAAATAAAGGTAATAGAGTAATCTAGAAAACCCCATCTTCTCTGAGATGTCATTTAGTTTGACAACATAAGAAGGGTTAATTTCATGGTTAGTAAAATAATCACTACTTAATAGTTTATTATTAAGACTTGGGGTAAAAAAAGGGTTGTTAGCATCGGAACCTGGATGAGATAATTTAACATGTTTGGTAAACAAGTTTTTGGCTAATTCGGCTTGTTGTTGGTGGTAATTTATAATTGCTTCCGTCATACTTTCTTGTTTTTACTTTCGTGACTATTAGGTCATTGGTTTTAAATAGAGACACATGGTAAAATTTTCTTTGGCTATAGTATTACTTACTAATGTCCTATTATCAAAAGTATCAGAAATATCAAACGAAATATTTTAATCTGCTGGCAGGTGCGGGAGATAAACAAGGACCAGTGGAATGTCATCTGCTTCCCACTGAACCTATCCCACCCGAGCAGAGGAGGACGGTCTCTCTTCCACCACCTAATAACCATATCCCCTTAACAGTTGGATTTATCACCGACCCGACTGGTGGAAACAAATGGTATCTTTTAGGAAATGATTATCTAGCTTATAACCCTATTGCTAATAGTTACCCAATGGTTAAAGATGAAAGGGGTAATGATGTAGAAGAGAAGCATGGTAGTAGTGTGTATTTAGTGAGGAACCGAAATAATAATACCTTTACTTTTTCTGAATAAAAATTATTCTTAGCCTTAAAATATGGATCAGCTTGATTTTATGTCGACTATTAATAAATTTAAACCTTTGACACAGGGTTTAATTTTACCCCATGCTGGTCAAAAATATGCTGGCCCAGCAAGACGTGAGGCTCTTAGCTATGTTTCTCCCAATACCAAGTATCTTATATATATTGCTAGTCTACATAAATTAGACAATACTGACCATATTTATCTTTTAGAAGGTAATAACTACTACCAAGAACAAATACGACAAAGTGGGTTACCGTTTAAACTAGATAAGAAGGTCAGAAGTGAGGAACACTCCTACCAATGGGTTAAACCTGAATTACTCCACTACTTTCAACCTAACCTAAAAATATTGGCTATCGCACCTTCTAACCACGTTGATTTAAATAAATTAACTAGTTGGCTTATAAAGGTCTATAATCAACATAAACTAGAGACAGTTATTATAGCCACGACAGATTTAACCCATTACGGTTCTAACTTTCATAATAGTAGTCTTTTAAGCTTTCCTGAAAAATTAAATTGTCAAATAAGAGAAGAACAACTAATTATAGCCTTAACACAAGCTGACCTTAAGAACCATAAACTACTCCAAGAGACTAGTTGTGGACCATATGCCATTTTGATTTTTTTAAAATTAGCAAAACAATTAAATTGGCTTGGTAGAGTGGTGGACTATTATGATAGTCACCAGATTCGTGTGGCGACCAAAAATTTTAACCAACCTCTAAATAGTCTTAACTTATATACTATTAGTCACCAACCAGTCCAAAATCTTGTAAGTTATGTCTCTCTGATATATGGAAATTATCCAAGTGATATTTATCTGAGCCTGTTACCATTAGATTTAAATTTAGTTTTTGGTTTTTTTAAGACGATCATTAGTTTCCAACTCTATCAGGTTGATTTTCCACTTCATAACTTAACACTACCCTCTTGGACACCTTTTAGTAGAATGAAAAATGGGGTCTTTATTGGATCAGAACTCCAGGGTCAGACCAATTGTTGTACTGGAATTTTTCAGTCTAGTAAATCTACTCTTCAAAATATTAATTTAGCCAGCCAAAACTGCCAAAGTGATGCCTTATCTCGGTGGAACCTTCCTTATAAAATCGATAATTTAGACCTATTAGGTTATAAACTAGATATTTTAACTGAAAAATCAAAGTGGAAAACTTATCCGGCAATTGAAGCCGAACAACATTTTAATCTTGACAGTCATCTGGGTATGCAGCTTATCTTTTCAGATGGACATCAAGCTATTTTTATCCCACAGGTGGCGGAAGACCACCAAGATAGTTGGACTGTACGGGACTATATGCGAAATTTAACAGTAAAGGCATATGGTGATGGACGATCTGGGGAAAAATGGAGAGAGCCTAATTTTAAAAATATTATTAAGATATTTTCTAGTCAGACCTATAGTTTAAATAATGATGTCTAAAATACAATCTACATCCGCCCGACAAATCGGACAGGTCTGATGAGTTGCTAGCCATTTTTTACTACATTCTTGGCAGAATTGGGCGTGGCGACATGGAAGAAAAACGGTATTTTTCTTTGCCTTATAACAGACACGACAAAGCTCATTATCAGCGTTAAATTCAGATTGATTTCTTACTCTAGCTAAGAGCGACTTATTTTCGGCCTCAAGACAAGTTAGACGACTTTCAAGAGAACTAATTAAGGGTCCAACTGTTTTAGAAATTAAAGGCCCGTTGTTAAGTCTAGTTTTGACGTCATTATTGCGATGATGCCAGATTTCACTGTGACCACACTGACAGACACTTCCGTATTCGTATCTCGGAATATATTGTTTGCAGTCACATGGACTATCCGGACTATTAAACATATTATGGTTTTGATCACACCAGAGGCATTTACCGCGATTAATTCTGGCTAAAATGTTTTTTTGATTTTGATTTTGGTTTATATTATGATATGGATTATTTCTGCCTAAATCCATGGTAACTATTATGATGATTATTACATTTAACCCGTTTAAACGTAATTGGTCTTAGACTATCATGAGACAAATAATAAGAATAATAAGAATAATGAAATAATTACTAATCGTTCGGTTATTACTGTTATTGGACCAAGTAATAGTGAGAAAACCCTATTTAGTTATCGTCTGATTGGTTATCTGCCACCATTTACTATCCCCCTAACTCTTTAATGTTAACTTTTTAGAAAGTGATGATAGAAATTGGATTATCGCAGACTATACTGGAAATGTTAGAATATTAGATGCCTTTTTCCAGATAATGCCTAATACTAAACTGGTAGTATTGGTAATTAGTTATAATCAAATTGATAGTCTAATCCATTTTCAAAAATACAATTATGACCATTTGCCTTGGATAGTGATTTACAATAGTCGTAAAGGTAAGGAAATAAGTCCAGCGTTAAGTGTCCTATTATCAAAACTTGATATTCCACACTTTAAGTTAGATTGTCTTACTGGTGATGGATTATTGGCCACTAAAGAGTATATCATGTCTAGGTTAACACAATTTGACCTAAAATAAGAAGTGGATGGTTGTTGGAGATGTTATTGAAAGGTTGGTAGTTATGTGAAATAATTACATTGGTTAAAGGCATTAAGGTTACATTTGATCCCAGATAATTTACTTTGACATTTCCGGTAATTTTTTCGGTAGGATTGGAGATATTTATCCCCCCCAAAACCTTCTATAATTGAGGTTTCATGTTCATCCTCTGACACTTGTTTTTTTTGGTTAGTATTATCTTTAGCCTTGACGGATTTGATACCTTTGTTATTTTCTTTTCCCTTTCCTTTCACTTTCACTTTACCCTTATCTGATTTTTTAAGATCATTACTATTCTTCTTAGATTTTTTCTCTTTGGAGGTCTTATCTAGTTTGTCATTTTTGCCTTTTTTGGCTTTTTTACTATCAAGATGGTGTGGTTTCTTCTGACATCCCCTTGGTGGAGTAATTTTTTGTTGAAAGCCGTGATCTCCAAATAAATTACTACAGTTTTTGCATTTGTGACCGACAAATCCTTCTATCTCAGATTTTTCTTGAGTATAATTAGAGTTAGTAGAGTTAGTAGAGTTATTGGTAACATAAAATTTATTTTCACTGGATTTCCCATTTGTCTTATCTTGATGAACATGGACTACGACGGCCTGAGGACCAGTTTCCTTGATTTTCTCTGAAAAGACATGGATTAAGACAAGACTTAATAGATATGTCGTCACAACGACAAAGACTAATATAAATAAATAACAGGCTATGGGTTTCATAACTATTCTAACCTTGTTTAAGAAAATAGTTTAGGAGACATAATATGGCAAAATTAAAGATATAAAATCTTGCGGATAAGTAGGATACCTATGAGTAATATTTGTCAGACTGGTAAATTACAAGCTCCCATTAATATTAAAAGTGCTAGTTCTAAGCGGTGCGAAGGCAATTGTGATTTAAATTTCTATTATCGCTCCAGTATTTGTAGTATCTTAAACAATAGTGGAAACTTAGTATTAGATTACGATTCCGGTAGTTATATCAATTATAATTTATTAGTTTATGAATTAGATAAAATATCATTTACGGTTCCTTCTTCTAATAAGGTAGATGGATCAGTCTATCCCATGGAAATGTTTCTGTGGCATAAGTCGATGGATATTGGCAAAGTATTAATTATATCCGTGTTTTTAGATGTTAATGACGCCACAAGTAAATCTAAAGCTTTTTTTGATATTTTATCCAATCCACTACCTAAAACCAGTGGCACCGAAAAAAATTATAATACTCCAGAAGATTGGAATGTCTATGATACTCTGCCAGATAGTAAGGCTTTTTATCTTTACTCGGGATCTCTTCCACAGCCACCTTGTACTGAAAATGTTACCTGGATTGTGATGGATTCCCCTGTTAATATCAGTAATATGGTGTACAAAAATATTAAAAACGTTATCGGGAAAAACTCCCGACAAATCCAACGTAACTATAACAGAACTATTTATTACAATTCTAATAATAATCCCAAAAACAATAGAAATTATGGGAGTAAATTAAGGTGTTACACTGACGCGGAATTAAGGAGGAAATGTAACTGTATGTGTAAAAATGGGAAAACCGTAGACCCCTATTCCAACTTAAATGTTAAAATGATATTGATGGCTTTTATTATTACCTTAGTAGTAGTATTCCTTTATATTGCCTTTAAATCGGGGTTACTATCTGGAGCGACAGATAAATTACGTAATTACATTAAAAGTAAACCCATGGTCTTAGAAGTTGAAAATTAACTAAATGTTGGTCGTTTTCCCGAGGGATCTCTGGAAAACGATTTGGGAGGGATCTTAAAAGTTTGACAAATGTGTCTTATTAGACCTGTTCGGTAGGGAACATGAATATCTTGTCCAGAAATAGCTACTTGTAAATCTTTTAGACTTCTTAATTTTTCTACTGGAAAATATTTATCATCGTCTACAATAATAGGCCATTTTCTATATTGTAACATTGATAGGATGGAAATATAAATATCCTCACCGTTCCAAAGGGGTTGACTGTTGGCAGAGACGTAATCCCAAACAAGATACTCGGTATCTAAAAATATTTGGCAGAGACTCTTTGGAACCAATAACAAACTGGTTAAGGCTAATGGAGCAGATAAATCACATTGGGATATAGGCAGACTATTATAAGATAAATCTAGGTTTACCTTTCTCCCAAACCTTCCAACTAAACACGGTTTGTTTTTTATAAAAGCGTTTACCATATTTAGAATGGTTACTGGATATACTACGATATCATCGTCTAAAAATAAAATTAAAGGATATTTTGCGTCTAATGCTGTCTGGAATCTAAGACCCAGGCCATATTTAGTATTTTTATTCCAATCTTTACGATGTTTTATGGTGACTTTGTTAGAATAACAATTAAATTGGGTGTCAGGACGACCATGAGATATAATGATTTCCCCGACCAGATTGCTTTGCGTCAATTCTGGTAAAATTAACTTTTTAATGTTATCCGGTCTAAGCCAATTAAGAATAACTACTGTTAGACATGGACTATTAGAGATAGAGCTTAGTTGGTGGGGGTAGAGCGGGTGAGTCATATTATTTATCTATGGATAAGTTTAATTAAATTCTAAGTAACCTTACTGAAATTTTAATTTAACTGTCCTGGTTTATAATTTCTCTGTAAAGGCTAAGTATGGGTTTGGGAAAAAAAGAGAAAAATAAATCTAAAAGTCTAAAAAAAAATAAAAATTACCATAGAGGTTCACAGACAAATAAACAAAAAACTCAATATGAAATTATTAAAACTAACCAAGAAACAAGACACATTTTAAATAATCTACTTGGTGATCCAGCTCTAAATACTTATCAAGTTAGAGAAACACAAGGAGGTCTAAATGACTACAGTGTCAATAGTGTACCAAAATTAATTAATAGTAAGGAAGGTTTGGAGAAAAATCTAGTTATGAAAAATACTATGCCGCAGATAGCCCGTTTATTTGGACCCACCTTTATTATTGCAGACAAAGACCAAGAGGAAAAATACTTATATCCTAGTAGTTACCAAGGACCACCAGGACCAAGGTGTAATTGGAGAAAGTGTAGCAATAAGGGTGGTTGTGGAAGTGAATGCATCTGTCACCCAGCCGGTCAATATGGTTGGAGATGTATTCCTAAATGTTGTATTGGTCGGGATGGATATCCACCTTGTCGTCAAATTTATAAATATCCAGTGATGTGTACCCTACCTTGTAGTACTTGGCCAGGTCTTTGTCAAGAAAACTTCTGGAACCCCTACCATATTTACCAGGGGCCATTACAATCACCAGCCAACCATCCAAATCTTAGTGCTGAGTATTAAGAGTGCCATTCCGCAAAAGTTATTTTTTTCCCACCGGCATATTGATAGGCATATCCTTTGTCAAGTAGATGCTGATTAATATCAAGACCATTAATAGTTAAATAAACCAACAATCTACCATACTTATCAAATTTTCCACATTTTACCCCGACAATTTTATCTAAAATCAAGGATTGGAGATAGTCACGTGACAATTTAGCAAAGGTACTTTCTTCTGGATCAGTGGACTTTATTTCAGCACTATCAATCCTTTCCAGCCGACAAGTCCAGCGATAGACCGCATCACCATAGGGAATAACCAAATGAACTGTATCCGCATCATAACACTTAGTACATTTTGCCTGAGTTTCTAGACCTTGTAAGGTAAATTCTTTAGTTTTATCATTCGCCATTTCTAACTGCTTTAGGAGATCTCCCGGGGCGTTAGATGTTTCCATTGTAGCTTTAGATGTTGGACTTGGTGTTAGGGTAGGTGAGGTCTCAGTAGGTAAATTTTTTCCACTGTAACATTTAAATATACTTAGACATCTCATATTGTTAGGATTTAATAGATATCAGGTCAAGACCTTAAATCTCTAGGATCATTTTTTTATTATTATTTTATTATTGTTAAACCATACAAAGCATTATCAGATATAAAGAAATTAAGGCAGGTGAATATATCATGATAAAAAGACAACTTAAGCTTTCAAAACAAGAAATTCCATTACTTGGTTTTGGTGCAGCACCATTAGGTGGCCTCTATGGTAAAATTTCAGATGCGAAACTACTAGTAGAACAAGCCTTTCAGGCAGGAATCAACTATTTTGATACAAGTCCCTATTATGGTAATTCTGAAGAAGTATTAGGGGAATGTCTGAAATGTTTAAACGTTGACCGCTCAAGTTATCTTATTTCCAGTAAGGTTGGGAGAAGCCCTGATGAAACCTTTGATTACCGTCCAGAATCCATTAAAACGTACTTAAGACAAAGTCTCCGTCGTTTAAAAACGGATTATCTAGATATCTATCTATTACACGATATAGAATATGGGAACCTAGAAGAAATTATGACCACCAGTGTACCTTATCTCCAAACATTAAAAAGTGAGGGGTTCATTAAACATATTGGCTTTTCTACGTTTGAAACAGAAACTGTGAAAATGGCTGCGAAATACCCACAATTTTCCAGCCTTGATATTCTACTAGTTTATGGACATAATAATTTAATTAATCATAACTTATCTGACCTAAAACCACTATTAGAAAAGCATGAGATAGATTTAATTGACGCATCACCACTAGCCTTAGGTCTACTTAGGGACACTAATCCACCTGATTGGCATCCAACTACTTCAGATCAAAAACAACTAGTTAAAAAGGTAGCCACTCATCTCAAGCATATTAGCTGTCAACAAGTTAGTTTATCCGAGATAGCTCTATATTATACCTTAACTAACATGGTAGGGGTTAGCTTATTAGTAGGATTAGAAAACCTAGACCAACTACACGCTAATCTAAAAATTTATCAACGGGTCCTCACTATTGTAGATAGTAGGACGGAAAATCAAATAGTAACTAGTGTTAATGTGATCAATAATCAATCAATGGACGACTATTTAAGTATAATTCTTGAAAAGTTAAAACCTCTCCAGGGTATAAGTCTTTCTTAATCTAGGTTAATCTTAGTCAATAGCTATTATTTTAACCTACTGATAAGTTGTCTAATTAAATAAATTTAAAGAAGCAGGGTTTTTTTCTATTTAGTCAATAAGTGATGCCAAAAGTTAAGCCTCAAAAAAAAGAAGATTGTGATAAAATTAATAAGTCATATACCGTGGGGAAAAACCCGGAATCAATTACTCGACGTCATAAAGCCTGTCTAGATTTACCACATTGTCAATTTAATGATGAAAAACGGGAATGTTATTACGAATTAAGAAATGAGTCAAGTAAAGAACCTTCTATATCCAAGCCAAAACCTCCAATGTCCCCTTCAAGTTTTACAACCGTATCATTACTTTCATCCGCCCCAGTTCCAGTAAGTATTAGACCCGAGCAAATAAAGGTTATTAAGGAAAAAAGTAATGATCTGTTAGACCTATTTACTCACCATGGTTTCCAACTATTAACTTTTAATAACATTACCAAATATTACGGCAACGCTATTATCATGACCGCAAATGGAAGGATTAGTCATTACCAATGGCATCGTTTTCAACTTCTAAAGATGGCCCAAATACTTAATCTACCAACCACTGATAAATTAACAGGATCAGATTTAGCCAGTGAATTATTAGGTAATGCTATTAAAATATCTAACTCCAAAAATGTAGGCAGTAGTCCGGATGCTTTAAAATATGGTCTTGTTGCCAAAAAAACGACTAATCCCCTATACCATTTAGATAATATCGGTGGTCAACCTCATACTCCTCTTTTTCTAAATAAATATCAGAACATGCTAGTTTTTACTAGAGATAATTATTATCATTATCTTTCAGATACGGATGTGGTACCTAAAATACCTCAGGTCATTAAGAAACCATCCCAAGATAAAACGGATGCCCAAGATCTAGCAGAATGTCGGCGTTCCCAAATTGAATTATTAAAGGGATCTAATAAATGCTATATGGATAGTGTCCTTCAAATTCTGCTAGTAAATACACCTGAAAATATTTTAGGTCAACATCTGAAACAGATTTTTACTAGATTAACACAAGACAAACAGACGCCAGCTTATTTAACTAATCTAGCTAAACAGATTAACCGTATTGATCATGATCTTAAACTTGGAAAAAGCACCAATTTAAGAGGTTTTATTAATGGACTATCATCCTTTCCAGCTAATATTAAGGAAAAACTGAAGGTTAACCGATTTATTACCAGAACTCCAGAAGATCCAATAGATTTCTTATCCTTTTTCCTAGAAGTGTTTGGAGTGGACTTTACTGGCTATAATGAAAACCTAGAATACTTTTGCCAACAAAAGTATCAATTATCACGTCAAGTAAAAAGTTATGCTGAAAATCTAGAAGAATTAACAGATCTACGAGGTATTTTTAACTGTGATCCTCCCAAAATAGCCAGACACCGACAATCTGACGCAATCTACTTAACTAATCCATCTATTAACATCGTTGATCTACAGGTCAATGACGGAACTGGCATTTCAAATATGTTGGCCTGGCAAGATGAAACTGTTTTTTCAGATGCGAAACCCCCATTTTATCAAATAACTACCGAACCAGGTTGGGAGTTTACACAGGTATCTGGTGAAGGTGGAGTGAAGGAGGGGATTTTTAAAAAATCCTCATCGGAAAGGTTAAAATTATCTAGCTTTACTAA
>WLWF01001710.1_pt1 | contig 17172 bp, 13 predicted proteins | sample 6718331 | NCBI WGS metagenome assembly WLWF01 (sample SAMN12718692, study PRJNA515312) | sponge metagenome | isolation source: marine sponge | host: Mycale hentscheli | place: New Zealand: South Island, Marlborough, Capsize Point | collected 2003-05-01
AACTTAGTAAGATCAGGAAGAAACTTCCTTTCAGGGGGTAACAATCAAAACATATCATAACTATGGCTGAAGACAATCCGATAGAAGGCTTGGATCCAAATCAATCGGCATTCGAGCCGATGTTGGACATGATGAATCAAGACATACCAGAGGACCTAAGCAGGACCACTACGACAACGACTCTATATATCTCTGGAGATAAGACACAGATAGATCAGCCTAGGGTTAGTACAACTACAACTATGGCTCCAGTGGAGCCTTTAGATATAGTGTCACAGTTTAGACAGTCTAATCCAGAAGTAAGAGTTGGTGATGTAAACAAGGTCATACCTAACGCAAGCTATGAGGAGAGGATGCAACTTCTTTTTGATTACCCAGATCAGTTCGGTGCAGACATAGAGTACAATAATAAGATCAACAGCTATGTTACACAGTTAAAGGATAAGGGGTATAAAGACGATCAAATACTTTCATACCTAGAGCAACAGAAGGAGGGAAAAAAGTCCGAACTGATGACCAACTTTCCAGACCTGTTTGATGTAAAGTCTATAAAAAGAAAGGATAATGTACTCAAGGCTTTAGAGAGTGAAAATATTTCATACAGCAAACTATTAAAGTTTGGATCTGAGTCTAAGTTAAAGAGTGAATATCCTGAGTTTGCTAACCTTATAGATCAGAAGAAGAAGAACGATAAGATTCAGAAAGAGATAAAGGCTCAAGAGAAGAAGATAGATGCTAATATTGAGGCAGAAAAACAAGCAATAGAAAGACAGTTAGAGACTGGTAAAAACTTTATAGGTCAGGACATGTCTCCTATAGATCAAGAAGCTGCTAGAAAAAGACTCAGAGAAATTGAAGGGGAGCAGACGCTGGCTGACCTTGATGCAGGTGATCCATTTCAGGAAGACACGTCAAGGACGGATATAGGAAAAATTTCATACAAGCAAAAGCCTGTCACAGGGTTTGAGTTTGAAAGAATAAATGAGTTCAATGTAGAACCAATAATTAAAGACGTTAGATTTTTTGATCAGAAGCAGGTAGATCAAGAGTTAGAGCTACTTAATCAACTGAACACAAACATCAAAGCCACAGGAGGTAAATCTCTTAGTGACGAGCAGATAAGAGAGGTATATGTAGACGGAACAAAGCCGTTTAATGAGAACTACAAGGAGTATGATGATCAGCTGTGGAACACCGTCTCTGGTATTGTATCTACGCAGCCTGTCGTGGATCTAAATGATGAGTTCTTTGAGAGACATGATACCACAAGGGATGAATTCATAAACAAAAGAAAGCTTATACTATCAAGCGGACTTTTTAACACTCAAAAATTAGGAGATACATACTACACCGAGGAAGAGTTTCAGGCTATGTATAATAGGGCGTCTGAAAAATTAATCAATGAGTATGGATCTGCTATAGGTACATATGAAAAAATTACAGGGACAAATCTTAGAGAGAACCCTGAGCAGTTTTATGACGAGGCGAGAAAGAGTAGTTCTTTATACATGTCAGACATAGATGAAGATATAGTGATAGGAGACTCTGAACAGACATCTAAAAACCTAAGGAAAAGATTTGGGTTTCTTCCTTACGGATCAAGAGATGAGTCACAGAATTATTTGGAGACAGAGGGATTTAGATTTAGTTATGACGGAGACAACCTGGTTATACAGTCCACCATAACACCAGAAGGTAAAAGCACTCCAGAATTACTGAATGGTATAGAAATAAACATGAATGGATCTGATGTAAGTGCAAAGATTAAAAACTTTATGTCTAAAGGAATAGTCACCGACGATATCAGAGACGTTATAGATGAATACTCTAGAGGAGAGGGTAGGTTTAACGAAAAATTTAACGATCCAATGAGGGCGTCTATAGACTTCAGCAACTATATACTTTCAAAGCCTTATGTTTTTGGGGATGCAAATGGTTTTGCTACAGATGGATATGGCCAAGGATTTTTATTTGGACTTATACCTATGGGGGGAGGCAAAAATAAGTCAAAGTTCATGAGAAATATGTCTGTTATAAACACTCAGATAAATGCACTTAAGGCGAAGGATCCTATCTCTAACCAGTATCTTATAAATAACCTAAACAAAAATATTCAATACGCACAGTATGTAGAAGACCAAAAGGCTCCAGAGTTAACCAGCCTAGGACTTGCCGCTGCTGCTGGACTTACTGAGACATTTTCAGGTATAACTGAGGGTGTTGTAGACTTAATAATAGACATTCCATTTGTTCCTGTATCTAGCTCACTGTCAGAGGATGAGGTTAACATGCTAAAAGAAAAGGGTCTTGAAGAGTATCAGATTTCAGACATACAGAACAAGCGCATAAAGGATGAAGTTGAGTACGGTATAAACGAGTGGATAAATAACACGACAGCGGTTACAGACAAGTCTATAGCAGACGCAGGACTTACCTATGAATTAATTAAGACGATGCTTCACAGCATCAGCACTGGTGCTATCGTTGGATTTAATCCATCACTTGTTCCTGTCGCATTCGGACTTCAAACCACAGCAAGGGTGGAGAACGAGCTAAAAGATAGCGACCTTAGTAACTTTGAGAAGAGAATTATATCTTGGCCTATGGCCACGTTTGAGGGTATACTTGAGAATTTTGGTCTTCAAACCGCACTATCGCCAGGTAAGTCAATGCTATTTAGATGGGTTGCAAGCAGAGCTTTAAAAAACTTACCAAAGGATGCAAGTCTCCATGCAATAGAGGCGAGCATGAAGTACACGATGAAGGGGCTTGGTGCAAGGACAATGTTAGGGATACTTGAGGGTGGTTCTTTTGAGGCACTTACGGAGGTAGGTCAAGAGGGCGTAGAATTTACAGAAAAGAATATTGTAAACATGCTCCTAGGTAAGGAAGTGTTTAAGAACATGCCCGACATTACTACAGAGAAGGGAGCTAATGAATTTTTAAATCAGCTTGGAAAGGCTGCACTATTAGGTGGATTATCTGGTGGTGGTATATCTGCAATTGGCGGGACAACTAACCTTCTTGTAAATGGGTTTAAGTTAAAGGGATTAAATAAATCATTTGAGAATCAGTACAATGTAATAACCAGTGAGGAAGGTAGAGCTATTGCTTTAGCACAGATAAACTTAGCCTACCAATCTAAGCAGATAACTAAAGAGGAGGCAGAGGAAAGAATAGAGGCAATGAATGAGGCCTATCCATTGATGATGGAGATCCCTGCCGAACTGTCTTCAGGTCAGAAGAGACAGTCATATGATTTAATGCTAGAGAGAAAGGCATTAGAGGCAGAGGTAAAAGACAAGGACAAGAACCTGGTCGTCAAGCAGACGGAGAGGATCTCAGAGATAAATAATCAGTTACAACAAATAAGCAAGACAGATGCCGTTCAAGAGCAAGAAACAAAGGAAGAAGTGCTACCAGATGAACAGCCCGAAATGGGACTGCAAGAAGTGGGACAAAGAGACACCAAAGACCAACAAGAAGAAATAAGTCCAGAGAACTCCTCAAACTATGCCAACCTTACTGAGGATCAGGAGGGTAATGTGGTATTCTTTCACAGGGGGCAAAAGGGTTATGAGACAGTAAAGCCATCTTCAGGTAAGACCAGAGCCACCTCAAGAGAGGAGGCTGCTGCAGTCGGAAAGGTTGGGGGCGTGGCCATGTATTATACTGACCAGAATGACTCAGAGAGAGCTGTGTCAGGAGATTCACAGTACGCTGTGAAGGTACCTAAGTCAAAGGTATACGACGCTAACACTGACTCTAAAAATATTAAGGAGGAGGCCAAGAAGAGGCATGATAAAGAAAATCCAGGCAAGGCATTTGACGCAAACACAGAGCTTGCATACGTAACAAAGATAGCTGGAGAGCAGGGATACCAGATGGTAGTCGCTCAGTGGGATGGAAAGACAAGGGCACAGACGACTCAGGAACTTACACCTACAGATGTGCAGGAGGTTGACGGAAACACTGTTACAAAGTCATTCAATGAGAAGTATGAGAGTAACAAGGACAAGGGATTTGTACCTGTTATACCAGCCACTCAGGAAGAGGGACTTACAGAGGTATATAAAGACATACAGAGCGAGAAGAGTCGTAGTAAGGAGTATGACGATGTATACTTCCTATTTGACAGCCGTAGTAGGGAGAAGTATAGTCAGGAACAGATCACTAAGATGATCAATGACTCAAACCTATCTCAAGAGATCAAGGATAAGTACAACAATATTATGCAGGCCAAGCCTGAGTCCAGAAGGTCTGAGAAGACTAGGGACAATATCGCAGGGGTTGATATCAAGTATCCAAACGCAGAGCAGACAGAGCAAAGAAAGGCTGAGAGAACAAAGCCAGAGTATGTTGACAATGCAGCCAAGCAGAACGAACAGGAGGACGTAGAGTCCTTCCAGAAGGAGCTTGAGGGTGAGTTTGGTATGCTTACTGGTGAGAATCCATTAGGAAAGCCTCTGACAGAGGAGGAGAATAAGCAGCTTAATGAGAAGGCCGAGGAATGGCTAAAGAAAAAAGGATACAAGCCAAGAAGGATTACAGGTAAGTACGGACAGGCAGAGAACTCGTTCTTTGTGCCTGGACTTACAAAGCAGGATGCAGTAGCATTTGCGAAGGAGTTTAATCAGGAGTCTGTCGCTCACTCAGAGGGAATGATCTACCAGGACGGTAAGATGAATCCACGTAAGAAGTCTGACGACAACTTTAAAATGGAACAGTACTCTCCAGAGTCTGACTTCGTGTCTGTTGTAAATACAAAGGACGGGCTAAAGACGTTTGCCGTCGGATACGACTTCAATAAGGAGAAAGACTCAACATCAAAGCCTAAGCCTAAAAAGAAGGAAGCACCAAAGAAGGAGGTCAAGGGTATACGTAAGCAGATAGAGAACGCAAGGAAGGCAATAGCTAAGATCCTACCAGGTGTGGAGATCGTGGTTCATGAGAACGAGGATTCATACAGGAAGGCGACTAATGAAACAGACAGCAAGAAGCAGTCAACTCGTGGTGAGTACAACCCTAAGACCAAGAAGATAAACATAAACATATCCAAGGCGAACAACAGGACGGTAGCTCACGAGGTCTTCCATGCCGTACTTTTAGACAAGGTAAAGACAGACAGTGCTGCAAAGGATCTTACGAACCGTATGGTAAAGTCACTGTCAAAAAATCTTGAGGGTATGCCTGAGGTTAAGCAGGCACTCGACGCATTCGCTGCCAACTATGACGAGAACATACAGAACGAGGAGAAGCTTGCAGAGCTGGTCGGTATACTGGCAGGTAACTATGCACAGATGAACAAGCCTAGTCAGAATCTAATCAAGAGGTTTTTAGATCGACTGGCCAAGATGTTCGGACTGAAGTCATTCACTGACGGTGAGGTGGTTGACCTGTTGAACACAATAGCAGGAAAGGTTGCAGTCGGTGCGGAGATCAGTGATATAGATGTAAAAGTAATATCAGAAGGTGCATCTACATTTATAGCAGAGCCAACAACAATTGAACCTAGAAAATCTATAGGGGAGAAGGTTGTAGCGTCTAACAAACCAGCAGAATTATCTTTTGTGACTAAAAAAGATCTTATAGATATTGAAAGTCTTGTAAAAGAAATAGCAGATAAAAAACAAAAGGTTTGGTTCTGGGTAGCAGATCAGATGGGTAGAGGAATGTACTCTGATGTAGTTGTTGATGGTCAACATTTCTTAGACGCTGGACCAAGCTATGCTTTGGATCCTGTAAATAAAAGTAAAGATATAATATGGGCAACAGGTAAAAATAAATCTAAAATAGAACAATTAATAGGTCAATCTGACTTTATATTTATTATTAGCGGATCTCCTATTATCTCAAAACTTTTTAATAAAAAAAATATAGATATACTTGAGGACAGGATTGGGGATTATAGTAAGTTTAAAAAAGATTTATTGAAATCAAAACCAACAAAACCAATAAAAGATATACTTAACAAATATAATAGTTGGAAAAGCTTAAAAGAATCTCCAGATAGAAAAAAACTATTAATAGCATTTGAAAATCAAAAAGATAAAAACACTGAAACTAAAAAGGTGTTAGGTAAATACAATGCCTTTATAGATTTTAATTCATTGAGAGATGGATTTTATAAAGAGAATGATTTTAAAATGAATGAAGTTATGTTGGTATTAAAACCAACAGGTTATGGAGGTAAGTCTAATCACTCTACATATGAAAATGATATATTAGGTGAGGTTATTGGAGTACCTGATGCTAAGGTAGATTCTTTTGATTTAATGCCTGAAGCTGTAAGAAAAAAATATTCAGAAACTTTAGGGGCAGCTCAAAAGACACAAGTCGTTGCACCTTACGGAGTAGGTGTTAGGGAGATAGAATCCCCAGCCAAGCGTAAGCAGCTGGTCGCTCCAAACGGAAAGCCGTCCAATCTAAATCAAGAGCAGTACGAACTGGTAAGAACGCCTGCCTTTAAGAACTGGTTTGGAGATTGGCAGAACGATCCAAAGAACGCCAGTAAGGTTGTCGATGAGAATGGTGAGCCTATGGTTGTCTATCATGGAAGTGCAGCCCCAGATATAGAGGTGTTTGAAAGAGGTAAGTCAGTAAGGCGTTCATCAGGTTTAAAAGAGATGGGTGTTTACTTCAGCACAAATCCAGAGCTTGCAAAAATTTATTCTGAAATTCCAAGATCTAAAGATTATAATATTAAAATCAAAGAAGAGATACAAAAATTAGAAGAACAAAAAAATTATGTTAGAAATAATAGAGACTATGAGGCTATAAATAAAAGAATTGAGCTACTAGAAAAGGGAAGGGTTTATCCAGTTTTTCTTAACATAAGAGACATGTTGACATTTGATGCTAAGTTTGATTCTGATATTGAGGCATGGGATAATCTTAAGGTAAAGGCAAGCTACAAGACAGCCAAGGGTAGAGATGCAATGGAGTTTCTTTCCCCAAAGATTAGCGAAGAAAGAGGGCTTGCACGTTTTGGAGTAAAACCAGTAGACGGAATAAAGGCAGAAAACACTGTAGAGGCAAGTTACAGTTATAGGAAAAATGGAACATATGTAACTCCTCAGATTACCGAAAAAGTAAAAAACACTCAGGATTATAAAGACTTTGTAAAGAAATATGGAGGTGATGCATTTCTTTTGTTTGACGGTCAGCCCCAGAATATAAAACTTGCAGACGGATCAAACAAAACATTCGATCCTCAGGAGCCCTCGATCAGGAAGCAGAAGGACGACGGGCCTGTAGAGCCAAGTATTGATATCAGAGACCTGAAGAAGAAGTCTGACAAGAAGATCAAGGAGACAAACAAGGGTAAGGGACCGATACTTAGAAGACTAAGAAGAGGATTGTTCGACAGACAGAACGACATAAAGAGAGTCATAAAGGACTTTGTTCCTAACCCTAAGAAGGTGAGTAAGATCATAAACAGAATAGTAACAAAGGCTGGTGCGTCTGGATATGCAAACGAACTGTTTACACAGCAGGACAAGAAAATATTTGGAAAGCTAAAAGCAGACCAGATAGAAAACCTTGAACTCATAATATACGCAAGACGTATAGTTGCGATCAATGAAAATAGACGTGAGAGGGGAATGAATCCATATAAAGGTATGGATGGACTTGACGAGCAGGCTGCACTTCAGAACTTAGAGAAGTTTGAGCAGGATCTAGGTAAGAAAGAGTTTGATGACCTATCAGAAAGAGCAGACGAATACTTCGAGGCATTCAAGAACAATCTTAAGATGCTCAGGGATTCTGGACGTATAACAGAGGAGACTTACGAAAACCTTAAGGATGTGGAGTACTCTCCGATAAAGACTCTAAAGTATATCATACCTCAGGACACCATGACTGACGAAGATATAAACAACGCTGTGTCTACGCTTGGTGTAAACAAGAAGGATATAATGAAGCTCTCAGACATGAACGAGAATGAGATCCTATTCGACGCAAGGTTCCTTCTCATGATGAACACTAATATAGTTGTAAGGAGATCATTTGAAAATGAAATGCTTAATGAGTTTGCTCAGGGATATGAATCCATAGACAAGGCAGGCAAGGAAGCTCTATCAGACTTTATAATTGAGGGGCCTGTAAAGAAGGTACCTCCTGGTTTCAGAAAGGTTGAATACTTTCAGGATGGTGTAAAGAAGGAGATGGTCATGAATGAAGACTATGCAAGACAGCTTTTAGACATCAAGAATCAAAATAATTTTCTAAAAGGCCTTGGAAAGATAAGTGGTGCAAATATATTAAGGTTCTTTGCGACGGGTGGTAACCCATTGTTTATCGTTGGTAACACTGCGGTTGACTTTGCAAACATAGCATTCTTTTCAGACGTATACTCATCCATAAAGCCACTGGCAACAGTACAGCTGGCATATGATTTCGTAAAAAACTTTTTAAGAAAAACTGGAAATACAAACAATTATAATAAGATTAAAATGGAGTTTATGGAGCACGGAGGTGCTATGGACTTCCTGTCTACAGACGGTCTTAGAATGGTTCAGGACATGAAGCTTAAGAACAGAATACTTAACAAGGCACAGAAGGGGTTGGCTGCATACGCTAGGTTTATGTCTTACGTTGGAGAGACTGGTGAGATGTCATTTAGACTGGCTGTCTATGAAAGGGTTAAGAAAGCAGAGATTAAGAAGTTTGAGAAGGAGAATGATAGATCTCCAAATCAGCAGGAGATGGAGGACATAATGTTTGAGGCAGCAGCACAGTCAAGGGAGACTATTGACTTCTCTCAGGGAGGTACATGGGTTAAGCAGATGGATCAGGCACTGCCATACTTCAACGCTGCAATGCAGGGACTTAGAAGACCGTTAGACTTTGCAAGAAAAAATCCAGTAGGCTTTACATCCAATGTGGTACAGTATGCGGTAATGGCCGCAGGTATGACTGCGACTTCTTTAGGAACATTACTTAGAGCGATAGGAGACGATGAGGAGGAAAAGAAAAAAGTTCAAGACACATTAGATTCAGTATCTATGTACGAAAAGGCAAACTATCATATAATATTTACAGGTAACAAGGATAAGGACGGCAACTATCAGTACGTGAGAATTAAAAAACTTCCCCTCCTTTCTATACTTGGAACAGCGACAGAGCAGTACACAACAAAGTATCTTTTAAAGTCTCAAGGTATTGATTACAAGACAGATGATAAAGCTATAAAAAAGTCCATAGAGATGTCTGCACCATTAGACGTACTCGGACCTGTTATGGGGGACGAGTCGGTAGGTCAGACTCTTGGAGGTATTGTAAAAAGAAATCCACTTGCTGCAGCTTGGTTGACATACACATACAATGAGGATACATTTACAGGAGATAAGGTTTTTTATGAGCCTAAAGATAAAAAGGTCAGGCCGTATGCAGAAGGTCTTTACGATGACAGAGTAAATGATATATACAAGGTGGTTGCACCTGCACTTGACATGTCTCCAAAGAGAGCCCAGGCTGCCGTAGAGAAAATTGTAACAAGTGAAAGCACAAACCCAAGTATATCTATATTTTATGCTCTTACAAATGGATTATTTGATACAGAGGCAGATGCATTTAAAGAAAATTCTGATACGTTTAATAATGGTATGGGACATTTCCTAGATGTGGTTAGTAAAAAAATGGTAAGGCATACAAATCCAAACCTCTTGAGATACAAGAACCAAGATAGATTAGAAGATCTTGAGAAAAGTATAGATACAGATGCATATCTAACCAAGATAAAAATAAAAAAAGATATCAATAAAAATGTAGACTCAGAGGTACTTAGAAATGGAGACTACAATAGTAAAGAATATAAAAAAGAATTAAAAAAACTTGAAGATATACTTGACAAGAACGATGTCAATACAAAGGACAGACCTTACTACGGTTCATACACCGTTAGAAAAGACTTAAAAGGTCAGGAGATGTTTAAGGAAATGACAGATATAATTTACGAAAGATCCCCTAAGATGATGGCGGCAAGACTATACTCAAGGTATGGAGACAGCCTAGATGATCAAGAATTAAAAGAACTATCTCAGTCATTTAAGCTTGCAAAAGTAGGAAACAAAATACTCAAAGAGGGATACCAGATATACTACAAGAAAAACTATCTTAACAAATCTCAAGAAGAGATAGATAAGTTCGAGAAAACATTTGGTAAGATAAGGTAACTAGAAAAGGTGAGTAAGCCTAGCGACCTGACCATGCTCAGGGCTATGAATGAAGGCTTCCACCGCCTGTGGGGCGTGCTGAAATCCTTTTCTGTGATGCCATGAGTCACTGCCCGAAGGGCTTCTAAGCGTCTCTATACAGACAGAAAATACATCCTTAGATGTCTTGTGATGTATGTGATGCCCATAAATATACCTGTGCTTGCAATCGTTCCAGTTCTCTGACGCCTCGTGCGCCATAAGCATCGGAAGGTCCTGAGACTTGGCACCGTCCATGTGTGTGCTTCCAATAAGATTCTTCCCATAGACCGTGTACTTCCTGTGAGACATGTCGTTATCAAACGTGATGTTCTTAGACTTACGGAACCATGCCTCGATACATTGAAGTAGCATAAAGCCACTCATATAGTCATGGTTACTTGGGTTGTAAACCACCTCGACATCAGCGACAGACATCAAGGTCTCGATGATATCGACAAGCAATCTCTTGGCCGTCACAAAGTTCTCGTACCACATGCCATCGGTATCCTGTGGGGTTTGAGAGGTCGTCTGCCGCCTGGGATTGTCGGTGTGAAGGACGTCGTTACCAGCTATGAATATTATCTTGTCTATGTTCCATGACTCAGACTTAGATAGTATACCCTCAAGTCCCTCCTTAACCCTCTGTACAGCGATCTGACTGTTATACTCCTCGCCAGTCTCAAAGGAGGAGCAAAGCTTTCCTATGTGGATGTCGGCAGGATCAAAGACAAGACAGTGAGGATCCTTTGTCCTCTTCCTCTTGATCTTTTTGTACTTAGGGCTCCATGTGGATATCTCCTCAGTAAGTTCAGATATAAATGATTCAGGATCAAACTCATCCTTACCTGATACATTTATGGAGTAATGCTTGCCCTTGTACCAGTAGTGCTTAACCTTATCTGGATCTATACCAACAGCCTCGCACTCGTTGTCAATGGCTCTGTTTTTTATAATCTTTAACACCTGCATCCTGACAGCTTCATGTCTGGAGTCAAGGTCAAACTCTTTAATTATTCTTCTAGCAATTTCCGACTTATTTGTTACATTGCTGTCATACAGCTCCAGCACTCTATTCCGATAAACTCTCATGTGATTTTTGTATATCCTTAAGGATCTTGATTAAATTCTGAATATTGTCTTTTAACTCACTATTATCCTCATCCATCAACGCCTCATATATAGAGTCGGTCATGCTATTAATTTCAGACATCACAGCGTTGACGTAGTTTACATGACTCATAATCGTAAATATATGTATTTTATATCTCGTAGCAAAGCCCTGACAGGTATTTCTTGTTAGACACTGAGTACTTAACATAGTACTTGTGAATATCTTCCCTCTTAATAAACCTGCTAATAAACCTTTCATTTAAAGGACTTAGTGAGTCGTCAAGTGCCAAAGGTATCTTCGTTATTGTCTTATTTATTTTACGAAGACGGGACCTCATAGATATAGGTCTAGCCTCTAAAGTTATGTCTACACAATAGACCCCTCTAGTATCTTTCATTTTGAATCCTCCTCTTTATAACGTTTAGCATGCTCATATCATTGCATCGTATTATATCGTCCATGATGTCTCTCTTTTCAGGTATGTACTTTTCATAGTAATCTAGAAAAACCTTGTAGTCCTGAACGTCTTCCAGAAACAAAGGATCGTTATTCCCACTCCAGTGAAGGTAGTTCTTTATAGAGTGTATTACTGTAGCGTGATTACGATTAAAAAGACTTCCTATGTACTTAAGTGGGTATTTCTGCTCTCGTAGTATGGCACATAAAAATGCTCTCTTGTGCACCTTCTCCCTATCTCGATCTTTAGTATCTAGATTATCTCTCTCTATCACATGTAAAATCTTATCTATCATATTTTCTTAACTTTTTAAATATCACCATCTTATAACCAAACACTTTAAAAATAAGTTTTAATTTATATATTGGTTCACTCATCTTTCTTTTAAGAGCTTTACGCTCATTCTCTCTGTACTGTGCAAATATTTGATTTTCTATACTCATTTTATTTTATTTTGGTTTTTAATTAAAATTCTTATCTCACTACCCAGGTCTGCATCATTGGGATACATCTTACATAGTTCTTCTATCTCTGTGACTTTATTTTTCATAATCTTATCCATCTTATCTTTATGAATATTAGATTGCCTTACAAGAAGCGGTGATGATTCTTTACGAACATCGTGCTTAAATACACTGTCTTTTACCTGTCTCAATTCATTTAATTTGTCCGTCATATACATATACTTTTATTCCGTGTTTCTTTAACTCTTTAATTCTATATTCCTGAAGAGGCCTAGGCTTCTTACCAGGACGCTTAACCTCATAGAACTCAGCGTCTGAGTCCTTAGGTATCGCAATAAGATCAGGGATCCCTGGCTTGTTGGTGACGGACAGCTTTACAACGTAATAGCCATCCGACTCCAACTGCTTTATCAACTTAGCCTGTATCTTTTGTTCAGTCATATAAGTAGTTATATGTTATTCACAATCATCAAAGTCCAGCTCTAATTGATTCATTAGCTTATCCTCGTACAACTCAATGCTTGCCTTTACAGCTGACTTAGTACTATTAAGCTCGCAAAGCTTAATATTTATACCTGCCAGTTTTTCTTTAAGATCCATTAATCTTTTTTCAATTTGTTCTATTGTCATAATCTTTTTTAAATATGTTAACAGTATAACTCTTCTTCTTCTTGACTGCGTTGTATATCTTGTCCTCTATACCACCCTCACTAAATATCCAGTACACCTTGTTGAATGTCCTCTCCATCGTCGTCATCCTATCCCTAGCCTGCCAGTAGCTTACGGCAGAAAAGTCTATGTTGTAGAAGACAAGATGTGCCGCATTACGTAGCGATATACCCTCACGACCAGACACGATCTGTAGGGCGATTGACTTGTCGCTTGAGTTAAAATCATCAAGTTCTGTGGTGAGGCTATCACCAAATACAGACTGAAGTACCTTCAACTCCTCCTTAAACTTGTAGAATATACCGATCTTACTTCCCTTAAATCTATCTCTGACAAATATAGCCTTTGTTCTATCAATAGCCATGCTATTTCCTGATTCAAATTTAACGGTACCGCTATATAGCTGGTGTAGCTTTTGCATCAATTTAGCAGGGGTATCGCCAAGGATCACCTCCTCCTTACCCTCCACAACAAGATCCTTTGACAGCGTGTCGCATATCTGGTACGTCCTGTCCTGCATTTTTACATACAGAACCTCCTCCTCTATGTCTGTAGAGAATCCAGCCTCCTTCTGAGTAAAGGAAATTACATAGGGTGCAACAGCACCCATTATCTTGTCCTCGATACCACGAGAGTAGTCGTTGACCATAAAGCTGTTTATCTTTCTCTGCCATACATTGACATAGTCATGCGACCATGCATAAAAGTTCTTGTAACCCCTGAACGGATTGTCTGGGTGTACATAGAACTGATGATATATCTGACTGTAAGATTCAGGTGTCAGAGTGCCAGTCATGAGTATTAGTTTGGCATTATTTATAGATAGCATCTTCCTTATCTGACGTGTCCTTATGCTTGGCTTAGGGAATGCAGACATGGTGTGTGACTCATCGCACACAACCACGTCAAACATCACATCCTCAATCTTATGTATAGACTCATAATTTATTATAGTTATATCAAACCCTGGAGCCATCGTGTCGTAGTCGGACTGTATGGATGATATGGCCTTCTTCTTTGTCAAGAACAAAACCTTGGTAGCCCCAGCAAGCCTACATATCTCTAAGGATGTGAAGGTCTTACCGAGGCGTACCTCCATCGCAAGGCAAACCATATTGAGTCTGTTCAGTATGTCGACACCCCTCCTGGATATGTCAACCTGGTAGTCACGTAGTCTCATATCTTAAAAGTTTAGTTTCACCTGTTCAGGCTCAGTTTCTATAAATTCTATCATCTTTCCAGCCGCATTCCTGGTTATGATCGGCTTAGTATCGTACTTAAACTTACCAAAGCTATCAAGCCACTTGTAGAACTTGCTATGGGAAAGCTTGAACTTTCCATACGGTCCATAGTCTGGATACTCCTCAGTAAAGTTGTTGTAAAGATCCATACCTAGGCTTGCAGATCCCTTGTTCGTGTAGTAATTATCCTTGCCGTCAGCCCACTCCCAGAAATCTGAGTTGGTCTCGGCAATAAAGTTCCTAACCTTAAGGTTCTTGAACTCGCATACGACAAGGCCACTCTTTAAATATAACTGAAGGTTGTCTATCATGTAGTTGTCAAACTTTGACCACTCCGAATTTGTCCACTCGCTGAATAGCATGTGACCGAAGTCACTCTCAGGCGTGAAGCTTTTAGTATAGTACTGCTTGAACTCCAGGTCCCACTTACGCCTCTCGAAGCTATTACCAGCACCCTTGATTGCATAGTTTGTAGTTATAACAATCTTTGGAGAGTACTCGAATGGTATATGTATCTCATCCTTGTTCTTCTTCTCAAGTGTTATACCCTCCGTGATTACAGAGAACAGTCTCTCAAAGTCAAAGTTCTTGGCGACGTCATCAAACACAAGGGTCTGCGTGTCTACCTGAACCCTCTGGTACGGGAAAGACTTCTGAAATGAGAATCCCTTGCCGTCAATTATAACCATCTTCTTAATATGACTTATTGACTTGACAAAGATACCCTTACCAGTACCACCCTCAGGATGGTCAGATATTATCTCGTCATTGAGAATCACAGCAGGACAGTAGCTCGCTGGCTTGTGTGAGTGCATTAGGTATCCAAGTGTGCTCTCCATAGACCTTGTACTGTCTGACCTATCCCCAGATATGTTCTTGATAAAGTACCTGAACTCTGAGTCTTTAAACTCGGACTTTATGAAGTCCCTGTCTATCTTTTGCTTCTCCCATACATGCCCCTTAAGGTTTCTATAAGAAATGGTTTCTACGCTATCCCTTGTGACCTTTACGGCACAGTTGAGGTAGTAAAGATAAGCCTCATCAGTGTTGTCCACCATGAAGTTCGGCTCTATCCTTGAGACATAATTTAAAAATGTCTCCTGAAAAAACTTTGTATTAAGTGCGAAGAAGTTGTATACCGACATGTCGTCGATACCTAGAAGAAAGTCAAGTACAAAGTCTTTTATCATCTCCTCATTCACGTCAGATATCGTGTTGTCAATCACCCTGACGAATACAAAGTTATTGCTACCCACTGGATAGTACTTGTAGAAACCATTGTCCTGCAAGTATAGTCTGAACAGATGAGGCACAAGGTCAATCTTACCCTTGCTGTTCTTTATCCAAAACTCATTGAAGTCTACAGTCTTAGCGACCTCATCGACATCGACATCCTGATTACTGTCCTTTATCTGAGCAATAGGTACACCCATCTTTATATCTCTGGCTATGGCAGATGTCTTGTCTATGTCCTCATAGAACTTAGTGTCGTGTCCAGACATGTTCTTGTAAGCACTACGTACTATTGCCATGATCTCTGAAGACTTCTCGCCAGTTGAGTCGTATGAGTTCAGAGTAGTAAACGCGTCGTCTTCACTGATTCCAAACTCATTGAGTGCTGATGCCAGGATGAACAGGTTGTTGTTCTTCTGCCCCTGGACCATACCATACTTCTTGTCCCACCACAATGAGAGCCTGCGTATGATCTCGTTGCTGTCTGATATCTTTATGGTTGACTTGAAAGGTGTTACAAACTCTGTCTCCTTCTCCATGTCATTCCATACGGATGATAGCTCGTTTATATACACGTCAGGATCATAACTCTCGTAGCACACCCTAGATATGTTCTTGCACGAGGTGTCGAACTCATCGCATGCGTAGTACTTCTCAAGTGACTTAAAATACTTCTTGTGATTCTTAGCATCCTTAGGTATCCTAACAAGCGTCTTAAGTCCATCCCCAGATGGAGATGTGAATAGGCAGTACGTGAACTCATCCTCCATCAGCTCCACCCTCTTTGAGTGTAGGTGCTGCTCGTCCCTGAAGCCATCGAAGTCCAGGCACATGATTCCGCTGTGCTCTATGATAGAGCTGTCACGCCTGTCGGAAAAGGTTCCAGAGAAGCAGATAGCAGGCAGTTGTTTCTTTAACTTATTCCTGCTATCCTTATCTCCCTCTAACCTAACCTTACCTATCAATTCCTTTGAAGATCCGTCACGGATCCGATCTATCGCCCTATCTATGTCTATATGGTAGGGCTTGTCTGTCTCGTTTATTGTCTTAAAGTACGTTATCATCCTTTCTCTGCATTAGAAGTTTAGTAATATATGCCGTGGCATCCATCAACTCCTCAAGCAGATGCACAAGGAAGTCATCGTCATTGTTGTCGTGTAGTGTTGTGTTGTACTTAATGATACCCTTCCTACTCCTTTCGTCATAGTGATCCTTTAGTTTCTCTATGACCTTGTCTCTCTTCTCAAGTTTATCTGTACGTGTGGTGTGGTATTTCATATGATTGAATTAAATTGGTTAAAGAAACACCGACCACCATACAGTCGGTGTTATAGGTTTTTACTGAGTATGGTCAGCTAACCAGCAGAACCCTAACTGCTTTCATCATGAACACACAATGCCTAGAACGGAAGGTCTCCGTCCTTCTCTTCAGTTGTAACTGGCTGTGGAGCTGGTTGGGATACTCCCTCTATTCTCCATGCCTCTAGTGTGTTGAAGTATTTAACCTCACCAGCTGGTGATGTCCACTCACGTCCTCGAAGGTTGAACGACACCTCTACCTCCTGTCCCTCTATCATAGAGTCTAGTAGGCTTGTCTTGTCCTGCACCGTCTGGAACGATATGGTTTGTGGGTACTTCTCTGCCTGATCGTTCAGTACAAACGTTCTCTTCTTAAACTTTTCACTTACGTGTTCCGTGTCAAAGATCTTTTCTACGACACCTTTCATTTTAAATTGATCACTCATTTTATTTGTTTTTGGTTGTTAAAAAATTTACATATTCTTTTGCGTACATCTCT
>WLWF01001712.1_pt1 | contig 17149 bp, 19 predicted proteins | sample 6718331 | NCBI WGS metagenome assembly WLWF01 (sample SAMN12718692, study PRJNA515312) | sponge metagenome | isolation source: marine sponge | host: Mycale hentscheli | place: New Zealand: South Island, Marlborough, Capsize Point | collected 2003-05-01
TAGAACAATTTATTTAAACGTATCTGCTTGGGGGGAACCATTAACAGAAGAAGATAATTACGATAGTGTATTAAATAATCTAAGGAAAAAAGTCAAACAAAAACTATTCAGTAATATTAAAGATAGTAATTATAATACTGATAGGTATATTGTTGATTTAGATATGAGGTCTTCTGGTATTTCACAAACAAAGAGAAGTTATATGTCTTGTGAAATAACGTTATTTCAAAAGGATAGAATTCCAGTGAACAATCCAATAACAATATCTGAAGGTAGTAGGTTAGTTAGTAACCTTATAGATGATTGTTTTGAGTGTAATAATCATTTTAGATTTTATAAAACAAAAAAATAAAAAAAAGGGGTGAAAAATCACCCCATTTTTTACTTAACGTCATTTATATCGATATAAATACTATCATTAGTGTTATTCTCATTTTCTATCATTATATCACCTAAATCTTGTAAAAATTCTTTTTTACTATTATATTCACCCATTCTATTTTTACCTACTTCCCATTCCCTTTTCCAACTATCAAAAAACATCTCATCCTCCATATTTCTTGTTACAACAATACTCACATAACCATAACCTTTAGTATAGGTAGTATTAATTAAATCATATCTTTCTGTATTTGGGTAGTAAATATAGAAATTAATAGTTACCATTTCCCCTCTAGTATCTGGAAATGTTGGGTCCGCACTTACGTTATTAACATATGATGGATGCGTATCATTAACAAATAATACACTATCAACTATAGTATCCAATGTAGTAACTAAATATTTTTCTAAAGTTTTTATGTCAGTGGTATATAAAGGTGGTAGCACATTACTAACAACACTAGGCTCTTCATAAAACTCTAAAGTAAACATCAAAGATGCGTCACCGGTCATTAAATAATGTCTTAAAGCGTTTTTAAAAACATCTTCTGCATTTTCTAATGTTACTTTCTGATTTAAAGTAGTTATTTTAATGGTGTCAATAACTCCAGCGTAAATGTTTAAGCTTAAAATAATTCCGAATAATAATGTTAATGTCTTTTTCATGATGATAATGTTTATTTGATTACAATATACAATACTTTTTTAGAAAATCAAAACTATAAATGATAAAATATAAAGGTGGTATCTAATGGTATCACCTTTTTTTATTTAGTAATATATTTATAATTAAACATAATTATTAATATGAATAAATTTCCAATAAATAAAAATAACGAAACTAATAAGAAAACAATTCTTATTGAGTATGATGCGGGATATATTTCACCTAAAGATAATAGAGAGTTTATTAGTGAAATGAATAAACTTGCAAAAGGTGAAAAAATCATCGAAGAACCTCTACTTGTTTATGCTGTGATGCAAAAATATGATGTTGAAAATAAAAATGGTAGAATCTACCCTGAACCTATACTAAGAAGAGAGGCTGAAAATTATGTTAAGATAATTAAAGAAAACAGAGCTTTTGGTGAGGCAGATCATCCAGAGTCTTCTATTGTGGCTATTAGTAGAATATCTCACAATGTTACAGACTTATGGTGGGAAGGTAATGTATTGATGGGTAAATTAGAAATTATTATGTCACCGGGATTTGTAAGTAATGGAATTATTTCTTGTGAAGGTGATAGAATTGCTAACTATTTAAGGAAAGGATATAAAATAGGTGTTTCATCAAGAGGTGTTGGATCTTTATCAAAAGAAAATGGTAAAAATATTGTACAAGATGATTTTGAAATTATCTGTTGGGATATTGTTACTTCACCATCAACACCGGGATCTTGGATTTATGATGATAAACCTTCTACTGAACAACAAATGAGTGAGTCAGAAGAAAAGAAGGATAAAGATTTATTGATAGATTCAATAGATAATTTTTTAGATGAATAAAAAAATCAGTTAAAATAAAGACTTTTAGGTATTAATACATATTTATATTAATAAGTGCGGTTTGATGCGCTTATTTTAATATTTATATGTATTTACTATTTATAAAATATAAGTATTTATATGAAGGTTAAATAATTAACCAATAATAATAATAATAATAATAATAATTTAAAAAAACAAATTTTCAAATGGCTGAAAAAAAGAAATCAATCATCGAAGAGTCTTTATTAGAATTTAAGACTATTGAAGATGCCTTAAAAGCCAACACAAAAGAAATACTTGCTTCTACTATGAAGGAAGAAATTGAAAAGGTTGTGAGAGAATCTCTTGAAGAACAAGAAGAGATTGAGGACAACGAAGAGTTAGAGGGTCTTGATGACGAAATGGAAGAATTGCCTGCTGGTGAAGAAGCAGGAGAAGATTTAGAGGATTTAGATTTAGATTTGGATATGGGTGATGCGGAAGCAGACGAAATGGAAGATGAAGAAGAAGAATCTGAAGAGTTAGAATTACCTATGGGTGATATGGATGGTGAAGAACCTGAAATGGAATTAGGGGATACTGAAGGAATGTTAGCTGATTTAGGTGGCATGGAAATGGATGGTGAAGAACTTGACATGGATATGGAAGATGAATTAGACTTAACTACTGCTTCTGATGAAGAAGTTCTTAAAGTATTCAAAAAAATGGGTGATGAAGATGAGATCGAAGTTGTAAAAGACGAAGAAGGAATCTCTCTTAAAGATAATCAGACAGGTGCTGAGTATTACATTAAAGAATCTGAAGAATTAGAAGAAGAAATGTGCGAAGGTGCAGGATGTTCTGAATCTGAAGATATGGATGAAGAAACTATCTACGAAGTGGAATTAGATGAAGATATGTATGAAACATATATGGAATCTAAAGAAATGGAAGAAGGTGAAGAAATCACTGAAGAAGACGAAATGGAAGAAGGTGAAGAAATCACTGAAGAAGACGAAATGGAAGAAGGTGAACATTTAGAAGAAGATAAGTTAAGAAGACACAGAAAAGATGGTAAACAAAGATATCATGGTGCAAGATTAGCTGCTGAATCTAGAAGAACTAGAAAACCAAGAATCTCTGAATCTAGAAGACCTTCTAATGTAAGAAAAGAGTCATATGAGAAATTGTTAAAAGAATACAAAGAGTTAAAAGCCAAAAATGGTGAGTACAAAGAAGCTCTTAAAGTATTTAAAACAAAGATCAATGAAGTTGCATTGTTTAACCAAAACTTAGCACACGTAACTAAGTTATTTACTGAACATTCAACTACTAAAAAAGAGAAGATGACAATTTTAGGAAGATTTGACGAAATCGAAACTATTAAAGAGTCTAAATCTCTATATAAAACTATTGCAGGTGAGTTAACGGAGAAATCTCCAATTACTGAATCTGTAGATAGAAAAGTAAATAAAACAATTGATTCTTCAAAATCAAATCTTAATGAGTCTACTGCTTATGTAGATCCACAAATCAATAAGATTAAAGATTTGATGAGTAGAATTCAAAGATAATAAAAAAAATTAAACATTTATAAAAATGAGTTTATTAAATTCAGGTGAAGTTGGAAATATCGGACTTGAACACCTAAAACAAATTAGAACAAAAACAATGTCTAAGTGGAACAGCTTAGGATTTTTAGATGGTCTTAAAGGACACATCAAAGAGAACGTTGCTCAGTTATTCGAAAACCAAGCATCTTCTTTATTAACGGAAGCTACTGATGGATCTTCTTCTGGATCTTTCGAAACTGTAGTATTCCCTATCGTTAGAAGAGTATTCTCTAAATTATTAGCTAACGATATCGTATCAGTACAAGCGATGAATATGCCAATCGGTAAATTATTCTACTTCGTACCGAAAGTATCTACTGGAGCTGAAGCTTTAAATGGTAACGCGAACAACAGTTCATTACCTGACGGTGTTACAGTTGCACCAGGTGCTTCTACTTACGAATCTAAGTCTTTATATGACTTATATTATAACGATGGATTATTTGATAGATCTAAGGGTACAGCTACTATCGTAACAGGATCAACTAAAGCAGTTTCTTTAGGATCTGATGGTTCTTTCTCTGATATCGCTGGTGGTTCTGCACAAGGTGCAATCGCTGCTGATGATTCAATCAGATATGCTAAAATCGCTGTTTCTGGATTCTCTTCAAATGGGGCTGGAAAATTAGTGGATACTAAAGGTAACGAAATGGATACTGAAGAGTTCTTAGCATCTCTTAAAGTTGTTACTGCTTCTGATATCGTAGATAACGATGGTAAAGTAATCGTTGCTGCTGATGCTGAAGTACCATTCAGATTAGTAACTCAGAAATACGGATCTCAAGTTGTTGAGTATTCTGATATTTGTGATGCACAAGGTGTATTACACTTAGAATTAGATTATACTCACCCAGCGTGTGTTGATTGTTCTTCAGGAAGAATTGATGGATACACTGGTGCTCAATCAGGATTAACTGCTAATGATGTATCTGGATTAACTACAACTTGGTTATCTTACGCTGACTTAGAATTCGCTACAGAAATGGGAGAAGTTTCTTTCGAACTTTCTGAAGTAGTGGTTTCTGTTACTGAAAGAAAATTAAGAGCTACTTGGTCTCCAGAATTGGCACAAGATGTTAGTGCATTCCACAACATCGATGCTGAAGCTGAATTAACAGCTTTATTATCTGAGCAAGTTGCTGCTGAAATCGACAGAGAGATTTTAAGAGATTTAAGAAAAGGTGGAGCATGGTCTTTAAGATGGGATTATAACGGATGGAAAAGAGCTAACTCTGGTGGTGGATTTAACGCCTACACTCAGAAAGAGTGGAACCAAACGTTAATCACTAAGATTAACCAATTATCTGCACAAATTCACAAAGCTACACTTAAAGGAGGAGCGAACTTCGTTGTTGTTTCTTCTGAAGTATCAGCTATCTTTGATGATTTAGAATACTTCCACGTAAGTAACGCTAACCCAGAAGAAGATCAATATAACATGGGTATCGAGAAAATCGGTTCATTAGGTGGAAGATACACAGTATATAGAGATCCATATGCACCAGCTAACTCAATTTTAGTTGGACATAAAGGAAAATCTTTATTAGATACTGGATATATCTACGCTCCTTACGTACCGTTACAATTAACTCCAACATTACAAAATCCATTTAACTTCGCACCAACGAAGGGGATTATGACAAGATATGCTAAGAAAATGGTAAATAACCGCTTCTATGGAAATATCAAAGTTGATGGTGTTGTAACTTTCGATGTTAACGAATTAAGATAATTTATATTCTTAATATAAAGAAAAAGGGTAGATTTATTCTACCCTTTTTTTATGCTTAATATTTAACAATTGACTTTTCGGTAAAAATGTTTATATTTATATAGATATGGCAAACAAAAAAGAATTAAATAAAAATCAAATAGAAGAATGTATTAAGTTATATACCATCGACAAATGGGGTATGGCTAAAATCGCAAAACATATAGGTAACATATCTAGAGGTGTAATAAAAAGAGTATTAATTGAGAATGATATTGATATTGACACTCCAGGTCAAAGATATAGAGGTGGTAAAAAAATCGCTAGAAAAAGATGGGTTAATAAAAATAAAGAAAAGGTTATATCTTATAGAAAAGAATGGTTAGAAAAAAATAGTGAACATAGAAAAAACTATATGAAAGAGTATAGAGAGAGAAATGTGAATAAAATAAGAGAACAAAAAAGAAAATACGAAAAAAATAGAAAAGATAATGATCCATTTTATAAACTATGTTGTTATACCAGAACAGCAGTTTATACATGTCTGAAAGAGAGAAGTGTAGATAAATATTCCAACACATTTGATATATTACCATATACATTAGAAGAATTAATATCTCACTTAGAAAATAATTTTACTGAAGGTATGACATGGGAAAATTATGGTGAATGGCATGTTGATCATATTAAACCAATGGCTTCGTTTACTTTCGATACCATAGATGATGATAGTTTTAATGAATGTTGGTCTTTAAGTAATCTTCAACCATTATGGGCTAAAGATAATTTATCTAAAGGTTCAAATATCATATAAGCCCTTTTGTTTCTTATAAGATATTTATTATAATAAAACAACTATATTATGTTAGGAAAAATAAGAAGAAAAAGAAAAGGTATACATGCCAAAAGTAAAAAATCAAAAAACAAAACATCTAAGAATTATAAAAAGAAATATAGAGGTCAGGGTAGAAAATAAATAAACTATTTTTTGTATATTTATAGAATATGAGAATCAAAAAGAAAAACGTATTAAAAGAGTCATATCTAATCAATGAATCTGTTTTATTGGATCAACTAACACATATTAAACCTAATGTTAAAAAGGTGCTTAGATTAATCAATAAGAAATTTGTCCCTAAAGATAAGGAGAATTTTTATTGGTGGAGATTAAGTCAATTTGGTATACAAACATTTTTAGAAGATGAAATGTCTATCCCTAAATTAGATGCTTATAAAATTTCAAGATTTTTCATTAAATATGGCGAAAGATTATTCGATGAAAGTGAAGATTATACATATGATTTACCAGTAAAGGAAGTTTTTCAAAGGTTGTTCGGTGACTATGTAAGAAAATTCTCTAAAGAAAAACATTTATATCCGGATATAGAATTTAAGATGACAATTAATGATAAGGGATATTACTTCACAGATCCTTATGCTGTTTGGGATTCTTATAGAGGGTTTAATATCTATTTGGGATACCATTTCAATATGAACACTAGTGTTATTGTAAGGGCTTATTTTGATTTAGAAGATGGTGGTGGTGAAAACACTACTTTAATTAAACAATTGGATTTAAAAATGGATGTAGATGGTGGAGATAAAGTATTTACACTTATCCCAAACAATACAGAAATAGACTTACCAAAAGACGAATCTTATGAATCTTTTGTTGAATGGATGCAAGAATTAATTAAAAATATCCAACTTATTATATCGGATAAGAAATTTGAAGCTAAATTAAAAGAGTAATAAAAAATTATTTCTGACTAACAATCTCAAACTTTAATGTATTACTATATGTTCTAACTTCTTGTCCTGAAGTTAATTTCACATCTAAATGGTAAATATTAGGTATCATCCAAGAAGTGTCTAATAAGAAGTAATTGGTATCAAATGTTCTATTAACATCTTGCCAATCAATTACATTTACTTCTATATTCCCTTCCTTAACATATAGTCTATATTCTAAACCATCGATAACATCTATTTCGTTGGTTGTGAAGGGTTTTCTCGCAGAAACGAATACTTTCCTTATGTCACCTCTTTTAATCTTCTCTTCCCTCTTAATTCCACTCACAGACATAAAGTATTCTAATGGTTCAGATATATTAGTAGATAAATCAAAATAAGTTTCATCATCTTTAACCTCAAAATCTAATGTCACATCAGATCTATTTCTACCATTAATATTGATATCTGACCAAGTATCTGTATATAACACACAATCATCTGCAGTTACAGGAACTTCAAACTCAACACTATAAACACCTGTTGTTACGTGTACTGTTTGTCCTGTGGTAAATGCACTAAACGTAGTATCATTTTCATCTTTAATTGTAACTGATGGGTTATTATCTAAATTAGTTAATTCACCACCTACATTTACATAAAGATATAATTTATTTGTTTTACCTTTATAGAATCTATTTCTATCATCTCTAATAGGGTTATTATACATTGTCTCTACGAATGGTTCGTAATATGTTTGAGTATCTTTTTTAAAGAATCCTACATATTGAGCATCTACTCTTATAAGAGTTTCTAAACCTCTTTCAAATGATAAACCATAACCATAGTTTGTTGTACCACCCGTAATAAGACTATTCACCTCATCAGTGATATCCATTTCTATATTTTCATTACCTAAATCAAAAGATTGTGTGGTAACTGTTATACCTGATGGTGAACCACTATAAACACCTGACTGATCCCAACTAACTGTTGATGTCGCATCTAACCAGTTACTCGCACCTTCTACAAAAGTGATTTCATCATTTTGTTGTGAGTTGTATTGCACATAATCATAACCACACCCTTGATCCCACTCTTTATTAATTCTAAATAAAGTTAAATCAAAAGATGAAGCTCTTTGATATCCATTTGTTGATTTCTGAGCAATTAAGTCTTTATCGAAAGACGAAGTATTTGTCATTCTAAGTATATGGTTAACATTAGATAAATCACCTAATTCACCACTATTATATCTTTCTTGTAATTTTGTTACATCAAAATATAATAAATGTCTCGTATATTGAGTTGCTGTTGGGTGTCCCCCATAATATAATTCAGCAATCTCATTTCTACCTGTATTTATGGTAGTATCTTTAATGATTGTGTTGTCTTTATCTATATATGTTCTAATTACCATTTTATACTTTATTAATAAATATCTTATTTTGTTTTAATATTCTTATTTAATATTGTTTCTAAGTCAAAGTTTAAAACATTCAGTTTACTTGCCTCAGGATCTGCTGGTAATCCATGATATGGGTGAACGTGAGCATTAACGTAATTCTTAACTAATTCTAAAAACTCAACCAACTTTTCACCAAACACAATTGATTGTGCAGTTGTATGAATATTATTTTGAGTTTCTGCAGTAATTAACTTTTCATTATCTGTTAATTCATATGTATGTTCACCATCATGACTTACTAAATTGATTCTATCTGCAACAACATTAATAATACTACTTTTAGTACCACTAATATCTTTAGAAAATTCTAATTTAGTTTTAGTTCTTTTCTCTTTTTTAGTACTTCCAGGATATGTTACAATATATGTGTTAAATGAATTTTGTTCTTCTTCACCATATACCTCTAATATTTCTTTAACTCTTGTTTGTAATTGCCATCTTCTACCTTCACGAATATCTAATTCCAATATTTCAATCGCAAGTTTTACAGCATCTTCTCTAGTATCTAAATTTATCGAAGTTTCATTTTGATAAGTTTCTTCGATTTTGTTAGTTTTATAATTAACTTTAATTATTGATACCTCATGTTGTGTTGCAACTGAATATTCTTCAGGTGTTAAATTTTGTTCCAATATTGTACCATCAGACAAAATTGATCTAATATCTGCTTTGACAAAATAATTTGGTGGTGTGAATACATCCACTTCTATTTCTTCAGTTTTAAATTCTTTTTTTAAATCTTCATCACCATCTTTTAATTGGATATAACCTAAATTAACATCGTTAAACTTTAGTCTATTATCTTCTTTGAATTTACCAATTCTAAGTACAGTTTGATCTTTTTTGAAAATTAAATCTCCACTACCCCTACCTTGAATAGCAATTTCTTTTTTATCTGGATATAATCCGTTTGCGGTTTCTATTTCAGAGAATGGTTTGTCTGGTTTTGTCCAAGATTTATATAAACCTCTAATACCATTTTCTTTTTCTTCACCATCTAACTTATCTTGTTGACTGATAACAGGTCCAAACCAAAACCTCTGACTCTTTTGATTAGTTTCTAATGCATCGTTATGTTGTGCAGAGAATACATAAACACCCTCACCAACATCTGGCATGATATTAAGGTATTTTGGTAATAGAGGTATACAATTTACTAAGTTAGTGTCATTGTCGTCTTTATCAGCACCACCATCTAATCTAACTTTTAAAGCCCCAATACCTTGTTGATCAGAATTATCAACAACTTTACCAATCCTTATTAGGTTGATACTTTTACCTCTACTATCACTATTTATAAAATCAGTCATTATTCTCCTTTATGTCTTTTAATTAAAAATTCATTACCATTTAGATATTCAATTTCAATATCTTTCATTTCACCAATTAAATCATCTAACTTTGTTTTAATTGATTCGTGTTCATGTCTTAATGATTCTAATTTAACTCTTATATTAGAATTAGACATATTTTCCCATACAATTTTTTCTTTATCCATAATGCTTAAGTTAATATACCTTCAGCACGAAAACCACCTGGTGGAATTGTACCTGGACCTGCAGATGTTAACACAGGTATCGGTTCACTATTTTCTATTATTATTTTAGATTTAGTCAATAATTCTTCTGTAATTGTTTCAAAAAATAAATTATCCATAATATTACCTAAGTTTTCACCACCACTAGGTAGTGGGGATGTTGGTATCCCATATTGTGACTTTTTTTGTAATAATTTAGCAGTCATTGATGCTGAGTTAATACCTGGGTGAAAAGTATTACCTATCGCAATCAATCCTCTAGGGATTGGTGGTTTAGGTAAGTTTGGTAAGTTAATTAGTGTTTTAATGATTTTTGAAATTATACTCACACTAGTAACTGGTACTTTAAAACTATTACCTTTGGTTGAGTACGCCTCTCTTGCTTCTTGATTATTACATTCCTGTGCCATAATTTTTAATTTTTAATTTTATTATTCACCTTTTCTGTTTTCTATTGCTTGTTGTCCAGCGTTTTCTGCCGCATCTACACCAGTATCAATAGCACCATTTATTAACTCTTGTGGTGCTCCCATAAGTGATTGCACCAGTTTCATTACTTTTGGATCAATAAGTGGTGATAAACTATTAATACTCTGCATATAACCTTTTAATTTACTTTCTACAACTTTTTTAAGGAAACATTTTAATATGAAAGACATAGCCTTTAATATTTTTGGTAATAAAAATTCATATATTATTGCCTTTAATATTTTTTGCATAATCTCTCTAATTATACATTGTATATTTTTAATATAATCCCTAATACCATTAAACCTAGCCTTACCATTTAACATATAGAATAATGTGATAATTATAAAATTTAATTTAGGGGATAATATCATCATAGTCATTGTGGTTGATAAGTTACCTATGAAGTTAGTAATGAATTCCCAAAATCCTTTAGACTTATCACTTTCACTAACATTATTTGTGGATAATGTTGCCATTTGATCTAAACCATTGTTTACGATAGTTACTTCATCTTTAACTTCAGTAGCAATTTGTAAACGATTATTAAAATTAACTATAGAATTTGTATCTATTGTAGAATCTGCACCACAACAACATTCATTTAATTGTATTACACCACTCTTTTTTTGTTCAATTCTGTTTTCTATATTTTCTTTTTGTTCAGTTGAGAAGTCAAAAAAAGTATTATCAATAACTACGTTTGGGTTGTCAAAACCACAAGTATATAATTCCTCTACTACAGTTTGGAATTCTATTTGTTTTCTTAATGTAGGTGTATCTAATCCAGCCAACCTAGATGTTATACCATAATCAAGATCAATGCTTTGAGTAAATACTAATTTAGGTTCAAATATTGTATTTTGACTATTTAGATAATCATTCATAAAATCAATAAAAGTTTTGTCAGAATATTTAGATTTATTAATCTTCATATTGATGACGTTATTTCTTTTATCTGTATTCTGAGCACCTTTATTATTTGTACCACCAGTATCTAAATTAATATCATAACCAACGTTAGTACCTGTCTCTTTAAATTCAAATGTTGCAATGGGATCACTACTATTAGGCCAATCTAAAGGTGTAGGACTCTGTATAACATCAAATAGAAATCTATTCATATCATCACCACCACCATAAAGTAATGAACCTGCCCTACTATCAGGGTTTACCTTAAACATCCCATTATTATCTATTTGATCAATTTCAATGTTAATACCATCATCGTATAACCATTGAGGTATGATAGGATTTATTTTACAAGCAAAACAAGATTTAAGTAATTCACTTAAATCAAATGTTAATTGTCTTGAAAGTGAAAAAACTTTTGTCGTTAAAAATTTAGATAAGTCTAATTTTAATTCAGATAATTTTCTACCAATTAACCCAGCTAATATTTCAAGTAACATTCTAACTGCGTCAATCGCATCAATCCATCTAACAGAAAAATTAATACCTCTAGATGGGAATTCACAAAATGTTTTAACTAAACCTATTGCATCCTGTATTTCTCTTTTAGTGGACTCGACAGATTTTTTTGCGTCAGATATTTTATTACCTACTTTATTTTTAGCTTGTTGTATAGAATTTTTTGACATTAATAAAAACTTTAATCATCACCCAAATCATACTCAGTATTGGTTTTATTTTGTTGCTCCTTAAATAAATCTCTAAGAAGTTTTTTGTCATCTTCGTTGATACCACCAGTCGTTCCAGTGTTATCAGTATCATCTACTTTATTAGTTGAGACAATCTGACTTTGTAGTTTGGCTAGTGAAAGTTTTTTATCAATTGCTGAATCGATAAGTTTTAATGTTTCGTTGTTAACTTTACCTATTTGGTATTCGTCACCTATATCTTCTACCTCTGCCCTACTCTTTCTTTCATTAAGTTCTTTACGAGCAGAATTCATTAAGTTTGTACTGTCATTATAAATTTCTTGCATAAATTCAGTCAAACTATCCTTATTAAGGTTGATTTTTGTTTTCTTTGGTCTTGCCATAACTCTTTTCTTTATAAATACCAAATAAAGATATTTTTTGTTATAATTGACCCTTATCTATTTTATCGTCTTTGATTAGATTATAAATTTTCTTATATCTTCTCATACCTAGCCTAATATCTTTTGTTGTTAAACCAGTAATTTCCCTAATATAAGAAAGTATAAGATTTTTATTATACTTATTACCACTCTCTACTTGTTCGAATATCTCTTCCCAATTATCTAAAATAGTAACAAGTGCATCACCTACCTTAATTTCATTTTCATTAAGTTTAGATGTTTCCATTTCTTCTTTTATAGAATCTGATATCTCAGTAATAAAAATATCCAAAGGTGTTTTATCTTCATCTGAATCAATGTAATAAATATTTTCAGCTCTATCCTCTACAACCATATATACATCTTCATATGAAACACTTTGTTTCATTTTTTTATTGTCTTTAATTAACCTACCTAGTAGATAATTTTTGCAGATTGTTCCGAAATAAGAATATGATTTTTTGTTAGCATCTGAATCAAACTTTGACATTTTTGTAGCTAAAAATGAAAGGGTATCCGTATGGATATCCTCAAAAGTCATTCCTTTAGGGTATAGTTTATATCTCCTAATAATTGACTCTATCATTTTATTTAAAGGATCTTTAAGTTCTCTATTATAAATCCTCTCCCTTTCAAAAGCATCTTCTGTTGTACCAGTCCATATTTGTCTTGCTTTATTAGGGTCAATCTTAAACTTAGGGTCTCTGATATCTGGTATCATAACCCCTAAGTTTAAAAATTTAACTACAGCTTCTTCTTCTTTTGGTCCAAAATATAAGTCATTAACTCTTTTTCTTCCTCTTTTCTTTTGTTCTTCTGACATTGAAGATGTTTATTGCTCATATGTTATTTCTCTATCTTCTGACCAAAAATATTCTTTCTTCGCTTGATTCTGCCAGAATCTACTTTGGATAGGGTCCATAGTTTCTTTGTATTCCATAAACAAAGATCCTTCTCTAGTGTTAGTGTGTTTGTAACCTAATTTAGGGATAACTTTAACTGGAATAGAATTGTAAGTCATTCTTAATAAAAACTCATATGTGAATGTTAATTTCATATTTGTTTTCAACCCACCGAAGTTATCTACAACTTCTTTTTTAACTATCATACCATCAAAGTTGAAGTTAGCGAAGTTTTGTAATACATTATTGTCAATGTATCCCATTTCTTCTGAGAAGTCTTTTGCCCATACTGCTTCATTTGTGAATGAAATGAATTGACCTTCTGGATTAGTTTCAAAAACAATTGGTAAGAATACTCCTACTTCTGGATAATGTGAGATATACTCTTCACCAGACTCTAACCAAATAGTTGATAACTCATCATCATACTCTAAAAATGTGAAGTATTCTGTTGTAGTTTCCTCTACACCCTTATTGATTTGACCTTGAAAAGATGTGTCACCAGTATTTTCTACTAATCTTACATAGTCTTTAGTTTTACCCCAATCAAAAGAAGTTAATAATTCTTTTAATTCAGTTTCATTTGTATGTACAATTAACAATTCTTTTGGTGTTGTATTTTGATTTGCTACACTCTCTACCGCTCTTTTAAGATATGTTTCAGTGTTGTTTTGTACCGTATGTATTGGTAATATAACCGTAATATTTGACATATTTTATAATTTATTTTTTTAATTATTCGTTTGTTACTTCAGTTTTAGTTGATTCAGTTTCCTCAACCCTATTTAATAATGTTTCTAACTCTACCTGTCTTTGATTAACAATATTCGTATATGTAGTTTCTACATTATTTCTTAATTCCTCAGTAGTATACTTAGTTGCAGTTTCTTCCATACCATTTGTTAAATTTTGTGGAATACCACCTTCTAAATATAAACCAACCATTGTTGCCACAATATCTGGTAAAGCATTTAAATTAGATGTCCATACACCATTCTCATTTAATTGTGTATTACCATTCTCATCAGTATGACCCATCCATTCAGGTACCATTCTAGGAATTTTACCAACAACTGGTGTATTTGTTTTCATACACTCAATTGGGAATGTACCAAAACCAGCTAAATCATCAACCCATACACCTAAGAAAGAGTCTCTCAATTCTGTTGCGAAAGTTTCTCTTGCCATACCTGACATATCTCTAAATGTAATAAACTTATAATGTGGATATTTTTGGTAGAAAACTTTTACTAATTTTAAAATTTCTCTCTTATCTCTAGCACTGATTGCTACAATTGGTTTTTTAGGTTTCTCATTTTTTGTGAAATAATCTGGAATACCTACTGGTAAAACGTGTGTGTTTGTTCCTCTGAAAACAGATTCAACATACTCTTTTTGAGTATTTGATGTTGTGATTACATCATTAACACCGAATTGTTGCCAACTCTCACCTAAACCTAAGTCCTCTAACATATACTCATAAGCTTGTAATAAAACAATTCTCTTACAAGGGAAGTTTTGAGTTTCTTTGATTAAACCACCAAATGCTTCTGGTATGATTAAGAAATCAGAAGGTCCAACTTGTAGTTGTTGTGCTTCGATAGATGCGTGTGGTAAGTTAGCGTATTCTTCACCTAACCAGTTAGCAATACCCATACCATTCTCATCTTCATATAATTTATAATCATTTTGTTGGTGTAAAACATAAGCCCTATACCCTAATTCGTTTAACACTTTTACGTGTTCATAAATGTTAGCAACGCTTGCTACAGGATTTCCTTTAGTATCAATAGTGTAAAAATAGATACCGAAATCCTTACTCTTAATTTTAGTTAAAGCCGTTTTTAAATTTTCAACTTGTTCGCTCATTTAAATTAATTTATTTAAGTTATTATTATTCTAATTCTCTTAATATATCGTAGTGTATAAGAGTGTTATAAGATAATTTGAAAGATACTGGTAATGAATCTAATGCCATAATACCTAATTTCTCATCAATCTCATCTGTTCCTTGTAATACTGTCGATAACATATCTCTCAGCATTTCATATTTAGTTACATCTACATGTAATGCATCATCTATGATTGTATTACCATCATCATCTTTTAAGATGTTACCTTTTTCATCCCTCATAAGAGGATTAGTAGCCCTAACCATTTCTGATAATTTATCGAAATCCACAATCAACTCTTTTCCTGCGAAATCTAAATATTGTTTTTCCATATAAATAATTTTAGTTTATAAAATAAATTTGTAAAGTTTAGTCCTCAATCTCAGTAAAAGATACTGTTTGAGTATTTAAAACTTTGTTTAGGGTGGTTTTATCATCCAGTATTTCTTTTAAGTCAATTATAGTATAATCTGACTCATAATTTTTGTTGTAGTCATTAATAACTTTAATTGATACCTTACCTTGTGGTTTAGATTCTAATGTATGAGGGTTTGATGTAATTAACACATCTACATAATCCCATTTATTTTCATATTCTCTTACAAATTTAATGGTGTTAAATTTACCAGATAATTTAGATAAGAAGAATAAAGTAGATGGTTTACTATTATTTAATTCTTTAGAAATAATAATTGGTTCATGCCCCTCATCCTCAATCCAATTATGTAATTGATTTAAGTGTTGTACAGCGTTTAATTTAGATTCACCCGCATGCCCAAATATTTCTAATGCAGAGTCTACATAAAGAAACTCATTTAATTCTTGTGTTCCACCTGTAAAATGGAAATATTCTAATAAATCAAAAGATGTTATTTTTCTCTCAGGTAATTCTTCACCCTCTTCTAATTCTTGTGGGTAGTATTTATCATAAGTCTTTTCTAACTGACCCATAAAATCCCTAACTACACCATCTAATGCAATTCCAATTCTCATTTTAAAACTTTTTTTCTTTCCTACTTATTACTATCTTCCATATCATCAAAAACTTGTTCAACAAGTTTAATGATAGGGTTTCTAACAACATCATTTGGATCTCTTAATTCAACACAACCGAAACCTTCAACATCATTAAACTTATTTAAAACTATCTCTAATGAACTATCTCTTTTGTTTCTAATATCTTTTTGTTTAACATCACCCATAATAACCATTTTAGAGTTATCACCGATTCTAGTCATAAGTGTTCTAATGTTATCCAAAGAAATGTTTTGTGCCTCATCAATTAATATAATAGAGTTGTCAATACTTCTACCTCTAGCAAATGCAATAGGTACAATTTCTATAACACCTAACTCAATAAGTTTTTCCATTCTAGTTTTACCAATTAACTTTCTAATGTTGTCAGTAAATGACTCCATAATTGGTGCCATCTTCTCTTCTAAGTTTCCTGGTAAATGACCGATTTCTTCATTTTTAAGGGGTGTAATAGATTTAACTAATACAATTCTTTTATATTTAGGTCTTGTTTTAATCAATTTTAATGCCTCTGCACAAGATAGAAATGTCTTACCAGAACCTGGTAATCCACTACATATTGTAATCTCATTTTCTTTGATTGAATTGACTAATTTTTTTTGATTTTCAGTCTTACATTTAATGTTGATTTTCATTGTTTGCAGAAACTTTTCCTCTTCCGCATTATTACTATAGACAAATTCTTCGACTTCCCTCAGTTCCTCTTCGGATAGTTGTTTGTTTCTTCTACTGTTTCTCTTACTCATTAAGTTTTACAATTAATTTTTATTATAGGGGTAATATAACTTACTAAGTATAAATAGTAAACAATATTTTTTCACCCACTACCCTGTACCTTTTGTTTGGTTTATTTATTTGAATTAGGTTGTTCATCATTAATAATTTCTCTAATTCTTTTTC